>Ga0209541_10007856_pt1 | contig 17798 bp, 20 predicted proteins | sample RifCSPlowO2_01_FD_184027 | JGI IMG/M metagenome (GOLD analysis project Ga0209541, IMG submission 184027) | Groundwater microbial communities from Rifle, Colorado - Rifle CSP2_plank lowO2_0.1 (SPAdes) (version 2) | ecosystem: Environmental > Aquatic > Deep subsurface > Groundwater | place...
ATGAAGATAAATATATAAATTCTCGCTTTTTATCCAAAATCTTGCTATAAAACGAATGTTTATCTCGCTTAATAGTTAATCAGCCTCGGGGCGCAGCAAAAAGAAGATTTTAAATATCAGATATGTATCATGATAAATATGAGACTCCAAATATTCAACTATTTATTTTTACTATTAGTTATTTTACCGCTTTCTGTAGGAATAGTTGATGCTCAATTAGCGGATTCTCCCTGGCCGATGTTCCATGGAAGCGCACAACATGGCGGTCTGAGTCCTTATAATACCAGCCATATCAGTGGAACAGTGAAATGGATCTTTGAAACTGGAGACGGTATTGAATCTTCCCCGGCAATTGAAAAAGATGGAACAATTTATGTTGGCTCACATGATGGTTATCTTTATGCTGTAAACAAAGACGGAGAATTAAAATGGAAAACAAAAATTGGAACCCCAATAGAAAAAAAAGGATGGGGGCATACATCAAGCACTTCATCTACTCCAGCCATAGCTAAAGACGGAACAATATACACAGCATCAAGAGACCAATACTTATTTGCTGTTTCACCAGCTGGAAAAGAAAAATGGAAATTTCCAATAGGTGTTTCTTTTGATTCCTGGTCATCTCCTGCAATTGGCAAAGATGGGACAATTTACATGACTTCTGCTTCACCAAAAGGCGGAGTGTATGCCATTAATCCTGATGGAACCGAAAAGTGGTATTATGATGCGGGATTGGGAATGTTTAATTCCGTTGCAATCGGGCCGGATGGAACAATTTATGCAGGTTTTCCTGACACATACAAAACCAATGCGTTTGTTGCACTCAACCCAGATGGGAGTGAAAAATGGAAGTTAGCAACTTTGTTTCTAGAATCCTCACCTACAGTTAGCGGCGATACAATTTATGTAGGCACTTATACTGATGAATCGGTGGGAGCTGGATTGTATGCAATTTCAGATGGAAAAATAAAATGGTATTTGACGCTTGAGACAAAGGAAGTCATGGTAACACCTGCGATCGCTAAAGACGGAACAATTTACACAGGGGATATCGGGGGTGTATTTTATGCAGTAAATCCTGACGGAACAATTAAATGGAGTTTTGATACTGGAAAGGAAATTAGCTCTTCTCCTGCCATTGGATCTGACGGAACAATTTATTTTGGTTCAAGCAACGGCATTTTCTATGCGTTGAATCCTGATGGAACAGAAAAATGGAGTTATGATACTAAATCTTCCATAGCCAGTTCTCCTGCTATCGGATCAGATGGAACAGTTTATGTTGGTGCTTGGGATAAAAAAGTTTATGCGTTCGGCGGACCGTCTACAGAAGAAAAATTAAATGATTTAGAAAGCGAAGCGAATGAAACGTTGGAAGAATCAACTCCTACAGAACCAGCAGCCGAACAACCAGCGAAAGATTTATCAGTTATCTATGTGATGGGAGCTGTAGCGATCATGATCGTCGCTGGTATAATTATATTGTACTTAAAAAAATTTCACAAAATTCAAAATTATGAAAAGTAGCGCCCCTCGGCTGACTTCTCCGAATTGCTTCGCAATTCTCGACTTTTTCTTTCAGAAAAAGGGACTTAACAGCACTTTTACGGTTCCGCCTTCGCTCTGTCGCTCGGCTCCACCCAAATTTTTGCTACGCAAAAACTTCGTAAAAGTGCATATGTTAAACCAGACGTTAACTTAACAACTCACTATAATAAGATTTATATACAGCTTTAGTGTTATTTTGGGCTTATGGAGCTTAAAAAGACTGTTCTTAAGTTTGCGCTTCATAATGCTGTGCAGTTTAAGGGAAAGGCAAGTGTTGGGGCTGTTATAGGCAGGGTGCTTGCTGATGCGCCTGAGCTGAAGAAGGATATAACGCTTGTTTCTAAAGCTGTTCAGCAGGCAGTGAATGATGTTAATGCTTTGTCTCCTGATGAGCAGTCATACCAGCTCAAAAACGTGGCTCCTGAGTTAATGCAGAAAAAGAAGGCAGAAAAAAGGGGTCTGCCTGAGTTAAAAAATGCTGTTGTGGGGAAGGTTGTTACGAGGCTGCCGCCCGAGCCTTCAAAGCACCTTCATATCGGGCATGCGCTGAGCTTTCTTATTAATTACCTTTATGCTGAAAAATACAGGGGGAAATGTGTTTTGAGGTTTGAGGACACTAATCCTGAGAAGTGCTCGCAGGAGTTTGTTGATTCTGTTGCTGATGATTTGGATTTTTTGGGCATAAAGACTTCCAAAACAGTTTTTGTCAGCAATGATTTGCTGAAGATGTATGGCTTTGCAGAGCGCTTAATCAGGCAGGGCAATGCCTATGTTTGCTTTTGTGAAAGGAAAAAGGTGCAGGATTTGAGGCATAAAGGCATTGAATGCGGCTGCAGGGGCAGGGAAAGCTTGTTAGAATGGAAAAAAATGCTTGAGGGCGCTTACAAGGAGGGCGAATGTGTTTTGAGGCTGAAGCTTGACATGTCTTCTGAAAACCAGGTGTTAAGGGACCCTGTTATTTTCAGGATTTGCAAAAAAAGGCATTATCTTCAAAAGAACAAATATGTTGTGTGGCCGCTTTATGATTTTGAGAACGCTGTTGAGGACGAGCTGTGCAGCGTAACCCATATCTTGAGGAGCATTGAGTTCGGCGAGATGAGGGTGGAGCTGCAGAACCGCATCAAGGATTTGCTTGGGTTCAGAAAGCAGGGCGTTAGGCAGTACGGCAGGTTTAATGTTGTTGGCGCAATAACCCAGGGCAGGGATATACGGCAGATGATTGAGGAAAAAAAGTTCAGCGGCTGGGATGACCCCCGGCTTGTAACAATCAAGGCCTTGAGGAGGAGAGGCATACAAAAAAGCACTTTTTATGAGCTTGCTGTGGACGTCGGCTTGTCAACAACGCCCACTAACATTGACTGGAGCATAATTGCCTCAATAAACAGGAAACTCATTGATAAAAAGTCCAATCGTCACTTCTTTGTTGAAAACCCTAAAAAAATAGTTATTAAGGGAAGCCCAAAGAAGCAGGCAGAGGTGAAGCTGCATCCAGAAGACCCAAAGAGAGGTGCCAGGGTTTTCAAAACAAACGAGGGGTTTTTTGCAGCAGGGAATGATTGCAGGGCAATAAGGGCTGGTGAACTGGTCCGGCTGATGGACTGCCTTAATTTTGTTAAGAAAGGAAAAGGGTTTGTTTTTGATTCCCAGGAATACGAAAAATACAGGGGCAGGGGAAAAAGGATAATTCAGTGGCTGCCTGCTGATGAAAAAAACATCAGGGTTGAGATAGTTATGCCTGATGCCTCTGTGAAAAAAGGGCTTGGGGAAAAAGATTTAAAGTCGTTAAAAGTCGGTGATATCATCCAGTTTAACCGCGTTGGTTTTTGCAGGCTGGATAAAAAGGAAAAAAACAGGCTGGTGTTCTGGTTCAGCCATGATTGAGGTGAAAAAAAATGCCGTTGATAGTTGTGAAGACGCAGGTAAATGCTTTGGCAAAGAAGATAAACAGGGAAAAGGGTTACAGGGTGAATAATGTTTCAGATGATTTTGCAGCTGCCCTGGACAGGAAAGTAAGGGCGCTTATAGGGGAGGCTGTTGAGCGGGCGCACCAAAACCTCAGAAAGACAGTTATGGGGAAAGATATTTGAACCGCTCAATCCTGCGCCGCAGGACATCAATGCGTTCATTGTATTCACTGCTTTCATCAGGGTGCTCTATGCCTGAAAGCAGCTGCGCTATGTCCTTCGGCTTTATGCCTTTTTTCACTGCAGGTTCATCAATTTTTTTGCTTGCAAGCGCAAGGTGAATGAACAGCGTTTTCAGCTGGTCGCCTGTCATCCAAACAGCCTTCTTCTTTGCTGCCTTGGTTCAAGTTCAGGCAGGTCCATCTCCAGGTCAGGCGGCAGCGTTGTTGCAGGCCTGCTCATCATCTCTTTCTGCATTTGCGGGGGAGGCCCGAACACGCGCCTCTGCATGTTCGCAGGGGGCGAAACAGGCATTGTTCTCATTGCGCTTATTGGATTTTGATGCCTCATTGAGAAGTGCATTTGTGTTGGTGTTCTTATCTCTGCTGCCTGCCTTGTGTGGCTTGTTATGAGCGGCAAGTGCTCTTTTTCAAGGTCAAGGAGAAGAAGCAGCGACTTTGCGATTTCCTCATCCTGTTTTATCAGCTTGTCAAGTTTCTGTATGATTATTTTGGATGAGTCCGGCTCTGAAATTATGTTTTCTGAAGCGGTCTTGAACATCGCAACCAGGTTGTTTATTGACTTGGAAAGCTGCTGCATACCAGCCATCAGTTCCTCAGAATCAACATCAGCCATTGCATCGCCTCTTTTTTGTTGATAAGAAATAATTCGCTTTATATAAGTTGCGGTTTTTCAGAGCTGCTCAAACAAATCTCCGGGCAGGTCTGAGAGGAGCGTTTCCAGTTGCATCCTTTCCTGGATTGCTTTTCTTCCCTGCGCCGCCAGTTCGGTGAACTCTTCCAGGGGGATGGATGTTTTCAGCAGGTTTTCGCTTGTTTGCTTTTCTGCGTGGCTGCGCGTTGCCGGTGCTTCTGTTCCGCTTCTTATTTCCCCTTCGCATCTTATGCACAGGAAATAATCTTTTCCTCTGCTTGGTTTGTGTACTTCAAGAGCTGAAGGTATTTCAAAAATCCTGGGGGTAAGATTTGTCGTCAGCCCTGAAAAGCAGGAAATAGTCAAGGCAGTTGGGGCAGATGTATGAGCCAACCAGCTTTGTAAGCCCAAATATGTTTTGGTTGTGCATTGGCGCTCAGTATTCCGGAGGCATGCCATGTGGCGGCATCCCTTTTGGTGATGCCTCTTTCCCTGATGCTATTACGTCGTCTATCCTGAGAATCATTGTTGCCACTTCTGATGCTGAGCTGATTGCCTGCGTCTTTATCTTAAGCGGCTCTATTATGCCTTCTTTCCATGCATCAATTATTTTTCCTGTGAACACATTTATGCCTGCCCATTTCCGCCCTTTGTCGTGGGCTGCCTTGAGTTCAGTCATTATGTCAATTGGGTCAAGCCCTGCGTTTTCTGCAAGTGTCCTTGGGATTATTTCTATTGCGTTGGCAAATGCGTTGACTGCCAGCTGCTCTCTTCCTGAGAGTGAGTTTGCAAAGTTTCTTAGCCCCTTAACGAGCTCAACTTCAGCTGATCCTGCTCCTGCAACGACTTTTCCGACTGTAAGCGCAGCTGATATGTCGCCTATTGCGTCTTCCACTGCCCGCTTTACTTCATCAATCACGTGCTCTGTCCCGCCCCTGATAAGCATTGTAACTGCTTTTGCGTTTTTGCACTGTCCTACATAAGTCATTTCTTCATCCCCTATTTTTTTCTCTTCAACTTCGCCTGCGTTGCCCAAATCATCTGCTGTTAAGTCATCAAGGTTTGTGACTGTTTTTGCCTTTGTTGCCCTTGCCAGGTTGTCCATGTCGCTTTTGCTCACTCTCCTGCATGCATATATGCCTTTTTTTGCAAGGAAGTGCTGCGCTATGTCATCTATGCCTTTCTGGCAGAAAACAACATTTGCCCCGGACTTTGCTATTTTTTCAACTTTGTCCCTTAGCATTTTTTCTTCCATTTCAATGAATGCCTGCATCTGGTTCGGGTCTGTTATCTGTATCTTTGCGTCTATCTCGGTATTTTTTATCTCTATCGCGGAGTCTATTAAGGCAACTTTTGCGTTGGTTACCTTTCTCGGCATGCCTGAATGCACTTTTTCCTTGTCAAGTATTATTCCTTCAACAAGCTCTGATTCATCAACGCTTCCGCCGACTTTTTTCTCAAGCTTTATGCTGTCCCTGTCAACTGTTATTTTTCCGTTTTCTTTTTCAAGGACCGAGTTTATTGCCTTTATTGTGAGGTCAGCCAGCTTTTCTTTTGCCTGTTCTGCGCCTTTCCCTGTCATTGCTGTTATTGCGATGTTTCTCAGCATGTCCTCATCAGTTTCATTTACATCTTCTCCCATTTTTTTTAGAAGTTCCTGCGCTTTTTCCGCTGCCTGCCTGTATCCTTTTATTATGACTGTCGGGTGAACTTCCTTGTCAAGCAGGTCTTCTGCTTCCTTAAGCAATTCGCCTGCCAGAACCACAGCGGTTGTTGTCCCGTCACCCACTTCGTCTTCCTGTGTTTTTGCCACTTCAACAATCATTTTTGCGACAGGGTGCTCAATGTTTATTTCTTCAAGTATTGTTACCCCGTCATTGCTTACAACAACGTCTCCAAGAGAATTAACAAGCATCTTGTCCATGCCTTTTGGCCCCAATGTGGTCCTTACTGTGGCTGCAACTGCCTTGGCAGCCATTATGTTGTTCCTCTGGGCTGTTTTTCCTGTGTCTCTCTGCGTGCCTTCCGGCATGATAAATATCGGCTGAATCTGGCTTGTCATTTTTTAATCACTCCCCAAATCATTAAATCAGTGAATCTTAGGAGTGCGCAACTCATATAAAAAGCTTTCTAAAACAGCAAGGCTTATATAGAACCAGTTGCTTATGTTTTGCTTGGATTTCTGTTCCTTGTTGGGCGAAGAACAAAGAAGGCAAGGATTATGGCTGCCAATGCCAAAAATCCTCCTATAAACAGGGCACTGTTTTCCTGCCTGCCTGCATATGCCTGCACAGGCGCAGCATTTGAGGAAATGTTCTGCTTATTCATTACTATTCCTGTGTGCGTGCACTTGACAGGAAAAGATGAGCATATGTCAAGCGTGCTTTCATCGCTGTCATCGCAATCCTCATCATCATAACACGGGCAGCTGCATCTTGAGCAGTCTGCTTCTTCACGTATGCAGCCGGCAGAACATTCTGCGCAGCCGCTTCCTGTTTCCTTTGCTTCTTCTTTACCTGTGCCGGACTCATTAACTATGACTGCTCCCTTAAACCCCCAGTTAACTTCATAATACTTGAATTCTCCGATATGCGTGTACACGTGTGTGTATGTTGTGTCTGGGCTTATCTCAGGCGTCGTGAATCTCTCCTCAAGTTTTGGGGAAAAAAGAACATGGGTTTCTTTGTAGTCATTGACCCACGTAACAGACTCCCCGGGGCTTACAGCTATCTCTGCCGGCTCAAATCCGTCTGCTGTAATAGAGACCGTGTTTTTTTCTCCGATTATGTTTGCTGTTATTGCTGTTATCGATGAGTTGGAAAATGTGAATATGGCTGAGTAGGCAAGCAATACAAAAATCAACGCAGTAACAACCTCTTTTTCTTTCATAACAAAACATCAAAGAAAGCAGGCATATTTAAACCTTGTTATTGAATGGCTCAGCTCTCTTCATCTTCTTCTGTGATCTCATAATCAGAATAGTCGTATCCCTCTTTTTCCTCATCTTCATCCTCATCTTCAGGATCTTCTGATGCCGCCTCATCACTTATGGGCTCATCATCCCCAAATTCATCTGAAGCCATAAAAAAACACGCTTTTTTTTGCGTTTTATAAGAAGTGATATAAAAAACTTACGGTTGGCTCTTACCGGGCTGTTCCGGGCCTGCTGCTGCCTGCATCCTCTTCCTTATCATCCTGTTTATGAAGTGCTGCAGAAAGAAATAAACAACCCATATCGCTGCTGTCCCGGTAATGGCGGTTGCCCAGTCACTTTCCTTGCTTATAGCGTATTTGATTGAAGTGAAAGCAGCAAGGTACAATGCAGCCGTGATTGTTGCAACAAGAAACGGGCTGAGCCCTGTTAATTTCTTAATGATAATCCACACCTCTTTCATACCTGTCTTTTGGCCAGCCCTCTCCGACAACTGCCTGTTCAAGCTGCGTGATTGCGTAATCATCAGGCATGCCTGTTATTGCATGAAGCAGCTCATGCATCTTTGTTTTCTCCCTTTCTCTTATATCCCCCCGCGTATGATTGGCTATTGTTATTGCTTTGCTGCCCCTGTGGCATGTTCCATAAAGCCCCTTTGGGTGGTCTTCTGGAAAGAAATTCATTGCTGCAAAGAAGTTTGGAAGGGCATGCTTGTTTGGGTATTCTCCTGAACTGTAATTCTGCGTGCGTGAAGAATAAACAACAGAGAACACGCCATGCAGCCTCTCAACGCTTTCTCCTGCAGGAATAATCTCCGGCGGGATACTTAACACGCGCGGCTTGCCTGATGCTTCCTGCATTGCTTCCTTCATTTTTTCTTCAAGTTCACTCATTTTCATGGACCTGCCGGGAATTGAACCCGGAATCTCCGCCTTGCGAAGGCGGCATCATGCCGTTAGACCACAGGCCCCTGATGATTGGGGGCTGCGGCGTTAATTTAAATGTTTTTATTCAGAATTCCTTTATGAATTTTATCAGCTCTTTGGCTTTTTCAAATTCAAGGAATTCTTTTTTTGTGAGCGCAGGCGTGTCTTTTGGCTTTTTTTTGCGGAATATTATGAGGCGGTCTGCTTCAAGCAGCCTGCTCAGGGGCTGGAGGTGCCTGTGCATTTTGTCGCCTATGCCTGTAAGCACTATTTCTTTTTCTTTTTTTGCTACTATGTCAAACGGTGTTTTCCTGGTTTCTGCTGATTCAAATCCCAAATCATCATATTTCCGGGCTATATCTGACTTTGGTTCCTGTTTTGCCTCTTTTTTTGCTGAAAAAATGTTTATTTTGTCAAGTATGCTGTCTCCGAGGATTTTGCGCATTGCCTGCGCCTTGTTCATTGATATGTATGCCTGTTCTGCTTCGTATTTCTGCATCATTCTTCTTGAGACGCCTATTTTTCTTGCTATTTCCGCTGCTGATTCCTCTTCCATTGCCTGCTTCAGCTTTTCCTTGTTTATCTTTGCAGCGAGCCCTGCTTTCGTGCTTATCGCCAGGGGGAATTTGTTGTTCAGGCAGTTTTGGAACGTGTGCATGTTCAGGGTGTAAACGCCAAATCTTGAGTAAACAACGCTGTCCTGCAGCTTGTGCCCGGCTTTTTCAGCGATTATGAGTGCAGATGCTTCCAGGCAGCTGCTTAGCGTCTTCATTTCCTGGGCAAATTCCTCTGACACTGCGTTTGCGTCTTCAAGGATTTTTATGAGGAGTATCTGGTCTTCTTTTCTTGCAGCCAGGTCAAAGCATGTTCTGGTCAGTGTTTTTATTGTGTATCCCTTGACCAGAAGCATTACAGCTGTTTCTTCAAGAAGCGCCTGTTTCATGTTGTTTTTTATAAAAGACAAGCATTTAAATAAGTGCCGTTTTCCCGTGTTGTTATGGCAAGAATAGCTGTTGTTCACAGGGAAAAGTGCAATCCTGTTGAGTGCGGCAATTACCTCTGCATGAGGTTCTGCCCTGTTAACAGGATGGGCAGGGAGTGCATTGTCATCGGTGATGACAAAAAAGTGAACATAGGTGAGGAGTTATGCACGGGCTGCGGCATTTGCGTGAAAAAATGCCCTTTCGGCGCGTTGAGCATAATCAACCTGCCCGCCGAGTTAGATGAAACTCCGATTCACCAGTACGGGGAAAATGGCTTTCGCCTGTATTCATTGCCTACGCCGGTTTTTGGGAAGGTTGTTGGCATTCTGGGAAGGAACGGCATTGGAAAAAGCACTGCTGTCAGGATTCTCGCGCAGGTCCTGAAGCCGAACATGGGCGGCAGCGAAGAGGCAGACATCAGCAAAGTCATAGGTTTTTTCAAGGGAACAGAGGCGCAGTCTTTTTTTGAGAAGGTGCGTGACAAAAAGATAAAGGTTAGCTACAAGCTGCAGGCGGTTGACCTTATCCCAAAAAAATTCAGCGGCAAAGTAAGGGATTTGCTGAAGAATGCTGATGAAAAGAACCAGCTTAAAAAAGTAGTTGAAGAGCTTGAATTAAATGACATACTTGACAACAGCATATCTGATGTTTCAGGAGGCGAGCTTCAGCGGGTTGCTGTTGCCGCATGCTCGCTTAAAAAAGCAAATCTTTACATATTTGACGAGCCGTCTTCTTACCTTGACATAAAGCAGAGGATAAAAGTCAGCAGGTTCATACGCGGCCTTGCAGGCAAGGACACCGCCGTCATTGTTGTTGAGCATGACATGATAATCCTTGATTACATGGCTGACTTGATTCACGTGATGTACGGGGAAGAATCCTGTTACGGTGTTGTTAGCCTGCCAAAGGCGACCCGCACAGGAATAAATGTTTATCTTTCAGGCTACTTAAAGGAAGAGAATGTCCGTTTCAGGGACAGGCAGATAGTTTTTCCTGATAAGCCGCCTGCAAAGAGGAAGCAGGAGAGTGTTTTTGTTTCATGGAACATGCTGAAAAAGCGCCTTGGCTCTTTTTCATTGAGTTCAGACAAAGGAGAGCTGCAAAGAAAGCAGATAACCGGCGTTCTCGGTGAGAATGGCACAGGAAAAACAACTTTTGTGAAGATACTCAGCGGCGTTATAAAAAGTGACTCGGGGGAGATAAGCAAAAAAATAAGTGTTTCATACAAGCCGCAGTACTTATCAAGTGATTCTGAAGCAGTTGTTGCGTCTGTGCTCAGGGATGCAGCAGAGAAATTTGATGTCCAGATAATAAGGCCGCTTGGGCTGAGGCCATTAATGGCAAAGAAAATCAGCGAGCTTTCAGGAGGTGAGCTTCAGAGGGTTGCTGTTGCGGCCTGCCTGTCAAAAGAAGCTGACCTTTATCTTCTGGATGAGCCGTCTGCTTACCTGGATGTTGAGCAGCGCCTGTCTGTTTCAAAAGTCATAAGGGAGCTGATGGAGCAGAACTCAAAAACAGCTGTTGTGGTTGACCATGACTTGCTGTTCATTGATTGCCTGTCAACAGAAATCATGGTTTTTTCAGGCAAGCCTGCTGTCAGAGGGGTTGTTGACGGCCCGTTTTCAATGGAGGAAGGCATGAACACTTTCCTGAAAGGATTAAGCATAAGCTTGAGGAGGGATGCAGAAAGCCGGCGCCCAAGGATAAACAAGCTTGGCTCACAGATGGACCGCAGGCAAAAAGAGCAGGGAAAGCTTTATTATTTATGATAAGGCGCATAGCCATTTGCGGCGCTGTTGTTGTTAAAAATGAGGATTTTCTGTCAATGGCGCAGCGGCTGGCCGGGTTTTATGAGGGGCAGTATGCTGAATTCGCCGCTTACGGCTTTGGCCTGCTGAACACATAAAAAACCGACAGTCCCAGCGCGATTATTGATGCAGTTGTTGCTGCCCCAATAACCGTGCTTGTTTTTGGCTTTGATGTTATTTTTACCCTGACTGCTGCTCCAAGGTTTATTGCAAGCCCTTTGTTGCTTTTTTGTTTGAGCATGATGCTTATTGTTTCCTCAAAACTGCCTGTTTTTTCAGGTGTTATTGTGGCGAGCACATTTTGTTTTTCATATGGGCTGAGGGAAAAATTTCTTGGTGAAAAACCAAACCACCTGCCTGCCCTGATTTCAAAATCAAGGTGTTCATCTGAAGGATTAAACACAATTAACTGCTTTTTAACTGTTTTTCCATTAACTGCCTCTATCTCTATTTTGTGAGGGGCAACGCCTATGCCTTGTGCAATGACGGGCGGGATTGTTATAAAGAGAAAAGCCAGGATTGAAATTTTTTTGATTATGCCGGCTTGCTGAAGAGTGCGGCATCCTGCATTCATGAAGCAACCCCGGCAATGTTTATGCTGCCAAAGTAGCTGCCCGGCATTGTCCCAAAGGGAACATTCAGCTTTAATGCCAGCGGCGCGCTTGTTCCTGCAGCAAGATTTATGTCTTTAACCTCGTTTGTTCCCGTGAGGTTGATAAAGCCGCTGCCAAAGCTGTATAATATGCTTGTTACAGGCAGCAGGGTTTGTTCTGCAGCCAGGTTGCTTCCTGAAATCTCAACGTCAACGGGCCTGTTCCCAATGTTTTTTATTGTTGGCTTGTCTGCTGTGCCCATGTCGCCATCGCCTGGTATCTCTGCTGTTGTTCCGGGGTCTGCTGAGAAAACAACGTGGTTTGCGTCAAGCTCAATTGCCACAAGCCCGAGGTACTCAATGATTTCTGTCCGGCTTGCAGAGAAACCAGAGTAATCAGCTGCCGTAACATTAATCATGTAATTTCCTTCAGGCAGGTAATACGGCAAAGTTATGTTTGCCTCAAAATACGCTGTTAAGATGCCGGCCTCTGATGCCCTGCCCATCACGTATTCCTTAATGCCCATGCCTAGCTTTATTTCCTTTAAGTCATCCAGCCCGTTTGAGTCGCTTATCCTTGCCTTAACGCTTACTGTCTTGTTTTGTTTGGGAACAGGGCTTACCTGTATCCCTGCTGTTGTTTCGTCTTCATCAAAAATTTCTATTGACTCAATAATGGGCATTGCTCCTGTGATTATTGCTTCAATTGTTAAGATTGAAGAAAATGATGTGTTTGCATTGAAAGACGGCGTGCTTTCAACAAAGTCAGCTGAGTTGTTGCCGGAATCCGCATACCCGTTGTCTGCTTGTTTTCTTTGAAGGCTTTTTCCTCCGGCAGCAGCACCTGCAGGTGTTCCTTCAAACAGGCCCGGGGGAATATTTGCCTGGTTGCCCCACCCGACAGCGTCAACAACTGTTGTGTTGCTGGCCAGTGCAACGCCCGCATCTGTGTTTGCCAGCGTGATTGCTTCCTCGTGGTCTGCATCCGGCCAGGAGCTGTTGTCTTTGTTTGCGGACCATCCGGCATCTGCTATTAAATAGTGTGTGTTTGGCTGCAAAATTGTTTCGTATGGAATTGTTGCGTCTGCTGCAGATGTTTTTGTTTTAAGCACCCATCCGGCAATATTGACAGGAGAAGCAGTTGGGTTAAATATCTGCACTGCTTCTCCGCCTGAATCTGTGTTTGCAGGGTCATAAAGGACCTCTGTGATTATTACATGGTCAAGGGCAAAAGCATTGCCTGCCATGAACACGCCCATTAAAAGCAGGATTATCTTTTTCAACTGAAAAACCTCTTTTTTGAATAAAAAATGCAGCAAGGTTAATATGCATTTGCAGCAATTTTATGAAATGTTTTTGCAGAAACAGCAAATTAATAAGCCTTTAACAGAGGTTTTTTCTTTAAAATAACCACATTATGCTTTTCCTCTGCTCTCGCCGAAAATTATCCCTCCTGCAATCAGGTGCGCTGCCCGTATCGGCTCAGGGATAAGGCTGTGCGTGCATGTTATCCTTATTATCTGCTTTGCGTTTTCCAGATCAGTCCCTGAAACCTGGATGAAGATGCTGCCTGCCTTGTGTATGCTGCCTGCTTTTCTTAAAAGGCTTACTTTGGTTTTCTGGCTTATTTTGGCTAAGGCGTTTTCCATCTCGCTGATATGCGGGTATTTTCTCATTACAACAATCACAGGTATCTTCGTTGCCTTGTTCAGGCGCTGTATATCAACAATGTTCAGCCCTCCTACCGCTATGCCGTCAAGCATTATTGCCCTTATCTGAGGGTAAAACTTGGAATTCTTCACCATCTCAGTTATTTTTTTTGTTGAGTCAGAGCCATCAACCATTACCCTTGTTGAAACAATGCCGTCAATGAATTCGCCCCCGCGGAAGAATGCCCCGATTATCAGTGTTTCTTTATCCTTAAATTTGTCAAAGTGCGCATCATCTATTCCAAGAACCCTTATCTGCTTTTTTACCATGCTGCACGTGCTTGTTTCCGGCATTTAACTATTTTTCCATATTATAAATATTTTTTTAATGGTTTCATTATTCTTTTAATAACTCTTATATACAGGCGTCTGTATTTCATTGGCAGGGTGCTCAGCTTGTGCGGAATAATTGCTTATAAAGGTTTCAGGGATGCGGGCGAAGTTGTAATCAGGGGGCTGAAGAAGCTTGAGTACCGCGGCTATGACTCATGGGGGCTGGCTGCAAAGACTCCTTCTGGCTTTTTTGTTGTCAAAAAAAAAGGCATGGTCAGCGATGCAGAAGAGGCAAAAACACACCACAGGATATGCATAGGGCACACGCGCTGGGCCACGCACGGCGGGGTCACTGAGCAAAATGCGCATCCTCATCTTGACTGCGATGGCAGGATAGCTGTTGTCCACAATGGCATAATTGATAATTACCAGGAATTAAAAAAAGAGCTTGCGGGCCATGATTTCAGGTCTGAAACAGACACAGAGGTCATTCCTCATTTGGTTGAGGAAAACATGAAGTCCGGCCTTAGGTTTGTTGATGCAGTGAAAAAAGCCGCTTCTGTGCTTGAAGGAAGATACGCTGTTGTTGCATTGGACAGGGATTCTGATGTTGTTGTTGCTGTGAGAAAGGGCTCTCCTTTGATTGCAGGTGTTGGTGAAAACGAGTTTTTTTTGGCTTCTGACATCCCTGCTTTTCTTGAATATACCAACAGGGTCATGTATATTGATGACGGTGAAGCCGTTGTTTTGGGCAACGCCATGAAGTTCTTCAGCATGGAAACCGGGCAGGAAATAGCAAAGCGCATCATCAGGATTGACTGGAGCGCAGAGCAGGCAGAGAAAAACGGGTATAAGCATTTCCTGATAAAGGAGATTATGGAGCAAAAGGACACGCTGAAGGCAGCTGTTAACCAGGAAGATGACAGGATAATGCGCATTGCAGATGAGATAAAGCGTGCATACGGCACCTATTTTATTGGATGCGGAACAGCAGGAAAAGTGGCTCATACGGGAGAATACCTTTTTTCAAGAATCGCCAACAGGCACGTTAATTTTGCTGTTGCCTCTGAATTCCCCAACTACCACCATTTTTTGACAGACAGAAGCCTTGTTGTGGCAATCTCGCAGAGCGGGGAAACAGCAGATGTTCTTGAGGCAATAGAGGTAGCAAAAAGCAAGAACGCAAAAGTCATATCCCTGCTTAATGTGTTTGGCTCTTCAATGATGCGCGCATCGCATGACTCAATAATGGTCAATGCAGGCGTTGAAAAGGCTGTTGTGAGCACAAAGGCAACAACAGCGCAGCTGGCTGTGATGACTTTGCTGGCGTATGCAGCTGCAGGCAGGCTAAGCGAGGGAAAAAAGCTTCTGGCCAGCGCAACAGCGCAGATAAATGACATGCTTAACCCGAGGTATGAAACGCACATAAGAAAAATCGCAGAAAAAATAAGGAGCAGCGAGCACTTATACATAATCGGCAGAAGCCTTAACTATCCAATGGCTCTGGAAGCCGCAATAAAGATACATGAAGTCAGCTACATACACGCAGAGGGGTTCGCAGGCGGCGAATTAAAGCACGGCCCAATAGCATTAATCAGCAAAGGCACGCCGTGCATTGCCCTGGTTGCAAATGATGAAACAAAAAAGGACGTGATAAGCAACGCTGTTGAGGTAAAAAGCCGGGGCGCATTCATAATAGGCATATCTCCGGAAAATAATGAGGCATTTGACTGCTGGATTAAGGTTCCTGATGCAGGCAACGCCTCTCCAATCGTCAACATAATACCTGTCCAGATTCTTGCTTACCACCTCGCGGTCTGCAGGGGCTGTGACCCTGACAGGCCAAGAAACCTTGCAAAAAGCGTTACCGTAAAATGAAAAAGATTGTTGTAATCGGCGGGGGAAACGGGAGCTCTGTTCTGCTTAAAGGGCTGAAGAATTATGATGTTGGGCTCACAAGCATAACCAATGTTACGGACAGCGGCGGCAACACAGGAAAAATAAAGTATGACATGAATGTCCTGCCTGTTGGTGACGCACGGCGCTGTTTGGCAGCGCTGTCCGGCAACGAAAAGCTTGCAGAGCTTTTTGAGTACCGTTTTGAAGAAGGGGAGCTTGCAGGGTATGTTGTGGGCAATGTGTTCCTTGCGGCTGCTGCAAAGGCAACAGGCAGCCTCAGCAGCTCAATAAGAGAAGCAGAAAAATTTCTCAACGCAAAAGGGAGGGTTGTTCCGGCAACACTTGACTGGGCAGAGCTCTGCGCAGAATTCAAAGACGGCCGCGTAATTGAGAAAGAGCACAACATATCAATGCAAAAAGGCAGGATAAAAAGGGTGTTTCTGAAGCCGGAAGCAGGCGCCAACCCCGAGGCGCTGGAGAGCATAAAAAACGCGGACCTGATAATAATCGCGATGGGCAACCTTTATGCAAGCGTGCTTCCAAACCTGCTTGTGAGAGGCATGGCAGAAGCAATAAGAAAATCAGGCGCAAAAAAGCTTTATGTGTGCAATCTCCTGACAACAGGCAATACAGAAAATTACACTGTGTCTGACCACCTGAGGCTGCTGCAGGACAAAGTAGGAAAAATTGATTATTTGATAGTCAACTCCTCAATGCCTGAAAAAGAAGCAGGCATCCTGAAAGAAAAAAAGCAGGTTCCTGTGCAGGACGATTCAGAAATCATAAAGGAAACAAAGGTTTTAAAAGGGGCTTTGCTGAAAGATGGGATTGCTGAAACAAAAAAAAGCGATACAGTAACGAACCGGAGCCTGCTCATTCACGACCCTGAAAAGCTTGCAAAAATGGTTATGGAGACAATAAAATGAAGGCAGTTATACTCGCAGCAGGAAAAAGCAGCAGGATGTGGCCATTGGCGCAGCACAGGACAAAATGCATGCATGAATTTCTCGGCAAGCCGCTGCTGCAGCACACAATAGGGGGGCTGAAGGATTATACAAAAGAATTCATAATAGTTGTTCCGCCGGATGACTCATCAATAAAGGAATACTTTGGCGATGGCAAAAAATTCGGGATAAACGTGAGTTATGCAGTGCAGAAAACGCCGGAAGGAACAGGGCATGCCGTGTTATGCGCAGAAGCGCTTTGCAACGAAGATTTTATTCTTGTGAATTCCACCAAGATGAATGCCGGCAGGATAATCCCGCCCATGATTAAGAAAGAGGCAGCAATTGCAGTGACAAAGGTAAAGAATCCTGAATGCTACGGAGTAGCTGAAATCGCTGATGGCAGGCTTGTTTCACTTGAAGAAAAGCCAAAGAACCCAAAAAGCAGCCTGGCATCAATAAATGTGTATCACCTCCCAAAAAGCTTTTTTGGCCTGCTCAGGAAAGTGAAGCAGGACGAATGCTCGCTTATAACAGCAATCAACCAGCTTGCAAAAAAAAGCAGCATCCATGTCTTTGAGACAGGCGAGCCGCACTGCACCCTGAAATATCCATGGCACATACTTGAAATAAACAGGATGTTCCTTGACGGGCTGAAGAAAAGCGTGATAAAAGGCAAAATCCACAAGACAGCTTCAATAACAGGCCGCGTGTTAATAGAAGAAGGAAGCGTTGTTGGGGAAAACGTTGTCATAAGGGGGCCGTGCTACATAGGAAAAAACGCAGTAATACGCCCGGGCTGCGTGCTCAGGCAGTATTCATCAGTATCTGAAAACGTTCTTCTCGGCTGCAACACAGAGCTGAAGAACGCTGTTATTTACTCAGGGGCAAAAACCCACATGAACTATGTTGGGGACTCCGTCATAGATGAGGATGCGCGGCTCGGCGCAGGCACAATCACAGGAAACAGGCGGCTTGACAGGAAAGAGGTATGCTCTGTTGTCAAAGGAAAAAAAATAAGGACAGGGCTCACTCATCTCGGGGCGGTAATAGGGAGAAAAGCAAAAACAGGAATAAATTCCTCGCTGATGCCCGGCGTGAAGCTGGGAGCAGAATCATTTGTTTTTCCAGGCGCAGTTGTTTTTAATGACATTAAAGACAAGGAAGTTCTGAAAAAATGATTAAGGCAGTGCTTTTTGACGGCGACGACACGCTTTATACAGTAAAAAAGTTTATTGAAGGCATTGACATGCAGGTCATGGGGCGCATAAGCAAAAAAACAGGTGTTTCTGCTGAAAAGCTCTACGCAGAATGGAAGAAAATTGTTGGCGGGCTGATAAAAAACCCAAGCCCAAAAGTGAGGTACAGGGATTATTCTTATGGCGCGCTGATGAAAAAGCAAGGCAT
>Ga0209541_10007860_pt1 | contig 17794 bp, 30 predicted proteins | sample RifCSPlowO2_01_FD_184027 | JGI IMG/M metagenome (GOLD analysis project Ga0209541, IMG submission 184027) | Groundwater microbial communities from Rifle, Colorado - Rifle CSP2_plank lowO2_0.1 (SPAdes) (version 2) | ecosystem: Environmental > Aquatic > Deep subsurface > Groundwater | place...
GCCATTACTCCAAAAGTTAAAACATTTCCTTCTTTTGTCTTTCTTTGTGTCTGCCTAAATGCCCTTCTTTTTCCTCCACCAAATTTACCTTTTGCTTGACCTATAAACAATGTATCTTTTTGCAGATAAGGAATTAACATATCAACTATTTCTGGTTCAAGAATCTTTTCTCCAGATTCAAATATTTCATCTATATTCTTTATTTTGCCTGCCCTTACCCTCCTTCCAAGATCTGTTTTTGGAACCCATTTATCTAACTTTTCAGCTTCTTCTCTTGCAAACCTTTCTTCTCTTGTTTCCCTCTTATACTCTCCTCTTTCTTCTGCCTCAAACTCTTTTATTGCTTCTTCTGTAATTATTTCTTCTTCTTTTCTTTCCTTCTCTTCAACAACATCAGTCATTTCTTTAAGATATTCTTGTGCTGTTTTCTCTTTTTTCTTTTGTTTTTCTTTTGCCATTATAATTTTTTCTTTACCTCACTTATTAATTTTCTAACTTCAGGTTTTAAATGTTCCCCATTCAATCTTTCTTTTTTTGGGAAAATAGAGTCTTTTGCATTAATCTTTACTCCGCCATCAATTAGTCCTTTGACCACTGAAAAAACTCTATTTCCTGAAATTGTCCTTATCATTCCTAAGTCAACTAAATATTCCTGATTTTTGTTTTTTATCTTATTTGCGAGCAATAATCCGGACAAATAACCTACTGGAATAGATTTTAAACTTCCAATATGCTTCTTGTCCCACCCTTTTGACAACAAATCTCTTGAAGTAACTCCTTGAATAACTTTATCCTGACCTTCTAAACTCTCAACAATCTGCACAATAAAATATTTGTTAGTAACTCTTATTACTATCCTTGGAAGTTTTGACTCTAAAAGACCTTTTCTCAATTTATAGTCAGTCTTATTTTCCCTTCTTCTGCGTTTTTCTGTTCTAAGTCCCATAAATCTCTGACAAACTCTCCTTTAAATGTCTTTTACTCTTGAATTTTCTAGCTCTTACCATTTTTCTTAAGTTCTTGTGTTTTTCTCTATCTATAGACTTTGTTTTTAAAAGATGTTTTGCAAATTTTCTTAATTTTCTTGTAATTATTACATATTCTCTTTTTTTTGTATTGGTTTTATTTTTTATCTTGCCTGTTCTTCTTCGGTGTTTTCTCTTGACAATTTTTTTTCTACCCTTTACTTCTTTTATCTGAATGGCTCCAGACTTATGCAAATCAATTATATCCACCCTTGTAATTGCTTCCTTGATTTCCGGAAGATTTTCTTTAGTAAAAACTATTCTATTCTTTCCAACTTTCAATACTCTTGCTGCTAATTCTTTTTTCTTACTTAGTTGCATTTTTTTCTCTCCGGTAGTTATTTAATATTTTTAAATTCATTTCACTTGCTTTTTTTATAAGAGACTCTTTCTTCTTCTTTCCAACACTTGCAATAATTATTTCTTGGCCTTTTTCTAAAGATTCCAACTGCCTTAAGTTTTCAATCCTTACTGCTTTTTCCTTTTTTGTTGAACCCCATCCTATTTTTGGCCTAACTGAGTGTCCTTTTCTTCCAAGTCTTATTTTATTATGTCTCCCATAAGCTTTTTTCCATTTTCTTTTTTTCTTTACTGTACTTCCTAATCTTATCTTTTTATGCCAATCTTTCCTCAAGAAATTGGGCTTTCTTCTCTTAGATACTTTTTCTTTCCCCATTATATTTTCTTTCCCCATTTATTTGTGATGTAAATTCCATCTTGAAAAATTCTTCTATCTCTTCCCTGGAGTTTTGTTGCCTTTTCTAAGTTAGCTGCTGTTTGTCCTGCTGCTTCTTTATCATGAGAAGAAACTATAATATGATTTCCTTTAATGTCAACCTTGACATTAGGAAGTATTTTTGATTCTCTCTGCATTTTCTCACCCAAAAAAGATTTTATTATTACTTTACTTTCTTCAACTTTTACATTCATTGGGAAATGAACATTGCAGATTTCAAGTTCATAAACAAAATCTTCATTTAATCCTTTAATCATGTTTTTAATGTGTGCCCAAGTAGTCCCAATAGTCTTTGATTCTCTTCTTGTAGCATTTTTTGCTGAAATTTTTATCTTTCCTTCGTTTGAAACTAGTTTAACTTTTCCTAAATTAAATTCTCTTTTCAATTCCTTTTCTTTTCCTTTCATAGCTATTTTATTTCCTTTAACCTCTACTTGAAAACCTTGAGGAATTTCTATTGTCCTTTCTAAATTTTTTTTCATTTTAATAGAAATAAGCGATAATGCTTCCTCCAACATTTTGTTTAATTGCTTCTTGATGGATTAATAAACCATTATTTGTTGAGATAATTAAATTTCCAAATTTTCTAGATGGTAAAAACCTTCTAAGATACTTGTTTATTTCTGTAACACCAACATAATATCTTGGCTTTACAGCTTTACATTCATTTAATTTTATTATTTTTACTACAACACTCTTATCACTTTTTATTTCATAATCTATATGGCCTTTTTCCTTCATTATTTCAAATAAATTAATTAAGAGTTTGGAATGCTTATTTATTTTAACTTCTCTTTTTTCAACTTTCTTTGAATTCATTATTTGATTCAATGCATCTGAAACTATATCTTGACTCATTTTTACTAACTATATTTCTTGAAGCCTAATTCAACTGCTAATTCTCTAAAGCAATGTCGGCATAGGTTTAGGTTATATTGAGATATATGGGCCCCATGTCTCCCACAAACTTCACATTTTTGTGCTGCAACTCCAAACTTTCTTGCCTTTGGCTTGTTGTGTTTTAAAAATTTCTTAAGCACGGCTGGTTTTGTTCTTAATTGCTTTGTTATTTTTCTCCAATCGCTTGCCGTCATTTTAATATTTCTTTTGCTTTCGCAAAATTGTTGTATTAAATTTAGTTGTTAAATATTCTTCAATTTCTTGTTTTGTTATAGTTAATCTTTTTGGCTTTCCCCTTTTTATTTTTCTTTTTTCAACGGATTTTCCAGATCTAGAAAATACTGCTGTTAATTCAAACCCCATAATACCTACTTCCCTTATATATTCCACTCCAGGAATTTCAATATATTCGTGAATTCCAAAAGCTAGAAAATTATCCTGAATTTGTTTTTCTTTTATAATATTATCTACTGCTGGAAGAAATTTCTTTAATATTTCTACAGCTTCTTTTCCTCTTAAAGTTACTTTTGTTCCAACTTCAAGACCAGGTCTAACAGACCATGCTGGAATTCTTTTTGTGGCTTTAACCTTAACCGGTTTTCTTCCACTAATCTTTTCTAATAAAATCATCCCTTTATCCAGCTTATCTCCAGTTCCGCCTATATTTAATATTACTTTCTCCAATTTTATTTCCCGCATTTTGTTTTCCATTTTATTCTATTACTAGTATTGTTTTAAAAGGGAGTATTACCTCTTTATTTTCTAATTTAACTTTGTAATCCCTTCCTCTTGATAAATCTTCAAATCCCACTAATTTTCCTTTTTTACCAGCATGTTTTCCCACTACAATTTCTATTTTCGCCCCTATTTTTAGAGGAAGAATCTTTACTATTTTTCTTTCTTTTGAATTAAAAATAACAGAATCTCCAATAGAAAAAGATTCTTTTGTAATAATATTTTGCCCATCTCTTAAACTCATTTGAGTTGAGTCTTTCCCAAAGGATTTCTTTCCTGATATTTTGATTATTTTAATCTGGGAGTCTTTTTCAGAGATTTTTTTAAGAGTATATCTCTTATTCATAATTTCTAGCCTATAATATTCCTCTGATTTTACTAAGCTAAATGAATCATTAACCTGAACAGGAAAGTTCTCATTTTTTCTTATAATATCATTTACCTTTACTAATCCATTTAGAGTCATAAATTTAGCTTCTTTTCTTGTTTTTGCAATATTTAATATATCTCTTAATAAGAATAAAATGCTAATTCCCTTTGAAGTTGCATGAGATGGCACTGCTACAAATTTATCTTTCTTTCTCTGTACTGGCCAGGTTCTTGGCATTTTATTTTTCTTTAAGTGAACCATTTTTTTTCTCCTTTGATTTAATTTCTTTTTTTACTTCTACTTTCTTGATTGATTTTAGCCTTCTTTGATCAGTTTCATTTAATGCTATAATTTTTACATTTGATGTATTAAACCAAGTTTCAAGTTTTTCTCCTCCCCTTTTTGTTTTTTGGAGTCCATCTATTTGAATTCTTGAATATTTTATATCTACTAATCCTACTTTTCCTGATTTTCTCTTAAATTTTCCCCTCATAACTTTAACTTCATCACCTTTTCTTATTTCAATACTTCTTCTACCATATTTTTTTCTTAAACTCTTATCAATAGTCGCTGAAATAAATTTTCTTTTTATATGGATAGGAGCGTTTGCTTTATACTTTACTTGTTTTCTTGGCTGAATGCTTCTCTTCCAATTATTACTAAATTTTGACTTCATCTTAATAGATTATACTTGCAAGTCTTGCAACCTCCTTCCATCTTTCTTGAACTTCTCTTGCAATTGGCCCTTTAATTTGAGTTCCTTTTGGATTTCCTTTTTCATCCTTTAATAATGCTACAGCATTGTCTGAAAAACAAACTCTTTCCCCAGTATTTCTTCTCCAGGGCTTTTTCTGTCTTATAACAACTGCATCAAAAACTTCACCTTTCATTTTTGGATCTCCTTTTCGAACAGATACTTTTACCCAATCTGCGACTTTTGCATAACCTTGACGCCCTTTCTTAGTTTTACCATGTTTAACAGAGACTATTCTTACAATTCTTGCTCCGCTATTATCACTAGATTCGACTATACTTCCTATATTTAATCCTCTTGTTATTCTAGAACTTATTGCTTTCATTTTTCTTTTTCCTCACTTTTAATTTTCTTTGCTACAACAAAATGTATTGTTTTGCTAATAGGTCTTGTTTCAGCTATTTGTATCCAGTCACCTAAATTAATCTCCTCTTCCATACATTTTGGTAATCTTGCATGAAGTTTTGTTCTTCTTTTTTCATACCTTTCATATTTTGAAACAAAAATCATTCTTATAAACTCTATAGTCACTTTATTATGGAATTTCCTAATGACATTCCCAGAAAAAGTTCTTCCTCTAAGTTTTAACTTATTATTTCCATGAATAGGACAAATCTCATCTCCACATTTTAGAGACTCTTTTTTTACTTTATTTTTTATTATTTTTTTATTTTCTTTCATTATATCTTATTTTATTCCTTTATTTGATTTGGATCAAAACCAATATTAACAAGAATCTGTTTTATATGGCCTTTGTGATTTCCTTGCAACTCTATTACTTTATTTTTTATTGTTCCACCACAAGCTCTCTTTGCTTTAAGAGTTTTTGCGATATCTTTAATGTCAACTCCATCATCAAAACCTTTTATGAGAGTGATAACTTTACCAAATCTTCTCTTTTCGATTTTTACTTCAATTTCTTGAGAGGATTTAGCAATTTCTTCACAAACACAAGCTTGTATTGGTAAACCACATTTAGGACATATTTCCACTTTATTTCTTTTTCTCCATTAATTTAGTTTGATTATTTTTTATAGTAAGAAGCCTTGCAATTTCCCTTTTAATTCCTCTTCTCTTTTGACTTTGTTTCAATAGTTCTATCTTTAAATCTACAAGTCTCTTCTCTATTTCTTTATCTGTCATTTTTTCTTTTTTTCCTTTTGACATTTTATTTCTTTAATTTGTTTTTTACTTTTTTAGTTGATTTTTTGTTTTTTATCTCCTCTTCTTCAAATTTTACGTTCTTTTTTATTTCTTCAATTAATTTATCGTCTACATTTATCTGGTCAATAACTTTTACTCCTGGAGATAAGATAGCAACTTTAATTCCAATAACACCCTGTTTTGTTACTGCTACGGATTTTGCCCTGTCTACAATCTTGCTTGCATCACCAGTTTTCTTTAAATAACCAAAGGAAAATCTCCAGCTTCTAGCCCTATCACTGGGTAATTTACCAGAAACTCTTATTTCTGCGCCTAAAGCGCCAGAACTTTTAATCTTTGATAAAGCCTTATAACTTGATGCCTTATATTTTGATGAGCCAAATCTCTCAAGAGTTAAAGCAATATCATCAGCTACTAATTGTGCATCAAACTCTGGATGGGAAATTTCATCAATATCAACATGAGGATTTTCCATTTTAAATCTTTTCTTCAAAACCTCAGTTAGTTCTGCTATTTTTTCTCCACCCTTCCCTATTATCCATCCAGGTTTATGAGTTGAAACTACAATTTTCTCTCCAACAGGAGTGTATTCAATTTTAACTTTTGAAACCCTCCCCTTTCCAAACATCTTCTTTACAAATTGCTTAATATTATATTCATCCTTTCTAACTCCTACAAACTTTTTTTCTTCCATTATCTCCTCTTAATATTTTTTAATTTAGATTTTTCTTTTGCCTCTAAATGTAGGTGGGTTCTTTTTCCCTTTCTTCCCCCGCTTCTATAAGGCCGTGGAGCCTTGTCTGCTTTAGCTAAAATGATTACTGGATTTTCAATGCCTACAATACTTGCATTTGCTTGTAACTGTTTTATTACAGAAATTATTTCTTTACAGGCATTACTTGGATATTTTGCACCAGCTAAACCTTTTCCTTTTTGATGAGCAACTTCACGAGAAGCCATTGGAATTGCTCTTTTTTTCTTTAATACATCTTCAAGTCTTAATACTGCATTTTCTGGAGTTTTTCCTTTTATAACCTTACAAATTGCAAAAGCATGCTTTGGAGAAATTCTAAGAGAAGAGGCATTTGCTATAGCAATGTCTTTTTTTGCCAAATCTTTTTTTATTTCAATTTTTTGCTTTTCTTCCGTTTTTACTTCTTTTTCTTCTGTTACTAATTTTTCCTGAACTTTTTCTTCTGCTTTTGTTTTATTAGTTTCACTAGGATTGTCTTTCTTTATTTCTTGTTTTTTCTTAATTTGATTTTTTTCTTCACTCATTTTATTTTACCGACCTAGAAGCACTAGATTTTGTAGCCCCTATACCTGCAGCTCCATGTTTAGTTGCTTTTCTTGTCAATGCAAATTCGCCAAGTCTATGCCCCAACATTTCTTCAGTTATAGTAACTTTTACAAATTCTTTTCCATTATGTATTAGGATTATTTTTCCAATCATTGATGGGACAATAATCAAAGACCTATTGTGAGTTTTTATTACTCTATTTTTTTCTGATCTTATCCTGCATTTCTTTACAAAGGCTTCAATTACATCGTAGTTTCTAAAAATAGTCCTTCTTGCTCTTGATTTTACTAATTTAGCAAATTCCCTAGTTTCCATCTTTTTTAGTTCACCTATATTCTTTCCTCTATAGAACTTATCTTTAACCTTTTGTTGTAATTTCTCTTCTACCATTTTGATTACCTTTTCTTCCTCCCCGTTCTTCTTGGCCTAATCAAACCAACTTTTTTACCTGGAGGAGCATTTCTCTTTGAAATTTTGCTCTTAATTCTCTTTCCTCTACCACTACCAAATGGATGATCTATTGCATTCATCTTAACTGCAGAAGTTCTAGGCCATAATTTTGATTTTGATTTCATTATAAAGAATTTTTTTCCTGCCTTTAATATTGGTTTATCAATTCTTCCAGAACCTGCAAGTCTTCCTACAGTTGCTCTGCAATTAACATTAAATCTCTTTTCTTTTTTTGAAGGGAATAGAATCTTTACAATTTCTTTTTCTTTACTTAATATTTCTCCAGCATTTCCTGAGGTTCTAACAAATTTACCGCCATCCTTAGGATTATTTTCTATATTAAAGACTTCAGTTCCATTTTTTAAATCTCCTATCTTTGAAATATCTCCATTATCTTTTCCTCCAATTTTTATCTTTTGACCAACATAAAGAAGATTTGCTGCAAAATTATAGAATATATCTCCCTTACTATTTTTTAATTTAGCAATAGGCACCGTATGACCTAATGAGTCTATTAGATTAACAACTTCATATTCTCCTTCTAAATTGCTTGGATAACCGGTTCTAACTAAAAAAGCTTTTTTCTTAACCCGATAAGTATGGCTTCCTTTTCCTCGTCTTTGTTGAATTATTCTTTTGCCCATATTTATTCCATAATTGTTAAACTCTTTAATTCCTTAACATAACCTTTAATCTCTTCTGATCCATCTTTAACATCCCACATTAAATATCCTTTAAGATTGATTTCTCCCTCATTAATCTCAATCTCGTCTAGAGGATTATCATATCTTTTTAGACAATTATCTTGATCGATAGAATAAAAAGTCATTAATTCTTTATTTTCTACAATTCCCTTAACTAATACTCTTCCATGATGTCTTTTTGAAAATATGAGAATTCCTCTATTTGAAAACAATAATTCTCCTTCAACTAAATTTGTTAAATCTTCTCTCTTATAAATTCTTTTTAACTCTACCATTTTACATTAATCCTAATTTTGTTGCAAGATCAGAAGCTTGAAACTCTGGTTTTAATTTAACATATGCTTGTTTTTTATTCTTTAATATATGTGTTCTAACTTTTGCAACTTTAACACTAAATAAACTTTCAACTTCATCTTTAATTTGTTTTTTTGTTATACTTCTGTCTACAACAAAAACAATTACATTATCAATTTCTATTTGCCTAACTATTTTTTCTGTTGATTTTACTTTTTCTAAAATTATAAATTTATTTGCCATTTTTTAATTCTCCTAGAAGTCTTTCAAAACATTTAGCTGTTAATTTTGCATCTTCTAAAGCATTGTGAGGAGTTCCTTCCTTTATAATTTTTCCACCGGCTATTCGTTTTCTTGGATCTTTAATTTTACACATTTCCATAACTGCAGATAAATGCATATCGTTTTTGCCCTCTTTTGTTTTAAACTTTCCATTTTCTTTTAAGAATCTTATTTGAGCAACAGTTTGAATATCTATAGCTCTATATCCCATTATCTTACTGAATTTTTCTCTGATCCCATATCTCATAGATTTATTTGATAAAAAAGAGATATCCCATCCTATATTATGTCCACCTATAACTCTTTCATCAAAATTGCTTAACCAGTCAAGAAAGTTCTCTATTAACTTTTTTTGAGACTGTTTACTTTCATCTCTTAGATACTTTTCTGTTTTTTCAATTAACTCTAAAGCCTCTTTATTAATCTCATCTTCATCATCAATTCTTGATTCTTCTAAAAATTCTTCTTTAGTTTTCATATTCACTGCTCCTATTTGCCAAATACCACATTTTCCATTATCTGGTCCGCTTGCTTCAATATCTAGTACTATCATTTCTTAATCTCACTAAATTTATTTTCAATATCTTTAATTGCACTTTCCGTATAACAAGTAATTCTACCAGGCTCTCCATTCGGAGCTAAGCTTTTTATTGTTAAGTCTTCTACTCTTACAACTTCTATTCCTTTTCTCTTCATTCCTTCTTTATTTCCAATTACAAAAAGCAATCCTGCATTAGATTTATACTTTCTTCCTCTCATCTTTCCAATTCCAGCCCTAACTTTTTTTGTTTTAAGAACAGAACTTATATTTTCTTCAAAAATATTTTTCATAGCTTGAATAAATTCTTTTGTTTTTAAATTTAGAATATCTTCACTAAATACAAATCCTGATTTTATTTTTTTACTATATTTTTTTTCTAATGATTCTTCATTAACTGTTCCAGCAAGCGCAGAATTAAAGGCTATTGCTAATTCTTTTTTGTTTATTTTTTTGAATAAATTTTTAATTGATTTTGGAGCATGGGGCCTTCTTCCACCCCTTGTATTTGAGACAGTTGCGCCAATCCAATTAAACGAGCTTCCATGTCTTGACATTATTTTTCTCGGAATTCTTGAGATTCCTTTTCCATAAGTGCCTTTCCATCTATGTCTTGCTTTAATAGATATTCCTGAAGCAGAGTATCCTGCACCTGCCCCTTTCATTGCTCCGTACTCCTGCATATAAAGACCCTTTTGAGTTTCAAAAACTTTTAATAATATATCTTCTCTTATTTTTGAATTAAAATTCTCTGGAAGTTCTATTTCCTTTTTTACCTTGCCCATTTTATCTAATAACTGAGTTTTCATCTTAATTCTAGTACCTCAAAACTTTTTTTTGCCTGATACTTATTTGGCTTCATTGGTGCAGTAATAACTAGTCCTCTTTTTTTTGGACCAGGAATTGATCCTTTAAGAATTAAATAGTCATTTTTTATTTTTCCATAATGTTCAAAACCTTCTTCTTTGTTAATATCTTTTTCAGAAATCTTTGCTACATCTAAAATTAAATTATTGTAAACTATTCTGTTATGATATCCTGTTTGACCTGCCTGAGATGACCTAAACGTAACTCTTGCTGGATGCCACGGAGAAAGAGAACCTGGTCTTCTTCTACCTTTTTCAGATTTATGATCTTTTAATGCTATTCCAAATCTCTTTACGGGCCCACCTGTTCCAAATCCCCTAGTTACTCCCCTTACATCTACTAATCCTTTCTTGAAAACATCAGTTACAGATATTTCTTTATCTAATCTATCTTTTATTAAATTTAATTTCTCTTCAAGAGAGCCTGACAAACCTACCTCTAGAAAATCTGGCTTTTTTTTATCAACAGAAGTATTTTTGACATTTGAATACAAAATTACTCTTATGTTATCATAGTTTTTTATTGAATTTAAATCTTTTTTTAATTCTTTTTTAGATAATTTCACCTTCTTTTTTAATTCCTTATTATTTGTTATTAGAATATCTTTGATTAATTTATTTTCCTTATAGAATCTAACTGAATATATCTTCATTATTGGACATTCAATAATAGTTGCTGGAATTGCAATTCTTTTGTTTTTAGTAATAGAATTGGGAGTATTATCTTTTGCCCACACAGAAGTCATTCCAACTTTATATCCTATAAACCCTAAAAAACCTTTTTCATCTTTCTTTATTGGTTTCCAGTTCACACTAGGAATAACTCTTTTGGCCCTAACTCTTGGGTAGAATTGAAGACTTCCTTTTCTAATTCTATTATTATCTGTCATTAATCAAAACCTCCGGTTTTGAGTTTTAACTTTTCTTTGTTTATTTTTTTCATTTTTACTACTTGGATTTTTTATAACCATTATAGCTAAAGCTATTCTCTAAGAGTTGAGCAATTAACACTTTGCTTTTCTTAAGATGCGTTCAACCAAACGCAAAAATTCTCCTCATCCAAACATTTAAGTTTTGGATGGAACCGTTATGATTAAGCAATTTTTAGAGTATTTAAAGGTTATTATAAAACTACATTAGAAATTCTTAAAAACCTATCTTTATTATTTTTAATATGGTGATAAAAACTCCAAAGATTTTACCTGGTGAATTAGGATATGTCTCTAAAAAAGAAAAAACTGCTAAAATAAAAGAAAAAGAGAAAAAACTAGAAGTAAAAAAAGATTTATCAATTGGAAAAATAAAAACTGGCTCAAAGGGATATAGAATTGGAAAACCAAAAACTAATGTAAGCGGTGAAAAAAAATATCCTATATGGAGATATAGCAAAAAAATTGGAGAAATAAGTACTAAAAATAAAGACACTCCTGTTGAAGAGATTGATCTAAAATTTGTCAGACTTGGTGGAATTGGAAACTACAAACATCTAATTCAAGATGCTGACTTTCAGCTTAAATGGGCTACAAGAGAACAAGAGCTTCTTATAACTCAGGATAAATGCTATGTCTGTTTAAGAAAATTATCTAAATCTGCGATTCCAAACTTATACCATACAAAAATGTGGCAGAAAAGAGCACAGCTATTAGAGGAAGCTGAAGAGATTCCAAAAGAAGTTATTTCTGGAAAACTAACAATAGAAGAAGGTTGGGACAAATTTAATGATATAATAGAATCTGGAAATAGATATTATATGAATTTAGAAGATACTGCTCTTATATGTTCTAATTGCGCAAAAAATAAAGGATTAAAGTTTTAAAATTATTTTCTTGAGATAAATTTACTTCCTTTAATATAAAATCTGTGTGGAAGCTCTTTTCCCTTTGAAATACCTATTCTTTTTGTTTCAATTATCTCAAATTTCTTTTCTTTTATTTGTGAAAAAATTTTTACTCTTGAATTTTCTTTTGTTAAATCAAGACCATAATCTTCTTTTTTTATTCCAAGAGCAATTACTAGTTTTGCTGGACCTGAACATAATTGATGAAGATTATCTGTATTTCTTCTTTTTTTCATCAAATTAATTCCTTTGATTGGTTCTAATGCACGAATAAGAACAGCCTCTCCAATTCCTTTTTTATTTGTAGTTACATTAAAACAAAAATACATTCCATAAGTAAAATAAATATAAGCTCTTCCAGGTAAACCAAACATTGCTTCATTTCTTATTGTTTTTCCATTAAAAGAATGGGAAGCTGGATCATTATATAAATAACTTTCAGTCTCTATAATCTTTCCAATAGTTGTTCCTTCTTTTGATTTAGACACTAAGTAACAACCAAGAAGATTTTTTGCAACTTCATTTGTTGATTTTTTAAAAAAAGACTTTGAAAGAGGTTTCATTTTAGAGCTAATATTTTAAAATATATAAAATTAAGCAACAAACTCTGTTTCGCTTATTTTTTCTTTTCCGTCAACTAATACTTTTCTGATTATTTTTCCTTTTCTTTTTGATTGTTCTCTTACTTCTGCAGGTTTTAAGTTTGCCACATTACTTGGATAGACTATATCTTTTATGCTAATTATGTGGTTTACAGATACTTCTTTGAATTTGTCTACATCAAATAATAATTCTTTTACTAAGCTTTCATCATTAGTTTTAAGAGAGCAGAACTCTGCCTTTGGACCATTATCATTTTCTTTACTTGGTTTTTCAGATTTTGGAGCCTTTGCTTTTATCTTTAATGTGAAATCATTATTAGAAAAAGAAAGTGCAAAAAAGGCCCTTGGATATTTATCCATCAAAGAAAGAATTTTACCTTTATTTACATTAGTATCAATTTGTATTTTTCTAATTCCTTGAAAATTTCCAACTTTAACTATTTTAAAGTCTATTTCATTTATAATATCTAAAGTAGTTACTATTATACCTCTTATACTAACTTCACTGTTTACTTTTTCTAAACATTTTTTTACTAGAAAATTTGCAAATTCTGAACCTGTTTTAATTGTCCAACTATTTCCCCGTGCTTTTACCTCAATTAAATATTTATCCTTATATTCTCCTCTTCCAAATTTTAAAAAATCGGAGTGAACCTCTTCATCTAACCTTTTTTCAAAGATTTTTCTTATAACCATGACTTGGAAAATACAAATATTGTTTATAAATTTTTCTCAACTATTAGGCATATTTATAAAATAATAATCTAAGGTATAAACATAGCAGTTAAGATATTTTTTTAAAGGGAATAAAATCTGCTCTTCTAAACAAATCTCTTCTGAAATTTTCAATACCATCCATAGAATCTATTACATGACATAACCTTTTACTAGATCTATTTTCATTAAACATATCTATAGCTACTCCAACTAATCTTACTATATGTTCTTCACTGCCTTCTGGAATCCACTCTGTAATTTTTCTTGCAATCTTTGGTCTTCTTCCTTGTCTTCCTCCCATATAAACTGAATAACCAATTGCTCCTAGCCTAATTGTACCTTCAGGACATTTTACCTGACAGTCTAAATCTAATGTGCACTTATCATAGTTTATTTTAGGTTTTCCTTCAGTGAGTGTTATTGCATCTTCTTGACATATCACTGTGCATAATCCCTTTCCACATTTTTTAGCAGAAAATCTGTTACATACTTCATTATTTACAATAGGATAAGCAACTCCAATTATTGCAATGTCATCAGTGAAAGGATTTACACAAGCATTAGGACAACCACCAACACTTATTTTTAATTTTGACCTTAACTGCCTGTCTGAATATTTTCTATATAATATTTTACTTAAATTCTGTGTATCAATGATTGCATGGGGACATTGATAAGTTCCAAGACAACTTACAATATTTCGAACAACAGGTCCCGCAGAGCCAGGTCTTAGTTCAACTTTTGCTAGTTCTTGTGTGACATAATCTATTGAATCAGGCGAAAGATTGATTAGAATTATATTTTGTCTAGTTGAGTTATGTGCAAATGGTCTTTCTCCTTCATACTCAAATGTTTTAAGTATTTTTGAGATAGCTTGTAATTGCTCGGGATAAAGATTCCCATTAGTTACCTCTACTCTACATGTAATTCTATCACTTTTTCTTTGTCTATAAAACCCAGTAGGTAACTTGTTCAACATGTTTGAAAAAATTTTGATCTATTTATAAATATATCCATCATTTATAATATATCTTTAACAAAATAATATTATTGAATAAAATTTATTGATATTTGCTCTACATTAATAATTGAGAAGAGTACTCTATAAGGATAATTAATTTTAAATATTAACTTCCAAACTTCTAGATAATGAGTTCTAAATAAAAGTTCTAATAATTTATTTGTGATTTTAAAATATATCTCATAATATAAGAAATTATTGAAAATAATGATTATTAATTTAACGCATATCTAGAAGAGTAAGATTGTGTAGTACCCATTTCAGAAGGTTTTCCTAATAACCTGAATCTTCTTTGAGCACCTTCATCAGATTTTAATGTAATATCATAAACTGCTTCTAAATAAGATTCTAGAATTGGTATTCGGTCTTTATCATAACTATAATGTAGCGTAGTATATTGTTTATGAAAATTTAACCATTGACTTTGACTGTCAAATTCTCCCGGAACAAATCTCACATCTTATTCTATCCTACATTGTTTTTATCAGAAGTTGAAGTTTAATTCAAAATAAGTATGTGAAAACATCCTTTCCGCCATATTTATAAAATAGTAAGATCTATAACTAATATGAGAGTGATTTGGTTAATTTTAGGAATTATTTTGTTTTTATTTATATTTAACTTAGCACTTTTTATTGATAAAGATGAGCCTCTTAAATCAATTTCTTCTTTTATTAATCAAACTATTGGAAATCCTTTTAATGATAATGGCTCTGATCTAAAAAAAGAAGGTTCAACTGCTGATTATGACTCTAGTGGAACTGATTCTTCATCTGGAGGTAGTAGTGACTCTTCTGCAGGATTATACCAGTGTTCTAATAAGCAGATATCTTATTCTTTAACTGGGCCTAGTGAAGAAGAAACTTGTCTTGAAGAAGATGGACTTGGCGAATGTATTAAAAAACAAATGAATTGTTCTCTTGAAATAAAAAATCTAGATTATGAAATATTTGGAGAATTCATTTTTGACTTTACTTACTCTTTAGATGGAGAGGAAATAAATCATGAGTCAATTTCAAAAAACCTAGGGCCAAGAGAGTCATATATATTTTCTTCTATTCTCATTCTTGAAGGTTTAGAAGCAAACAAATCTCCATTATGCCTTCATAATATAAATAAAATACCAAAAAAGACTGTATGTTAAAACTATTTATGATATATGGTTTTATTGATATCTGTACTAAATTATAATATAATAATTTTATAGCACCAGATTTATAAATTGCTAAACTCTAGAATTATATGGTTGATGATTCAATAATAAAAAGGTGGCTTGTTATTGCTATAATTGTTTTAGTATTTGTATTATCACTTTTGATATTAAGGCCTATTTTAGTTGCTATTGGCATTGGAATACTTTTCGCATACATCTTTAGCCCATTTTTTAAATTAATTAATAAATATATAAAAAACAAAACTCTAGCTGCTTTTCTCTTGTTATTAACAATAGCAGTTGTAGTATTGGTCCCATTAATTTATTGGACTCCTACAATTATTAGACAAACCTTTGATATTTATCAGAATTTTCAAAATTATAATTTTTCGCAAATATTTGAATCATATGTTGGAAAGGATCTTGCTCCTTCTCTAGCATTAAATTTTGATAATATAGTTAGTAAATTCTTTTCTTCTTTCTTAGGTCAATTTACCAGTCTGCTTATTAACTTGCCTACAATTCTACTTAATTTTGCAGTTTTTTTATTTACTTTTTTTTATGTTATTAGAGATTCTGATAAACTAAAAGATTACCTATCCAGCTTATCTCCTTTTTCAGAAAAAACTGAAGAGAAATTCCTAAATGAACTTAGAGGAATTACAAATGCCATAGTTTTTGGACAAGTAATTATAGGTGTTGTTCAGGGACTTGCTCTTGGTATAGGATTTTTTATACTTGGAGTTCCTAAAACTATAATACTGACTTTTATTGCTATTATTATTTGTATGATCCCCTTTCTTGGCTCAGGACTTGTTTGGATTCCAGTTAGTTTCTTCTTACTTGCGAGTGGGCAGACTTACTCTGGAATTTTCTTACTACTTTATGGCGGACTTTTTGTATCTTCATTAGATAATATTATAAGACCAATAATACTTTCTAGGAAATCATCAACTCTTCCAATTCCAGTTAGTATTATAGGAACTATTGGAGGATTATTTGTTTTTGGTATAGCTGGATTAATTCTTGGACCATTAATACTTGCTTATGCTATGATAATAATAGAATTTTACCAACAAGGAAAACTTGGGGAACTTTTTAAATAAAAATTAGATTACTGAAGATTTTATGATTATTATTTCTTCTATGGGTCTATCTTGTGCGTTTGTTTCAACTGAACCTATTTTATCAACTACATCCATACCTTCAATAACTTCTCCAAAGACTGGATGTTTATTATCTAAAAAATTGTTATTTACTAAGTTAATAAAAAATTGACTTGAACCAGTATTTGGTCCAGCATTTGCCATGGAAATTGTTCCCCTATTATTTGCACTTTTTGGCTTATGAGTAAATTCATCTTTTATTTTTGGAATGCTTGGATCTCCATATCCTGTTCCTGTAGGATCACCTCCTTGAATCATAAATCCTTCAATTACTCTATGAAAAATTACTCCATCATAAGTTCCTGATTCAACAAGAGACCTAAAATTTCCTAAAGTTATTGGAGTATCATCGTACAATTTTATTACAATGTCTCCATAATTTGTTTCTAGCTTTACTTTATCATTTTTATTCATATTTTTACTTATATTATTAAAACTCCTAATTACTATTATTGTGAAAACTATTAATAGAATACATATTAAAAATATTGCTATTTTTTTATTCTTTAGTATATTTTTCATTAATTAATAAAAATTCATTAAATTTTATTTTTTGATATAAATGCCTCTTTTAAATCTTGTTTTGAATAACCTCCAACAACAACTCCCGTTTTTGCATAAACATAAAGAGCTGTATCAAAGACTTTTGTAGCAGCACTAAATATTAGAATTGAAATAATTAAAGCAATTATTCCAGTAATTATAAAAAATATCATTAACCATATGTTTATTAAAAATCCTAAAACTGCCAAGACAACTGTTACAAAAATTATTGAAAATGAAACTACAAATGATGCAAGACCAAGACCAACCCACTTGATTAATAGTTCTCCCCATGTTTTTTTAATTGTCAAAGCTGAATTTTTAATAGCTGTAAAAGGCCCTACATTTTCATATACTATCACAGGAATTACAAAAATTGTTGCAATACTCCAAGCAACTCCTAAAATGAATCCTACAATATTCACTGCGAATCCTCCAACACCTTTAATTTTCTTTGCAGCATTCTCAATCATTGAAAGAATTAAACCGACTGTTGCAGCAACAACACTCCAAGCTAAAATTAGATGGGATTTTGAAAATGCATATTTTATTGTCGAAATAAAGGTAGGATTTTTCTTTGAAAATTTTGTTGCTGAAGTATAAACTGTACAAAAATTAAAAAAAGTTGAAATAAAAG
>Ga0209541_10007861_pt1 | contig 17791 bp, 23 predicted proteins | sample RifCSPlowO2_01_FD_184027 | JGI IMG/M metagenome (GOLD analysis project Ga0209541, IMG submission 184027) | Groundwater microbial communities from Rifle, Colorado - Rifle CSP2_plank lowO2_0.1 (SPAdes) (version 2) | ecosystem: Environmental > Aquatic > Deep subsurface > Groundwater | place...
CTAATGATTTCATTGCTGCAGGTAAGGTGAATAATTAAATCGTCTTTATCTGTGGGCAAACCTTTGGTTAACCGATTCATTTTTTTGATAATGATTTTTTTCTGTTTGGCATTTATTAAATCAGTTTGAAACTGGGTTTCAGTAAAAGGATACTGAAAATAAAAATCACGCTCCAGAAATAAATTGGGCAGATTAAGGGCTTTCTTATCCCGCTGGTAAAAATAGTTGATAAACCAGAGGTTTGATTTAAACTTGTTATTTTCAATCTGGACGGGAATGTTTTGGCGGCCGACTTCAAAGAAAATATTTAAATCCGGCCGTATTTTTTTTAATTCTCTTAAGAAGGTGCTTTTGCCGCTGGCGGCATCACCGACCAAGATCACTTTAGCCATAAAATAATTATTTTGATTATATGTCCATTGTATCAAAAAATTGCCGCTGGGGCGATTTTTTGATTTTGTAGACTTATTGGTTAAGCTTTTTTAACCTTGGTTGCAGCCGGACCTTTTGGACCTTCGGTTACTTCAAAAGTAACAGTGTCTCCATTTGGAAAAATTATTCTAATGTTTTATTTTTAGAAAGCTGTAATAGATAATAAATCAGGGTTACTGAAATTGGGATTTTCCAGCTGAAGATTAGGTGGAGTTTTATGTCTATTAAGGCTTGGTATTAAAAAAGCAGTCAGTCGGCTTTAACTTGCCTTTTAGCCCACTAAAGTGGGGTCGCCTTAATTATTTTATGGTAACCTGACTTTAGTCGGCAATAAACGTCTATTTGGTAACCCATTTATTATCTATCTGACAAGATTTAGGTAACCCTAATTATTATTTTTGAGACCTTGACAAATAAAATTTTTTATATTACGATGGATAGTCGATTTCGTTTTGAATGAGTTTGATGAAATCGAGAAACAAAACCAAGTAAAGACAAAGGAGCTTTGTTCATGAAAGTATTGGGTGGACTCTGCTTAGAAAACCTCGTCAAAGACGATGAGTATCTCGAGCTGCAGTTGACCTTATTCCACGAGGGCTTCATTGATGGGGTCCAAATTCGGGTAGCCCACAATAGCTTCACGCCGTCAGTAACAGATCAGACAAGTTTAGACAAGCTATTTGGTCGGTTACCTTCGGGGTTCGCAACTTTCGTCCACTATGGCGCTGAAAATGTGGGTGTCGACTTGGGTGAGAATTTAGACGAGTGCCAAGTATTTCAACGCTCGGGCTTTTCGTCTTGGCGAGAATGGAATCTGCAAACCTTACAGTGGGGGCAAATGGTTGCGAAAAGTGCTCCAGTGGCTGTTGAGCAACCGACCGGCGTTTTGCACCCGGGCTATGGCGTAGATGTTAATGATGTGCAATCATTACAACGCATAACCAGTGGCTTGTGGTGCTTCCAAGATGTTCCTCTTGGACTGGAGACGGTGCCCGCTGTAGTTGACCCAAACTCTCTAGAATCGGATCGAGAAGACCCGCCCCGGTTTTTCTGGGGGTTTGGAAGCACTCCTGCGGACATGGCGAGATTACTTGAGGCATTGAATCGGCCGAACACCCGTTGTTTGCTCGATTTGACGCACATTGCCGTGACCGTCAATCAGGCCCAGATTTGGCCGATACACGCCCTCGACAAGTGTCGCGACCTGGAAACCGTATTGGAGGATTATCTTACTCTTCCGCGCTGGTCAGTTTGCCATTACTCCGGCTTTCCCCCAACGCTAGTGGATGATCACAGCTATATGCATGTCGATCCTCCTCAGTGTATTAAAGACTGCCTTGGGCAGATGGAAGTCGTTTGTCTGGAGATCAGTTTTTCGACAGAACGAGCGAGGGCAGACATTGAACGGTTTCGTCGCTTTTGCCATGCAGAATAAACCCGTTCTTACAAACTCATGCAAGAACCCCGCGATAACTTCAAGGGGTCTTTTTTTTATCAAAAAACCGCCGCTCGGGCGAATTTTTGATTTTGTAGACTTATTGGTTAAGCTTTTTTATGCGGGCCGGCAGCGATGATGAAGCAGATGAGAATTTATTTGCGGAATTTAGGCGTGTCCAAAAAAACCATCTTTTTTGAAAAATTCAGTTTAGGTTAAATTAATCAGCCAAAACAAAAAGTCCTCGGTATCAGCTGAGGATTTTTTGGTTGACTTTGGTTTACTTGTTCTTTGGCCGGACATCAAACGGTTGGTTAATTTCCCGTTCGGCTTCTTTGGCCAATTGCATCAGTAGGGCAATTTCAAAAGGTTCCAGTTGGCGCGGTTTGTAGTCTTTAATGCAGAAAACGCCGATGGGCAGCCGACTTTCTTTTTCATGCAAGGCAATGCCGGCATAAAAACGGATGCCGGGATCGGCCAAAACCTGAGGATTATCGGCGAAGCGGCTGTCTTTTAGGGTATCTTCAATGATAAGAATTTCTGTTGCCAGCATGGCATGGCCGCAAAAAGATTCAGAGCGGGGGCCTTCTGGGTTGTCTACCCCCTGACAAGATTTAAACCATTCACGGTCTTTATCAATAATTGAAATGGTAGAAATCGGGACTTTTAGTTCTTCCACGGCTCTTTTCGTGAGGCGGTCAAATCTTTGATCAGGCTTGGTATCAAGAATATTGAGTTTTTTGACTGCTTCTAAACGATCTTTTTCATTTTTGGGAATTGGCGCTTTTTTCATAATATTTTCATTGTAGCAGAAAATGGTTTTTTATTGTAGTATTTTGGGCAAAGCTAAGGTACTGGTTTTATTTAACTATCAGTAGTGCTAATTAATTTAGTTTTTAATGGTATTTTATCGTTAGTTTAATTAAAAATCATCCCGCTGCGCCGATAAGCGCAGATTGTAACGCGGATTAAGCGGATAGTGATGTAAAAATTAGCACTATTGGTATTTAACTATTTGTTATTAGTTTTTTTGTTGCTGACAAAAAAGATGAGCCCGTAAATTACCACCATGGTCAGCAGCGAAAATATCTGGCTGGCTAGGCCTTGGCCGATTTCAGGGAAAAACAGATTGAGGCCAACGACATTAAAATAATTAACAGCAGTTAGGTCGCGCTTAAAAACAAAAGCTATTGCCAATAGCAGAATATGGAGAACGGCTGAGAATAAAATAAATTTAACTAAAGTGTTGAGGAAACGATTTTTCATTTTTTGATACTAAACTTTTTAATTATAAAAAATTTTTTTTCAACCGTCAATAGACCATCGTTGATTAGTTGCGGGCCATTTTATCAAATTTTGTAAGAATCAGCTTTGGCAGTCGTCCACTATAATAGGTATTAGGGCCCCCAGAATCATTATGGCAATTGCCAATTCGGCGGTGTTTGATAATTAAATTGGTTTATTTAACCCACGTTTTATGACTAATTTTGACATTCACGCTTATGCCTGGCTCATTATCGGCCTGCTCGCCATAGTGGTTAGCGGTTATTTTATTTTTTCAATCATAAGCCCCGGTGTTTATGACCATGATGACGTTTCCGATTTGACGGTATCGGCCAATAAAATGGCGGTGGCAAAGGCCGAGGAGATTGAAACTGGCTTTGGCCCCGGCGCTTTAGCCCAAAAAGTGAGCGCCAACTACGAAGAGGTGAGAGCTCAATATATTGATCGCTGGATTCAGATTGAGAACTGCCGACTGCAGCCTCACAGCATTACCTATAAGAATAACACCAAGGTGATGTTTGACAATCGGTCGCCTGACGGCCAGGGAATCATCATTGACGGCCAAGAGTACAGATTTTGGGATTATGAGTTTAAGATTATAGCTTTAAAGAGCGATTCATTGCCGCACACCGTTGATATTGATTGTTATACCCAGGGTGAACCCCATTATAACGTTGCCCGAGTGTTACTCCAATTTTAAAAATTGTTTTTTGGCCAAATAACGAATTGTTCCTTCAAAATCGCTGATTTATATTGACCCTGAGCTTAAGGTCAGTATTTTTCATCTCAAAAAACCGCCTCTTAATAACCTCAGGGCGGTTTTTTGATTAGACTTGGTTTAAGCCTTAAGCCTTTTTCACTTTGGTGGCGGCTGGGCCTTTAGGACCTTCAGTCACCTCAAAGCTGACGGTGTCGCCTTCTCTGAGTTCGCTGAATTCCACTCCGTCCAATTCAGTGGCGTGGAAAAACAAGTCTTTGTCTTGACCTTCTTGGCTGATAAAGCCAAAATTTTTGTCGGTCAACTTTTTGATTGTTCCTTGCATAATTGCGATAGAAATAAAGTGAATTAGTGTGTAGTCAGCAGAAATTCGACTTCATTTCTACTTGAACTATACTTGGCCGGCTTTGGCCTTTATCTGCCTAACCGGCTTAGGGACATTGGATTAAAAAAAACTTCCCACATTGAGAAATCGCGTCTAAACGACTGAATTCTTGCTTCCAATGCTCTTAACCGCATGTTAGCACATATCAATAAAAATGTCAATCTTTTGTATAAGTCCACCCAATTTTGCACTCTTGAGGCAGATTAAAGTTATTAGACTCAATTGACATAATAAATTGTAAGGGAGAGAGCTTGTTTTGAAAAGCCCAATGGACTCTTTTAGTATTGTACCAAACCAGATAATCAATTACTTTATTGTTAAAAACTTCGGGGATTAGCAGATCGTTTTGGTGAAAATCAATGAATTCGTCCTGGATAGTCCGGTTAAACCTTTCTAAGTGAGAATTCATTTTAGGCGTTCGGGGATAGGTGTGGTAGTGGGTCAAATGAAGTTGCTTTAATTTTTTAGCAAACTCTTTGGCAAATTCCGAGCCGTTGTCAGTTAAGACAAAATCAATGGGAAAGGGAAATATCTTAAGACAGAGCTCAAAGAATTCCTTGGCGGCCGGCGAGGCGTGGGATTTGGTGCCCCAGGCGAAGCTGAAACGGGTATAGATATCTTCAAAAGTGATGACGTAGCGCCGACTGCCGTTAAGATGCTTTTCAATGGTGTCTAGAGCGACTAAGTGGCCAGGATATTGAGCTTTAAAATCTTTGGGTTTCCTTAGGACTTTTGCTCTTTTGATGATTTTAACCTTGCCAAAGTGAGAGACTTTTTGAGGAAACATTCTTAGACCGCCTAAGTCCTTGATTAGGCGACCAATGGTAGAGATTTTAGGGCAGTCTAAATTATTGGCCTGGCAGAATTCCAGCAGTTCAGGCTGAAGTTTGTCTTTGCCAAGATTCGGATGTTCCCATCTTAGGCGTTTGATCTCCGCTATGACTGCATCTGGCCATAATCGTTTCCTTTTAGTCTTAGGGGTTTTTGACTTTTCGTTTAAGGCTTCAGGCTTACTGTCACCTGTCTTAAACTGCTTTTTCCAATTAAAGAGAGTTCGTCTTTTCACCTTAAAGGCTTCAAGGGTGGCGTCTAGGCCGTACTTTTGCCAAAAGGCTAAGACCCTGGCTTTATGGAGAGCTTTTTGGGTAATCATATACCGGTATCTTAAACCATAATTGTAAATGGTCAAAAAGCCTTTGACGCCGGTATATTTACAATGGATTTTGTTGTAATACGCCACAAAGTTGTGGCCTCATGGAGTGCAAGATGTATGTGAACTTATGCAGAGGCGATTTACGATTTACAAAATCTAAAGTGCAAGCTGTTCGCCGTGTATTTCGTAAATTTCAAGAAGTGCCAAAAGTGCCATGGGTAATGAGAAAAGGAAAATTTTAACTCTTTGTATTATTCACCAAGGCTCCAAGGTTTTGTTGGGCATGAAAAAGCGGGGATTCGGCGCCGGTAGGTGGAACGGCTTTGGCGGCAAGGTGCAAACCGGAGAAACTATTGAGGCGGCGGCCCGGCGCGAGTTTAAAGAAGAAACCGGTCTTGAGGTTTTGGAAATAACAGAAATGGGAGTAATTGATTTTGAGTTTAGAAATGACGCCGATATTCTTGAAGTCCATATTTTTCAAGTTTCCAAGTTTAAGGGAACCCCGGGAGAAAGCCCGGAAATGAAGCCGCAATGGTTTAAGTTTGATGAAATACCTTTTGAGCAAATGTGGCCGGATGACAAATCTTGGCTGCCGCTTCTCTTGAGCGGCAAGAAATTCAGGGGCAGATTTCTCTTTGACCGGCCGTCAGATGGGGAATATTCGTCAAGAATTGTCACTAAGGAGTTGTTTGAAGCAGAAGAGATATAATAAAAAGCGCCCTGGATCATAGTAGTTATGGATAAAGATAAAGTCCGCCAATTGGCAAAAAAAATTTGGGATTATCATCAGTTAAACCATAAATTGGATAAAGCCGATTGTATTTTGGTATTAGGGAGCCATGACCCGCGGGTCGCCAAGCGGGGAGCGCAGTTGTTTCTTGAGGGGTGGGCGCCATTATTGATTTTTTCCGGCGGGCTGGGGAACTTGACTAAAAATATTTGGTCTGAACCGGAAGCCGAAAAATTTGCTAAAATAGCAGTAGCAATGGGGGTATCTGAAGATAAGATTGTTATTGAAAACAAATCATCCAATACTGGCGAAAATATATTGTTTACTAAAAAATTGCTGGCCAAACAAAATATTGATCCGCAGAAAATAATTCTTGTCCAGAAGCCCTATATGGAAAGAAGGGCGTATGCGACTTTTAAAAAAGTGTGGCCAGAAAAGGATGCTATCGTCACCTCACCTCAGATCTCGTTTGAAGATTATCCTAATAAAGAAATCCCTGAAGACGATGTAATAAACATAATGGTTGGCGATCTTCAACGCATCAGGGTCTATCCAGAAAAGGGATTTCAAATCCAGCAAGAAATTCCGGCTGATGTTTGGTCTGCCTATAAGCAGTTAGTGGCGGCAGATTATTCAAAAAATCTGATTAAGGAGTAAGATTTGATTAAAAAAATCAAGAAATGGCATGGTGAACAGAAATACCAACAATTTAGTTGAGGTAAGAAAAAACTTGAAACACGGTAAAGGACTTTTTGCCTTAAAAGATTTGAAGCAAGGAGAAAAGGTCTATTCTTTTAAAAAAGGCAAAGTAATAGGCCCGGATCAAATTAAAAAACTTTCGGAAACAGAGAAAAGATACCTAGATAAGATCTCAGTAGACGAATATGAGATAATCAAACCTCCCGGATGTTATGTCAATCACTCCTGTGATCCTAACGTAGAAGAAAAGAACATGACAGCTCATACCTTAAGAAACATAGGAAAAGGCGAAGAAATTACCATTGATTACGACCAGACTGCATATGTTAGTGAGCCCTTTAGATGCCATTGCGGTTCCAATAACTGTCGGGGGTCTGTTAGAGGTAAGCAATAAATAAAAAAACTATGGTAATTGATTTAAATAAGACTTATGGAAAATAATCGAAAACAAAGACCAAAAGTCGGTATCGGCGTGATGATTTTAAAAGACGGCAAAGTTCTGCTCGGTAAGCGGAAAGGTTCGCACGGAGAGGGGGAGTATTCTTTTCCCGGCGGCCATTTAGAACACATGGAATCGTTTGCCGACTGCGCTAGAAGAGAAATCAAAGAGGAGTGCGGCATAGAGGTTCGTAATATCCGCTTTCAACTTTTATACAACATGAAAACCTACGCGCCTAAACATTACGTCCATATCAATCTTCTGGCTGATTGGCGGTCAGGCGAACCAGAGGTTTTAGAGCCGGATAAGTGCGAAAGATGGGGAATATTCGTCAAGAATTATTGCCAAAGAGTTATTTGAGGTGGAAAAAATATAGAATTATTGGAATAAATTTTCTTATGTTTAAAAAATTTTTTAAGCGAAATAAATCCGTTAAAAATCAATTGGTTGGAGCTTTATATTCAAACGATAAAAATGAGGTGATTAAGGCGGTGAACGATCTTGTTCAGCGGCAGGGTGATGTTCATCTTGAAGAAGAACTATTAGCGATAGTTGAAGACTGGAGAAGTGATGAAAGCTACGCCCCTCTTTGGAGCATGATAGTTTTAGGCTATTGGTACTCCCTTGAGGCAATTCCTTTTTTACTTGATGTTTTGGATTCGGAGGCCGACATCTGGAAAGAAGCGGCGATTGAAGCATTGGAGCGGCTGGCCGAGAAGCACGGCGAGGTTATTCTTGATCCTATTGAAGAATTTATTGAAAGGCGGTTGGACCACGATCCTTTTGACGCCCGGCTCTATGCTTATAGTCCCATTGCCGTTTTAACCCAAAGCGAATTGGCAAAAAGTTTTTTGGTTAAAGTTTTTGAGTTGGATGACACTTGGCAGGGGTCAATCGCCTATGACCTGGTTAAATTTGGGGACAAAAGGATTTTGCATCTTTTTCGGCGAGCCATAGAATATGCGCACCGGATTAAAGATAAATACGGCGAGAAAGATCTTAGAGACGCTTATTGTCTGTTGGCCGGTGTTTATAAGTTTAATGATGATGATCATTTGAGGAATAAACCCTGGGAAGAGCGGTGGGACGATAAGCTTAATGAGCTGGGGAAAAGTGAGGAAGAAATAGATAAAATGTCTGAAGAAAAGTTTTCTGGTCAGCAGGCTAACTTCAAGCTGCTTGAAGATGAAGAATGGTTTAAGGAGAATAAGAGGCAAAATAAAATTCGCGATACCTATCCGCTTGCCGATTTTAATTTGGCGGAGTATCTGGAAATTAGAGAACGTGGTTGGCTTGAGAAAGATTTCCAGTCGGCTCTGCGTCTTTCGGCCCTAAGCGACCTTTACAGCGTGGAAGAAGTGCAAAAAATTATCAATAGTTCAATTAAACCTTCGGAGGCGCTTAAAACAATTTTAGGAGATTTTGAATTTAGCACCGATGACGGACTAAGGGAATTTACTTCCAAATTTTTTAATTTATGGAATAATACGCCGCGGGAAGAATTTCAAGGCTTGACGCCGGTTGAACTGGCTGAAATTAATAAATACTAGATAAGGTAATCAAAATATCACTGAAAATAAAAAAGGCAGACAGTAGCCCTTGGGACTGGGTAGCGCGAAAAGGCGCCGCCGCTTACTGCCTGCTTGAATGACGGGATTACTCTCCCATCAAGCCAGAATAATTGTAGCAAAACAACTTAAATTGTCAAATTTTTATTTCTAAGTTAAATAAATTTAATAAATCTATGGAATTTAGAAAGATACAACAAAAAGCAATGGAGAACGCCAGACGCTATGGCAAGAAGCACGATGTGGAAATAGACAAAAATTTTGCCATTTTAAAACTTTACGAAGAGGTGGGCGAATTTGCCCAGGCGGTTTTAATTCATGACAAAAAAAGCCGGCCGGAAAAATTTGTTAAGGAAGAAGCGTCTAAAAAAATGGTGGCTAAAGAATTGGCCGATATTATTGGTATGTGTATGGTTAACGCCGAACTTTTGGGCATTGATTTGGAAAAGGCGTTTTATGACAAGTGGCTTTATAAAGTAGAAAATAATGAATCTCAAAAAAATCTATAAAAAAAGGAATAACTGGGCCAAGAAAGGCGATTTTGGCTATGTTTTAATCGTTGGCGGTTCAAAGCGCTATAGCGGTTCGCCAATTTTTAATGCCGTTTGCGCCTTGGCGGCATTGCGCGGTGGTGCGGATTTAACCACCATCGTCGCACCGAAAAGAGCGGCTGACATTGCCGCTTCTTTTTTGCCTGACCTAATCACTTATCCGCTTGATGACGAATTAAAGCCTGGGTATGTTAAAGAAATTATTAAATTAAGTGAGGATTTTGACAGCTTAGTCATCGGCGGCGGCATAAAAAGAGGTCCGAAAGCCCATCAAGCAATTATTGAGATTATTAAAAAAATAAATTTGCCGATGGTTATTGACGCTGAAGCCATTCATGCCGTTTCTAAACAAAAGTCAGTTTTGAAAAATAAACGAGCAATTATTACGCCTCATAGCGGTGAATTTAAAGTTCTAACCGGCGAGGTGATAAAAGACAATATTAATGACCGAAAAAATAAGGTCAAAAAATGGGCCAGAAAATTAGGAGTAGTTCTTTTATTAAAAGGCAATGTTGATGTTATTTCTGACGGCAAAAAGGTAGTTTTAAACAAAACCGGCAGTCCGTTTATGACCAAGGGCGGTTTTGGCGATTGTTTGGCCGGAATCTGCGGAGCTTTGCTTGCTCGAGGAGTTAAGCCGCTTGAAGCGGCCAGTGCCGGCGCCTATATCAATGGCCAAGCCGGAGAATTAGCCGCGAAGAAATTCGGCGAGGGTCTTTTGGCCAGTGATATTTTTGAGTATATTCCTAAAGTAATAAAATTTAAATAAAAAAGACGCCTGAAACCCAGTCTCAGGCGTAGGTGGCGAATGGGACCATTGAATCAATCCACCTTGATGACCTCAAGCGTTCCCTCTGGCTTGCCAAGGTCGTAAAAGATTCTGACTGTAGCGATCAGGTGGATGTTGCCAGCAGTCAGGATGGGGCAACTATCAACCAATAATCCCTCCAGGCAGAGACTGCCGCACCAGTCGTCTGGCACACCCTTAGTTTTGGTGATACTAGCCACCAGGTGCGTGATTTCCAGGTTGAACTCAAAGACATTGCCCTTGGGCCCATTTTTCGGCTGGATCACGAACCGAAAGACTAGGTGATTCGGCGGATCGTTTAGAGCCGCCATAACCTCCGCTCGGCTTGGTCCTTTCACGACAATCCATTCAGTCGCAGGCATATTTTCCTCCTTTTCCTGCGACCCTCTTTGCGCCAACACCTAATCCTAGATTATTTTTAAGAAATTGTCAACCCCGCACCTTTTAACTGATTATGTTTTTTATAGACGCTATTTGATTCAACAGTCATCTAATTGTCTTATTTTTCACACAGCAATTTTAATGCCCTCACCGGCGCCAAAGGCGCCTGTCAGTTAAAAGGTGCGGGGTCAATATTTAATTTTTTTTAATTTTTTATTTTAAGCGAAACAAACATGCCCGAGCTACCTGAAGTTGAAACTTTGCGCCGAGAATTAAGCAGCGCCATTAAAGGTAAAACTATTAAAAAAGCCATTATTAAATGGCCCAAAATGGTTAAGCCCCTAACTCCGGCCGAGTTTCAGCGAAAAGTAAAAAACAAAAGAATTTTTGGCATTGACCGCCGGGCCAAGGTTTTAATTTTGGAATTATCAGCCGGCAGTTTTTTACTAATTCATCTTAAGCTTACCGGGCAGTTGATTTATCAGGCTGGCAAGTTAGCAAGTAAGCAAGCTGGTAAGCTGGTGGTAGGCGGGCATCCGCAAAAAGGCGGGATTGAAAATTTGCCTAATAAATTCACTCACATTATTTTGGAATTCAAAGATGATTCAACGCTTTATTTTAATGATTTGCGCAAGTTCGGCTGGGCGCGGTTAGTTGGTAAGTTGGAAGTTGATAAGTTGCTAAGTGAGTTTGGGCCGGAGCCGCTTTCAAAGGATTTCAGTATTAATTATTTCAAGTCAATTTTAAAAAAATATCCTAACCGCAAGATTAAGCAGATTTTAATGGATCAGGGGTTGATTGCCGGGGTTGGCAATATTTATTGTGATGAAAGCTGTTTTTGCGCTAAAGTCAAACCGACCAGAAGCGTAAAGAGCTTGAAGGAAATCGAGGTTAAAATTTTATTCAACTGCATTCCTAAAATTTTGAAATTTGCCATTGCCAAGAAAGGGACCTCAGCTGACACTTACGTCCAATTAGATGGCAAGCCCGGCGGGATGATTCCTTATTTGAAGGTTTACAGCCGCCAGAAACAAAAGTGTAAACGGTGCCAGGCAAGGATTGAAAAAATAAAGTTAAATGGCCGCGGCACTCATTTTTGTCCCCAGTGCCAGCGCTAGTATGGTTTATCAATCAAAATTAAAAGTTGCCAGCAAAGGTTTTTGCGATGTTGTTGATATCACCGGTCAGGCTCAAGGGATTGTTGACCAGTCGGGTGTCACCAATGGTATTGCCGTGATTTTTGTTGCCGGTTCAACTGCCGGTATCACCGCCATTGAAGCTAATGCCAATTTGGAGGAGGATTTAAAGGAAGCTTTGGAAATTATTGCGCCGGTTAATAAAAAATACCACCACGATGAGAAATGGGGTGATGGTAATGGCTTTTCCCATATCCGGTCAAGCCTAGTTGGTCCGTCAATTTCAGTGCCAATCTCCAACGGCAGTTTAATTTTAGGCACTTGGCAGCAGATTGTGCTATGTGATTTTGATAATCGCTCTCGCCAAAGGGAAGTTATTGTTCAAATTATTGGGGAATAATATAGCCGTTTGAAAATTGTAAAATTGAAAATTTAATGAAAATTGGGAATTAGAAATTGAAAATTCTAAATTAGATTCAAAAAATAAGTCAAGCCAATTCCCCAAACCGCGCCAGCAACAACTTCCAATATGCTGTGCCCCATCCGTTCATACAAGCGGGGGACATTTTGTTTCACCCCCTGGGGTAAAAGCTCTCTGATTTGATTAGTTACCTTGGCCTGTTTGCCCAGTATGGCCCTAAATGAAACCGCATCGCGCATCACTAAGATGGTAAAAATCAAAGCCACGGCAAAAAGGGGCGATTCAAAGCCAAAACGTAAACCAATCAGAGTGGTGATTGAAACCGCAAAGGCGGTGTGAGCAGAGGGCATGCCGCCGTAAGAAATAAAAAGATTTTTTAAGTCAAAATTGCCTTTAATGCCGTCAGTCAGCAATTTTAAAGCTTGGCTGGTAATTCCAACAATTATTGGTATAATGATATAAGAGTAATCCATTGTTTTGGAATTAGGAATTAGGAATTAGGAATTAGGAAAGCTGCATAATTCATAATTCATAATTCATAATTCACTTTATGGATATCTTCTACTCAATTCTTGCCGGTATCATTCAGGGGCTAACCGAGTTTCTACCGATTTCCAGCTCCGGCCATCTGGTTATCTTCCATGATTTTTTAAAGTTTGATTTTATTGACAATTTAGCTTTTGACGTTGTTTTGCATCTCGGCACTTTGGTTGCCCTGATTGTTTTTTTCTTTGCTGATATTTTAAAATATCTAATTGCTTTTTTTGAAAGTTTGGTTGCTTGGAATTTAAAAAATAATCTAAATCAACGCCTAGCCTGGTATTTATTTATTGCCACTTTGCCAGCGGCGATTGTTGGTTATTTTTTGGAAGATCGGATTGAAATGGTTTTTCGCAGCCCCTTTTTGGTTGCTTTAATGCTGATCATTTTTGGTGTCATTTTGTATTTAGCCGACAAATTTTTCTTTAAGCTTAAAACTATTAATGAATTAAGTTTGGCCAATTCTTTGACTATTGGCCTTTTTCAGGCGATTGCCTTAATCCCCGGAGTTTCACGTTCCGGTATTACTATTATAGCAGGTTTGAGCCAGAAATTGAAGCGAAAAGATGCCGCCCGTTTTTCTTTTCTCTTGGCCGTGCCGATTATTTTCGGGGCTGGTTTAAAAAAGACAATCGATTTAATTTCCGGCTCAGCAATTTCTTCGGCCGATTTTCTGGCTTTGATTTTAGGGTTTTTATCGTCGGCGGTTACCGGTTATTTTTGCATTAAATATTTTTTGAAGTTTTTAGAAAATCATTCCTTAAAGATTTTTGCTTGGTATCGGATTGTTTTGGGTTTACTGATAATTTTTGTAATTTTATTTTTTTAGTTTAATATGAAGTCTCTGATTAATGAATTGATTCAAGAGGGATATCTAAAGAGTCCGGAAATTATTGAGGCCTTTTCTAAAATCAAACGTCGCGATTTTTTGCCCGCTGACTTAGCCGAAGAAGAATCGGTTAATGCGCCCCTGCCCATTGGTCACGGCCAAACGATTTCCCAACCCTTGACGGTGGCTTTTATATTTGAATTGCTAAAGCCCAAAAAAGGTCAAAAGATTTTAGATATTGGTTCAGGTTCAGGCTGGACCACGGCGATGTTGGCCGAGATTGTTGGGCCAAGCGGGAAAGTCTACGGCATTGAGCGCGTTGCTGAACTTAAGGAATTCGGCGAAAGCAATGCGGCTAAATATAATTTTTCCAATGTTGAATTTCTTTGCCGCGACGGGGCAAAAGGCTTGGCCGACCAAGCGCCGTTTGATCGGATTTTAGTCGGCGCGGCCGCGAATGAGATTCCTAGCGCCCTAAAGAAACAATTGAAAATCGGCGGCCGGCTGGTCATTCCGACCGAAGAGCAGGATGTTCGGTTGATTGAAAAATTAAGCAAAAATAACTATCAGGAAACGGTTTATCCCGGCTTTGTGTTCGTACCATTGATTGAGGACTAAAATGAAAACTATTTTTTATGATGGCAGTAATTTTGGCTGGCGGAGAGGGAACGCGCCTGCGACCTCTCACCTATAAAATTCCCAAGGCTTTAATCCCGATTCAGGGCAAAACTTTGACTGAACAGGTTTTTGCTATTTATAAAAAAGTTGGCGTCACTGACATTTATCTGTCGGTGGCTTATTTAGCCGACAGAATCAAAGAATATTTTGGTGATGGCGGTAATTTTGGTTTTGAGATCAAGTATCTTGAGGAAAAAAAAAGAATGGGAACGGCCGGCCCTTTACTTTTATTAAAAAGCCAAGGCCGGATTCCCCAAGAGCATTTTTTTATGTCTAACGGCGACAATTTATTTGCCCTTGATTTAAAAGAGATGCTTGAATTTCACACCAGAAATGATGCGGTCGCCACCATTGCTTTAACTAAGGTCAAAGATCCCACCCATTTTGGCATTGCCAAGCCGGAAGGCGAAAAAATTTTAGCATTTATTGAGAAGCCAACAATTGAAGAAGCACCTTCTCTTTATGCCAGTTCCGGCTATTATATCCTGTCGCCGGCAGCTTTTAATTATTTGCCGAACCAAGATTTTGCGATGATGGAAAATGATATTTGGCCGGCAATTGCCAAGGATGGTAAACTCTTTGGTTTTAAGTCAGAGGCTCAGTGGTTTGACACCGGTACGCCCCAGCGCCACCAACAAGTAGAAAAAGAGTGGCGCGGAGTCTAACTAAATAGATAACGAAAGCTATCAGCCGTGATTAATTTTTTACCCAAAAAAAGACGAAAAAAGAAAGCCAGACGTTTGGTTATTTTAATTATTATCATAATTTTATCAGCCGGGCTTTATTATTTTTATAGTTTAAATATTCCTAATTCCTCAAGCAGCCAAATTGAAACTTTTGTTATCAAGCCGGGTTGGGGGACAATTAAAATCAGTCAGGAGCTGGCAAGAGCGGGTTTAATCAGAAACATTTTAGTTTTTCAGTTGCACAGTTTATTCCAGGGGATTAGCGGAAGACTCCAGGATGGCGAATACTTTTTTTCTAAAAATTTGAGTATTAAAGAGATTGCCCAGATTTTAAGCCGTGGTGCTGGAGCGACCAGGGAAATAACTTTAACTTTCATTGAAGGTTGGAACAACCAAGAATTTGCCGAATATTTAGAGAAAAAGGGGATTGCCCGGCCTGATGATTTTTTTGCCGTTATCAAAAAAAAGGCCGACTGGTGGGATAATTATGAATTTTTAAATGATAAGCCAGGCAATCTCGATTTAGAGGGTTATTTGTTTCCGGATACTTATCGGGTTTTCCGCGATGCCAGTATTAGTGACATCGTCAAAAAAATACTTGATAATTTCAACCAAAAGTTAACTTCGGAATTACGCTTTGAAATAAAAAGTCAGGGCAAAAATATCCACCAAATCCTGACCCTGGCTTCAATTTTGGAAAAAGAGGTTTCAACCGACCAGGACCGAAAGCTGGTCGCCGGAATTTTCTACAAGCGCTTGGAGCTGGGCATGCCTTTGCAGGCCGATTCAACCGTTAATTATGTCACCGGCAAAGACAGCTCTCGCGCTTCAGCTAAAGATTTAGAAATTGACAGCCCATATAATACCTATAAATATCGCGGTTTGCCGCCGGGGCCAATTAGCAACCCGGGTATAAGTTCAATTTTAGCGGCAATTTATCCAAGTTCAAACAACTATTTGTATTTTTTGACTACTCCAGACGGCCAGGTGATTTATAATGAAACTCATGACCAGCACGTCATTGATAAAGCGAAGTACTATAGGTAGGTACCAGGAAGTAGGTGAGTAGGTTAGGTTTCAGCCTCTAATTTCTAGTTGATATTCGCATAATATATTCATAAATTCGCATTAATATTAATTTCTAATTTATTTTTTATGGCTCCAAAAACAATAGTAATGTCATTGGGCGGCTCATTAATCGCCCCAGCCGACATTGATATTAATTTCTTGAAAAAATTCAAAAAAGTGATTTTAGATTTTACCAATCAGGGCAACAAGGTGATTCTGATCTGCGGCGGCGGCAATACTTCCCGTTTTTATCAAAAAGCCGCCAAGGCGGTTTCGCCCAAGGTGGCCGCTACGGACTTGGACTGGGTGGGCATTGGCGCCACCAAACTCAATGCCGAATTGGTCAGCGCGATTTTTGGCGATAAAGCTTATGAAAGTATTTTGGGCAATCCCGCTAAAAAAGTTAAAACCAATCGCAAAATCATTATTGGCGCCGGCTATCGCCCGGGATCGTCGTCTGATTTGGATGCGGTGCTGGCGGCTTTGGCGTTTGGGGCAAAAACAGTGATTAATCTTTCCAACATCACTTATGTTTATAATAAAGACCCCAGGAAATTCAAAGATGTCAAGCCCCAAAAAAAGATGAACTGGAAGGAATTTAAAAAGATAGTTGGCAACAAATGGATTCCCGGCGCCCATGTGCCCTTTGATCCGGTCGCCAGTAGATTAGCCGCGGCCCGGGGAATGAAGTTGGTGGTGATGAAGGGCAGTGATTTGAATAATCTAAAAAAGTTTCTCAGTGATAAAAGTTTTAAAGGCACGATTGTCAGTTGACCCCGCACCTATTTTACTCATCACTCATTTTCTAGACAATCTTTTCTACTAAATAAAATAGGTCGTTTAATTCAGCCAGTAATCAGTAAAATAGGTGCGGGGTTGGCACCCCCCCCTTGACTTATTTTTCCTTTTGCTTTAGAATACTTTTTATCCCCAATGAAACTTAGGAGGGATTTTTGTTTTCGGCTTCTAACCAAAAGGAGATGGAGAAAAATGACCAGTAAATCGTGGAAGACAGTGGGTAGCGAAGTCTATGCCGTAATTGAGGGAGATGTCCGACTGGTTCGGATTGTTGGCCTGGAAAAAGATAACCGGCGGGGTTTTTTCCGGGTTCAGCTTTTTGGAACTGATACGGCAGGGCCAGAATTTGTCAATGTGCCAGTGGGCAATTTTCGGCCGGATTATCGGTCTGAAGACAATGGCAGAGGGGAAGCCGTCTGTTTGGCCGTTGCCACGACGTGAGGGCGTAAATTGGCTGGAGTTTCATTATGGGAATGGGGACAACGAAGAGTTGTCCTCTTTTTCTTGACTTATTTTTTTCAGTTTGCTATATTGAATGAGTCAATTAAATAAAACCACAGACCGCTGGAGCCGATTTCGGCTTAAATTAGATAAATATCAGTCCGGCGCAGGTAAAAAATAAGCTTTTTTGAGCTTTTTGGTCTGCGGTTTTCCGCAGTTTTTTATTTAGGGTTGGTAGGTTCTGGGTTTTAGGCGTTAGATTTTGCTTAATACCTAAAACCTAATATCTAAAATCTAATACCTACTAAGATGGCTAAAACTAAGCAGCAAAAAGAACAAATTATTAAAGATTTGACCGATAAACTCAAAAAGGCCAAGTCTTTAGTTTTTGTCAATTTTGACGGTTTGAAAGTCAAGGAAGTTGAAAAATTAAGGAAGAGTTTTCGTTCGGAAAATATTGACTATCTGGTGGCTAAAAAAACCCTGATGAAAAAGGCTTTTAAAGACGCCGGTTTGACCGGGGTCGATCCTCAAAGTTTTGAGAAAGAAGCGGCCATTGCCTTTGGTTATGATGATGAGGTTGCTCCGGCCAGGATTATCCAAAAGGCAAT
>Ga0209541_10007862_pt1 | contig 17790 bp, 26 predicted proteins | sample RifCSPlowO2_01_FD_184027 | JGI IMG/M metagenome (GOLD analysis project Ga0209541, IMG submission 184027) | Groundwater microbial communities from Rifle, Colorado - Rifle CSP2_plank lowO2_0.1 (SPAdes) (version 2) | ecosystem: Environmental > Aquatic > Deep subsurface > Groundwater | place...
AAGAAATGGTTGATATGACTTTGATTTCTTAAATAAAAATCCATTTAGTCAGTTGTTAGCCAAACACTAACTTAACGAAATTATATGCGCGGGCCGGGATTCGAACCCGGGTCAACTGGTTGGAAGCCAGTGATTCTGCCACTGAACTACCCACGCATAGAATTATCTTATTTTTTTGATTTATAAGGTTTCTTGTTTTTGCGTTTAGAGTAATTGTACAAACGTAATCTTAATTTTTTCTAACTTATAGCAAATGCATTAAATATCCGTAAGATTTTGCATTTGCTATATTCGGGAGAATTAAACAGTAGCTACGAAAATTTAATTCTCACGTTATAGGTTTTCTGGATTTGTTCATTCCATTTACTATCACCATAAAAAAATTTTTCAAAAAATTTTTAAACTCTCCCACAAATAAATTTATATGGAACAAACTAAACAAATAGTTGTTATATTATTTTATAAATTTCATGAAATTGAAGATCCAGATTACTTTGCGAGAAAACAGAGAGCATACTGCAAAAAATTGGGAGTCGTAGGGAAGGTACTAGTAGCAAAAGAAGGAATAAATAGCAGTATTTCAGGAACTAGAAAACAAATTGAAGAGTACAAAAAATTTATATGGTCATTAAAAGGATTTTATGATGTGCGGTTTAAAGAAGAACTTGCATATGAACATCCATTTACTAAATTACAGGTAAAGGTAAAGAAAGAAATAATTAGATTAGACAAAAAAATAGACTTAAAAAATAGAGGAGAATACATTAAACCTCGAAATTTTCTTGCACTGTACGAGAATAATGAAGATTTTATTATTTTAGATGCTAGAAATAATTATGAATATAAAATTGGAAGATTTAAAAAAGCTATCAATCCAAAAATAAAATCTTTCAGAGAATTTCCTAGATTTGTTGAAAAATTTGAGAAAGAAGTAGATAAAAACCAAAAAATAATAACTTATTGCACAGGAGGAATTAGATGCGAAAAAGCGAGCGCTTATTTAAAGGAAAAAGGATTTGAAAATGTCTATCAATTAGAAGGGGGAATTATCAATTTCTGCCAGCAGTTTCCAAATACTATCTGGGAAGGAAAGTGTTTTGTGTTTGATAAAAGATTGATAAGTGATATAAATCAAAATAATAAACCTATAACTTATTGTGAGATTTGCGGAGTAATTTCTGATTTGTATAGAAATTGTAAAAATATTTATTGTGATAGACTAACAATAATATGTATAAAATGCCAAGAAAAATTACATGGTTGTTGCTCAATAAAATGCAAAAAAATGTTTGAAACCTATGCTTTGGAGAGGGCTTCTGTAAAAAGAATAAAAAATCCATCAGGCTAAGGCCAAGGTATTTTTTAAGCCAAATTTTTGCAATAAACAAAGAAATATTGGACAATTAACTTTTCCATAATCTCTCACTTAGGATTTTGCCGAGATAATAAGCTGAACCAAATACCGCTACCCCTGGGAGTAGAGTTATTCCAAGTGTAGGAACTAATAAACCTGTTCCAAGTGTGCCTAGAGTTCCTGCACCGATTGATTCAAGTATTCGAACTGCTTGTGGAACAGATTTTTCAATATTTTTTTGTAGGGCATCTATTTGCATAATCATCTTGCCTTCCTTAAGAATTTTTACTTTTTTATCCTCCTCTGAAACAATTACAACAATATTTCCTTTATGTTTTGAAGCAGTAAGAGCAGCACTGTGCCTTGTTCCAAAATTTTTAATAGTTGACGTAGATTTGATCATCGCTCCATATGCTTTTAAGTATCCTTTTTTATTTATGATAACCGCTCCATCTATTAATGCTAATGACTCTAATAGTTTAGGGTTATCGACTACTCTGAAAGAGGGTACTGACTGGTCTATTAAAAGTTTGTATTTTATATCTCCAACCACAAACAATGCCCCTTCTCCTCTCTTCGCTATCCTTAATCCAACTTGTACTAATGTTTCCTCCAGTTCTTTTATTCCTTTTGCCATGTTAAAGGAAATTGTTTAGGTTATTTAAATTTTTTCTTAATGCGTTTTAGTATCTTATTAAAGAGATTTTTTCTTACATAAGTAATTTAGATAAACGTCATCTCTAGATTGAACCCTAGATGTGTGAAATATATCGAATTGGGAAGTTAATATTTTTCTTATATCTTCATCTCTATAAAGAGAACAAAATCTTTTACTTCCATGATATTTGTCGCTTTCTATAAAACCTTCGAAATCTCCCTCTTTCATTCCGCAGTAAAATATACCATTTGACCTTAGGATTTGATTTACTTTAATTATTACTTGTGAGATTTTGTCTTTTGGAACATGAAGAATAGAAGCATAAGCCCACACTCCGTCAAATGATTCTTTTGAGAAAGGAATATTTTCCAAATCTCCTACAATTGCTTCAAGTTCTTTTTGTTCGCATAACTTTATCATTTCCGGGGAAATGTCAAGACAAAGAGGGTTCAGTCCCCTATTTTTAAAAAATATTGAATCTCTACCAGGGCCACTTCCTAAATCTAAAATCCTCTTCCCCGATAAAGAAGTAATAAAAAGTTCAGCGTCTTCTAAGATATATGTTGTAATATAATCTTTTGTTCTTTCTTCAAACTCTTGAGCATTTTCGTCATAAACTTGCTTGTTATTAGTTTTGTAATCCATTAACTATCTAAAAACAAATTAATTATAAATATTTATTTATTATTATTTTATTCTTGTTCTATCCAACCATATCCTTTTTCTTCTAACTGGTCGACTAATTCTTCTCCTCCTTCAAGAACAACTTTCCCATCTATCATAATTGAAAGTTTATCTGGCTTTATTAGTTCAAGAATTCTTTTGTAATGAGTAATAATCAATATTATTTTGTCTTTATCCATGATTTTATTAATCCCATCAGCAACATCTCTTATAGCTTGTACGTCTAAACCTGAATCAGTTTCATCAAGAATAGCTATTCTTGGATTTAAAATTGCTAATTGCAAGATTTCAGATTTCTTTTTTTCTCCTCCTGAAAAACCTGCATTTAAATATCGAGAAGCAAAATCCTCCTTCATATTTAACAAAGCGAATTTTTCTTTCAATAATTTTTGAAAGTCCATTACATTTATTTTTTCCTCTTTTAAATTATTAAGAGCTGTTCGCAGAAAATTACTTATTGTTACTCCTGAAATTTCGTTGGGATATTGAAAACTCAAAAACAATCCTTTTTTTGCTCTTTCATCTGGCTCTAAATCATTAATAACCTCTCCATTCATTAAAATCTTTCCTTTTGTTATTTTATATTTTGGATTCCCCATGATAACATTTGCTAAACTACTTTTTCCACTTCCATTAGGACCCATAAGAGCATGAACTTTTCCTTTTTCTAATTTTAAGTTTACGCCTTTCAAAATTTCTTTTCCATCAACTTCTACGTGAAGATTCTTAATTTCTAGCATTTTCCAACGCTCCTCGTAAAACATCTAATGACAATAAGGCACATTTAATTCTTACTGGAGATAGAGGTATTTTGATAAGCTCTAAAATATCATCTTTATTTATGTTTTTTGCTTCTTCTATTGTTAAATTTTTTAGTTTCTCTGTTAATAGTGAAGCTGAAGCCATTGAAATTGCACATCCAATGCCATCAAATTTTAGATTTTCAATTTTATTGTTTTTGATTACTAACTGGATTTTTATTTCATCTCCACATAACGGATTATTCTTCATAAATTCATGGCTAGGATTTTCAATTATTCCTTTATTTAATGGATTTTTGTACAAATCTAAAACATACTCCCTATACATTTCAAGACTCATTTAAACACCTCCTGAACTTTTTTTAATCCATTAATCAATGAATCAATATCTTCTTTAGTGTTGTAAATAGAAAGACTTATCCTGCATGTTCCTGGAATGTTAAGTTTTTTCATTAACGGCATGCAGCAGTGATGGCCTGCTCGTATTGCTATATTATAATCATTCAAAATAGATGCTACGTCATGAGGATGTATTTCTTTAATGTTAAATGAAATTACAGATAAACTTTTATCCTTTCCAGGATTATAAATCTCAATATTTTTAATTTCATTTAATTTATCTAAGGCATATTCTAATAATTCTTTTTCATGTTCTCTTATATTATTAATCCCTATTTTTTCTAAATAATTTGTTGCTTCTCCTAAAGCTATTACCCCTCCAATATTTTGAGTTCCAGCTTCAAATTTAAGAGGGATTTCATTCCAAGAAGCTTTTTCATAACTTACTTTTTCAATCATCCCACCTCCTGTCATAAAAGGAGAAAGTTTTTCTAAAAGCTCTTTTTTTCCGTACAAAATTCCTATTCCTGTTGGGCCAAACATTTTATGTCCTGAAAAAACTAGGAAATCGCAATTTAATTTTTTTACATCTACGCTTATATGTTGAATTGACTGGGCAGCATCAATTATAGTTAACACATTATTTACTTTTGCAATGCCTATTAATTTATCAATTGAATTAATAGTCCCAAAAACATTTGATACATGCGTAATTGACAGTAGAGCTGTTTTTTCAGTTATTAATTCTTGAGCCTTGTCATAATCTAACTCAAAATTCTTAATAGGTATAAATTTTATTTTAAAATTATTTCTTTTAGCCATTTGTTGCCAGGGAACAAGATTAGAATGATGTTCCATTTCTGTTAATATAATTTCATTTTTTCCTTTTTCTATAAGTTCTTGTATAGTATAAGATAATAGATTTAAAGATTCAGTCGTATTTTTAGTAAAAATAATTTCTTCTGGATTCGCATTAATAAATCTAGCTATAATTTTTCGCGATTCTTCATATTTCTCTGTTGCAACCTCGCTTAATGTATAAACGCCTCTATGAATATTTGCATTTTCTTTCTCATAAAAATTTTTTAATGACTCTATAACTGTTTTCGGTTTTTGTGATGTTGCAGCATTATCTAAATAAACTAAGCCAGGATTACTTTTGAATATCGGAAATTCTTTCTTTACATCTAACATTTTCTTTAATATTGTTTTCATGCTAAACCTAACATCATTTTTATTTCTTCTGATGGTTGCCAGGGAGGAGTAAAAACAATTTCTACTTCAGGGTTAAAGCCAATATTTTTAAGTTCATTCTTCACATTTTCGACTAAAACAGGTCCATATGGACACATAGGACTCGTAAAAGTCATTTTTATTTGTATTTTATTTTTTTTAATTTCCATATTATAAATTAGCCCAAGCGTCCAGATATCGATTCCTAGTTCAGGATCAATTACTTTTTTTAGTGCTTCTTTTGCATTTTCTTGAGCTAATTTTTTCATTGTAAACTGTTGATTATTGATTCGTATATTTTATTTTTTAACTCTTCTTCAAACAAACTTAAAACAGGCATGAAATATCCCTCAATAATCTGTTTTTGAGCTTGTTTTTTGTTTAGACCTCTTGAACGTAAGTAAAAAATTTTTTCATCATCTAACTGGCTAACTGAACTTCCATGGCTGCATTTAACATCATGATTATTAATTTCAAGATTAGGAATTGCGTTTGCTTCTGCTTTCTCGCTTAATAAAAGAGCTTCCTGTGTTTCATAGCCATCACTTCCATATGCATTTTGTTCTATCCTTACTAAACCTCGAGATAACACTTTAGATTCATCATTCAATACCCCTTTTGTTATAATGTCTGAAGAGGTATTTTCCTTACTGTGTATTGATGCTGTGTAAATATCAAAATTCTGATTTTCTGATGATAAATATAAAACTGTATTTGTTGTGTTAGAGCCTTTTCCTTTTAGCTCAGTTACAATGTAACTCCTAGTATAATGACTTCCTAAACAAACATCTGTCCAATTTACAACTGAATCTTTTTCTCCAAGTGCTTTTCTTTTTTGTATATTAATAGCGGATTTATCTAAATCCTGTAAGGATACAAAATCAACTTTTGAATTTTCTTTTAATAATATTCTTACTGTATCGCTTATGTATAAATTCGGTGAAGAGGATTTATGAATAACAATTTTACATCTTGAATTCTCTCCTGCTAAAACAAAAATATTAGTTAGAGTATTTTCTAAATATTTATAATTAATATAAATAGGTTCAATTTCAGTGTTTTTCGGAATCTCTATAAAGATAAAATCGTTTGAAAATGCCTGATTAAAATAATCTATATTTTCATAATCTTTAAACCAGTCATTGGATAAAAATGATTTAAATTCTTTTTCTAGGTCCTTAGGAATTTCTGATGATGAGAAAACATTTACTTTATTGTCAGCAGTTATCTCTCTTTTTATCTTGATGTTAAACTTTGGCAGTATTTTATTCATGTCAAATTCCCTCGGTTTTACTATTATATTTATTCCATACTTAAAAGACATTTCTGGAGCTAATTTTATTTTATTAAAACAAGTTCTCCTATATTTTCTAAAAAGAATAGGTTCATCTATAGATAATAAATCTTTGAAATTTTTAGATTGTAGGGTTTCCATTTTTACTAGAATTAACCTAATGAGCCTTCCATCTCTAGCTGGATAAGTCTGTTAAGCTCTACTGCATATTCTAATGGAAGTTCTTTCACAATAGGTTCTATAAATCCTGAAACAATCATTTGTGTTGCTTGTTCTTTGTTTAGTCCTCGTGAAGTAAGATAGAATATTTGCTCTTCGCTTATTTTTCCTACTGTTGCTTCATGTGCTAAGCTTGTTGTTGATTCCTCGACGTCAATATAAGGAATGGTATTGCTTTGGCTTTTATTATCTATCATTAATGCATCGCACTGCACATTTGATTTTGCATTTGTCGCTCCTTTTTTAACATTTATTAGTCCTCGATAAGTTGTTATGCCTCCTTCTTTACTTATTGATTTGCTTATAATAGTTGAGCTGGTGTCTTTTCCAATATGCGTTACTTTGCTTCCAGTATCTTGATGTTGCCCATGTCCTGCAAATGCTATTCCTATAAAGTCTGCCTTACTTCTATCTCCTAAAAGAACTGATGCTGGATAAAGCATAGTGCATTTAGAGCCATTATTGCCATTTACCCACTCAATTACACCATCTTCATGAACAACTGCTCGTTTAGTGTTTAAATTATAAGTATTTCTTGACCAATTTTCAATGCTTGAGTATCTTGCTCTGGCTCTTTTTTTCACGTGTATTTCAACGCATCCTGCATGAAGAGAATTTTCAGTGTAAATTGGCGAGGAGCATCCTTCAATATATTGCACCTCGGCATTTTCATCAACTATTATTAGAGTATGTTCAAATTGCCCGCCTTTTTTTGCATTCATTCGGAAATATGCTTGTAAAGGAAAATCTACTTTGACATTTTTTGGTACATAAATAAAAGTTCCACCTGACCATACTGCTGCATGAAGCGCAGAAAATTTATGAAGATTAATAGGAACACAAGTTGTCATAAAATGTTCTTTAACCAAATCAGGATATTTTTGTACTGCTTCATCCATATCTAAGAAAACAACTCCCTTTTCTTCTAAATCTTTTCGCAGGTTATGATAAAGCACTTCTGATTCATACTGCGCTCCTACCCCTCCTAAAACTTTTTGTTCTGCTTCAGGAATACCAAGCCTTTCATAAGTTTTCCTAATATCCTCTGGTACTTCGTCCCATGAACGAGCATTTTTCTTTGCATCAGGCCTCATGTAGAAAACAATTTCATTTAGATTTAATTCAGATAAATCAGGGCCCCAATCCGGAAGTTGTTTTTCATGAAAAATTTTTAATCCAAGAAGTCTTTTTTTTAGCATCCATTCTGGTTCATTCTTATCTCTAGAAATTTGTTTCACAAGTTCTTCAGTTAATCCAGGAGATGCTTTAAATTTTAATTTTTCTTCATTATGACTATCATATATTTCTCTTCTTATTTCAAAGTCCTGAAGTTGCGATGCCATCTTTTTTTAAATATTCCAATATTTAAATACTTAACTATTGTTAAGTTATATAAGTTTTTAAGGGTTGTGGTGGAAAATGGCTCCTGTCGCTGCAAGAATCAATCATATCTCTCAAAAAAAATATTTTCTCTTGGAATTCCTTTTTCTAATAGAATATCTCTCACCGAATAAATCATATCTTTTAATCCGCAAACATAATAATCTGAATCTGAATTAATAAATCCAGTTATAATATCTTGAACATACTTTTTTTCTGAATTTTCAGATCTGCTTAATGTAATATTGTAAGAAAAATTAGGATAGTTGGTTAACTTTTTAAATTCCTCATCATAGAGAATTTCTTCTTCTGTTTTGTAACCTGTTATTAATATTATTTTTTTTGAAAATCCATTTTTTAACAAAAAGTCTATCATGGGCCTGAAAGGAGTAATGCCTGTTCCTGTTGAAATAAAAGTTATAGGTTTTTCTTTTGAGTTATCTTGTATAACAAAATGGCCTAACGGACCTATTATTTTTAGAATATCTCCTACTTTTAACTTGTTTATAATTTGTGTGCCAATGCCGTTTTCTAAAATTTTAATGCAAAGTTCAAGATTTTTATCATCAATTCTAGAGGCTATAGAATATGATCTTTTAATCTCTTCTCCATTATTATTCAAAAGAATAGAAACAAATTGTCCTGGAATAAATGAAAAGTCTTCAGGAGTTTCAATAGATAATTGCTTAACACTAGGTGTTAAATTTTTTGCATCTAAGATTTTTCCTTCAAACTTTAATATTTTTGGTTTTTTTAGTTGTTGCTCCATATTCTTATATTTCCAGGAAGGCTTAAATAGTTAACTATCCTCTAGAAAACATGAAACTAATGCCGCAAGAAATTGAAGTATGGTATTTAATTCCTGCTCTAAGAAGAGAAATTGCTAAGATATTTATTTCTGATTTCAGATTCTCCCAGAAACAAGTTGCGGAAATTTTGGGAATTACTGAAAGCGCGATTTCTCAATATTTGAAAGATAAAAGAGCTCATGAATTAAAATTTAACGAGAAAGAAATGGCTGAAATTAGAAAAACTGCTAAAAGGATTATTAATGACAAAGAAAATTGTAATAAATATGTGTATAAGCTAACGATGTTGTTGCGGGGAACTGATGCTGTTTGCGCATTACATAAAAAACAAGATAAAAGTCTTTCGGAAAATTGTCACATTTGCATGGAATAATTACTCTATTATATAATTCTTTAAATACTTTCCACCACTACCTGTAAAAAATGAAGCAATATTTAGATTTGTTGAGAAAAGTTTTACAGGATGGAGATCCACAGTATAATGAGAGAACTGGTCATTTGATGATTGTAAGTGCTGGTGATCAAAGTATTTATGATTTAAGAGAGGGTTTTCCGAGATGTACAACAAAACCTTCTGTTTCTATGAGGTGGGTTGGTGAAGAAGTTTTTTGGATGTTGCGAGGAGAGAGAAATGCAAAAACATTATATGATAAAGGAGTTGATATTTGGAACAGAAATGCTTATCAACAATATCTAAAAAACAAAGGATTAGAACATCGGATTAAAAAAAACACTCCTGAATGGGAAGAGAGTTTTAAAGAATATGAGATGAGAATGAAGGAACCTGATTTTCCTTTAGAAGACGCTGATCTTGGTCCTGTTTATGGATATCAATGGAGGAATTTTGATGGTAATTCTATTATGAAAAGTATTGATAAAGTATTAAATGAAGTTAATAACAATATGGATATTCCTGAAGAATTATGCCTATCTATAAAAAAGAAATTTGCAAATAGAGGAACTGACCAATTGCTTGCACTCATTGAAGGAATAAAAAAAGATAAAGGTTCACGATATCATATGCTAACTGCATGGAACCCCAATGATTTAAAAGATATGGCTTTAGGTCCTTGCCATTGTATATCTCAATTTACAATAACTAGAGATAGAGACTTAGATTTGCACATGTGGCAGAGATCCTGTGATGTATATTTAGGAGTTCCTTTTAACATTGTGCAGTATTCTTTGTTGAATCATTTAATAGCAGGAGAAACAGGATTTGAAGCAAGAAAATTTATTCATTCTTATGGAAATGTCCATATTTATGGAGGAGTAAGTCCGCGTTCTGATTTTTTGAAGCAAGAAGATAATTTAAGAGAGTTGCAAAAAAGAGTTAGAAATGCAAACATATCAGAAGATTTTCTTTCAATAAGAGAATGGTATCTGCAAAATGCTCCTGAAGAAGATAAATATAATAGAAGAAAGGATCATATTCCTTTTGTTCTTTATCAGTTATCCCTTACTCCTAGAATACTACCAAAAATAGAAATTGAAAAAATGCCTTTTTTTGAATTAATTAAACAACCTGCTGATAAAGTTATTAAACTTGTTGGAGGGGATAAGCCATTACGATGGGATTCTAAAGCAGTAATGGCTGCTTAGAATGGATTTAATAATCATAGCTGCCCTCTCTGAAAATTTTGTAATTGGAAAAAATGGAAAAATTCCTTGGTATATTCTAGAAGACCTTCAGAGATTCAGGAAATTAACCCTTGGAAATAGAGTAATTATGGGAAGAAAAACTTATGAATCTCTTCCGGAAAAATTCAGGCCGCTTCCTCGCAGAGAAAATATTGTTTTAACAACTAACCCTTACTATAGCTATAGTAAAGTTATTGTGATGCATTCTATTGATGGAACTTTAGAGTATTGCAGAAATGGAGATAAAGTAAAAGAAAATTTTGTAATTGGAGGAGAAAAAATATTCAGAGCCTTTTTTCCTTATGCAACAAAAATGGAACTAACACATGTTCATAGACAGTATGAGGGGGATGCTTTTTTTCCTGATATAAATTGGAATGAATGGCAAGAGGTTATGAGAGAAGATAAACGAAATAAAAATTGTGAATATAGTTTTGTGAGTTATGTGAGAAGAGAATGAAAGTGAATAAAGATTTCTGATTAGATTTTTTGAGTAATAACAGATAATTTTATATAATCTGGTTGATTCAAAAATATATGGTAACTTTTAATGTAATTGTTGAACAAGATGAAGATGGGATGTTTATTTCTGAAGTTGTAGGTCTTCCGGGTTGTCATACACAAGGTAGAACTTTGGACGAGCTAATGGAAAGAACAAAGGAAGCTATCTCTCTTTATTTAAAATGTAAAAAGGTGGATTTAGGAAATACTAAATTCTACGGGTTACAACAAATAGAAATCTAAACATGGCAAAATTGCCTTTATTAAGTGCGAAAGAGGTTTCTAAAATTCTTAATAAGTTAGGTTTCAGGTTTATAAGACAAGAAGGAAGTCATATGTTTTTTGAACATCCTGATGGAAGAACTACAGTAATACCAAATCATCCAGGCCAAGATATTGGTAGAGGATTATTAAATAAAATTATAAAGCATGACCTTCAAATTTCAAGAGAAGAATTTGAGAAATTACTATAAAGATATAGTTTTGTGAGTTATAAATAATGTGCTAGTATATTGACGTGTAGCCCTAACATACTTGAAACATTTCATTTTTGTCAGGACAAAAATTAATAGAATTAAGAATTAAAATATTTATTGATTTCTTAAATTAGTTAAAATTAGCTCTTCTAAACCAGAAAGTTTTAATCTATTAAGAGTTTGTAAAATTTGTTGTGGAGTATATGTTTCAACATTAATTTCTCCTGCAGAAATTTTTTGCGCTTCACGAATTCCTGCTCGTTTTTCTTCATCAGATTACTCGCAAAAACACGCGGCTTCACCGTTAATATAATGTACCCCACGCACACTGTCGTCGTCGTACAAGTACCTGTCGTCGCAGCGCAAACCAGACCCTGCTGTCGCCTCTGCCCAGCCTAGTGAACCACACTTTACATGCAAAAGGTTTATCTTGAATATCTGCTAACCAAATTGGCATTTCTTCAATTCCATACCCCTTCAAAAATTTTCCATAATTTTCTGCATGTTCTCCAAATGCATATTTTGTAATCTCATCCTCACCAAATCCATTAGTTGGTACAAATTTGCTCGTTAATTCAACACAATCAGTAAGACATTCTTCAACTTGATTTTCATTTAAATAAAAATCTTTTCCATTTCTCTGAGCTTGTGTTGCTTCTCTTGCATTTTCATCAATAATTGGAATTCTAGTCAAAAATCTTCCTCTTTTTGGAACATAAATAGCATTTTCTAATACCCGATTTCCAAATCGAGATATATCTGCTTGATAACCTTCTTGTATCCGCAATCTCAAATTTTCTTGTAAAGAAATTAATCTATAATCATCTTCTTGTAAAACTTCTAACCCATCATCAAATGGCGCTTCTACATATGCTGAAAGTAAATCTCCTTTTGTCACATCTTGAATAAGTTCATATTTTGCTTTTTCTTTTGTTTCCATGATTCTTATAATTATTTAAGGTATTTAAATCCTTCTATTAGTTACTATTATTAAAGAGTCATGAAACAACATTTTATCACCAAAAAATATAAAAATACTATTGATTTAATAGTAATATACTATAAAATGGAAACAAATTTAACTTTGAAATTTAAAGGCAAAGAAGCTGAATTGCTTGAAGAACTTATTAAACAGGGATTATTTAGCAGTAAATCTGAAGCAATTAGAGCGGCTCTTATCCATTATTTTATCGAGTTAGGTTTGCTTGGAAGAGAACAACAATGGAAAGAAATACAATCTTTTAAAAAAAGAGGGGTTACTCTAGAGAAACTTGAAAAAGATATTAGAGTAATAAAAGAAAAACGCAAATGAAATTGAGAGTTTTTGCAGACACAACTCTATTTATTTATGCATTTGAATTTCCTGAATCAAATAGTGCCATAATAATTGAATTATTAAACAAAGATGAGATAGAAGTTGTAATTTCTGAAAGAGTTCTAAATGAAGTTAGTGATTATTTCAAAAAATTTTATAACAAGGAACTTGCCTATAAATTTAAGAAATTTTTGTTAGATTCATGCATTCTTATTTTAGAATCTGAGATAAAAAAAGAGATGGAAACTTTAAAAGAAAAAATTAAAGAAAAAGATTTATCTCAAATATCAACTGTAAGAAAATATGGAATAAAATATTTAATTGCCTATGATAGGGATTTTGAAAGCTTTGAAGAATATTTTACTCCTAAGAAATTTCTAATTATATTAAATAGATTTACTCGAGATAAAGAATTCTAATTATTCATTCCCCACAATATTTTCAGAAGCATAATCTTCCATAGAATAATCTTTATTTGAATTAACAAGTTCAAAAAATCTAGGAAAATTTATCCAGGTTTTTTTATTGAGAGATTTTCGTACTAAGAGAATAGCACGACTAGGCTTATGTGTTCTGATATATTCATACTCTGGTAAAACAGCAAGTAATTCGTTCATAAATTCTTCCATGTCTGATAACAAAGGCATATCTTTATGTTCATAATAATTTCTGCTCTCTCCAACATGAACATAACTTTTTAATTCAACGAAATCTGGCATTCCCCTTTTAATTAATTCTGCATATCCATTAACATCTTCCATATTTTCATTTTTTATTAAAGTTAATCTTATACATGTTCTATATTTTCTTGTTTTCAATAACTCTAAACATTCTAACATTCTTTCCCAAAAATCTTTAAATAATGGCCTGTCAATTTTTTTCATTAACTCTTTGTTTGAAGCATCAATGCTTAAATATAACTGGGTAACATTTTCTATTTTCTTTATTTGTTCTGGATATTGAGAATTTGTTACTAAAAAAGTTGATATTTTTCTTTTGTGGAATTCATTCAATATTTCATTTATCAAAGGATAAGTTATTGGCTCTCCTGTTAATGAAAGAGCAACATGCCTTACATTTTCCATTTGTTTTATTGCAAGTTTATTTGCTTTCTCACTTCCCATGCCTTTAAATCCCTGTAATAAGCTAATATGTTCATCAATTGCATGTTTTATTATATGTTCAGGAGAATCAATAGGTCCATACCAATTTTTAGAAACAGGAGCTTTTTCTCCTCTCCAACAAAACTTACATCTTGAAGCGCAAAACATAGAAGTTGTCATTTGCATGCATTGATGACTTCTTATTCCATAAAATAAATATTTATAACATCCCCCCTGTCCTCTTAACATTTTTCTTGTCCATTCACAGGTTTTAACTGCAGAATGAGCTCCTATTAATCTATAGCCTTGTTTAACTAATTGAGCTTTCTGAATATTAGACAATTGTTGTTTTTCAATTTGAACCGGTTCATTTTCTATAATAGTGAGATGCGCCATTTTAACTATTGTTAATTCGATAGTTTAATAGTTTTTCTATATAAAAGAATGAAAAGTTTTTAATAATAGTAATACCTATGTATTACTATGAAAACAATATCTATTAAATTGCCAGAAGATGAAGCAAATGAATTAGATGAATATCTTAAAAAGAAAAAAATATCTAAATCAGAATTTATTAGACATTTAATAATAGAAAAATTAGAGAGAAATAGAAGAGACAAAATTGGCTGGATGATTTTGGCAGAAAGGTCTATGAAAAAAATTTGGGATAATAAAAAAGATGATAGAGTCTGGAGTAAATATATAGAATGAATCAAAGAGATTTATTGTTAGTTTCTTTTCCATTTTCAGACCAATCTGGTAGAAAAGTAAGACCGGTTGTAGTAATAAGCAATAATCAACTTAACAATTTTTCAGAAGATATTTTAGTTGTGGGGGTTACTTCAAATATCTCTAAAGATAGATATACTATTGATTTGACAACCAAAGATTTAGAAGAAGGCAAGCTTATAAATCAATGCTGTATAAAAGCAGAAAATATATTAAAAATAGATAGCGAACTTATAATCAAAAAAATAGGAATAATTAAGAAAGAAAAATTTAAAGAACTGATTGAAAAAATTAAAATATCTTTAAAAAATTCATAAAACTTTTTAAACTAAAAAATATTTAAAGAATTATGGCAAAACTGGTTAATAGCGAAACAAGGCAGGAAATTGAAGTTAAAGATGGGGATTCCATAATAAAAGCAGCTGAACAACTTGGAGTAATTTTTGCTTGTCAAGATGGCATGTGTACCAGTTGTCAGATGGAGGTTACTGAAGGTATGAATAATTTATCAGAGCCAACTGAAAATGAAAAGGAGTTTTCAATGAAGCCGAGTGAAAGACTTGCTTGCCAATGTAAGATTAAAAAAGGCTTAGTAAAAATTAAGGTTTATTGAAATTCTTCTAATTCCTTTACAGGATCAAAGGCTTCTCTAATATTTATCATTGGCTGTTCAATATTGATTATATCATCAGTTCCGATTCTAGGACAAGCTGTATTCACCCAGCACTGTATAAATGGATAATTTTCTAAAGCATTTAAATCAAATGTATTGTCAACAAAAATATAAGGTTTTTTCCCTTCTTTAACTAATTGTTCTTTTAATTTTTTAGCAAGAGCAAGATATTGCTGTCCTGGTTTTATAGAGACTAAAATTCCTATTTTTTCTGCATTTAAATATTTTCTTAAATTGGCTTTCATTTTTTTTAATTGTTGTTCTATATCTTTTTCAGTTAATTCTCTTATATCCTTTGCAATAGGATTGTAGATGATAACTGGTTTAATTTTTTCATTTTTAATTTGTGATAAAAGAAGAGCTTTTGGATGAAATAACCCGTCTCCAACATACAAAATAAGATCAGATTGTTCGATAATAGGAACTTTAAATGTATCTTTGTAGCAATCACATCCTAAGATTTGTAAAACTGAAGAAGTTCTTTTTGCTTTTGTTATATTAACTTTTATTTTTAATTTTTCGATTTCTTTTATAAAATTATCTAAATTTGAAAACTGTACCGAAGCAAATAAAGCAATTGATTTAGTCTTTTTGTTTTTGAGATATTTTCTAAGATTATCAGTAAGATAAACAGGTTTTTCATACTTTGCTTCTATAAATAATATTCTCATTTCACCATTCCTCCTTATGAAACCTGTTATGACCCCATTGAATCATTAAATCAATATTTAAAACATTTAAACCAAGAGGAAGATCGCAAGCTCCAAAAGTTCCGCCAAATAAAATAAATATTTGAACATCAGTTTTATCCTCAATAGTATCTACTATTTCTGCTGCTCTATGTTTTAAACCATCTGGTAATTGGATTAAAACTTGCTCGGGTTTTCTTTTTTGTATTTCTTCAATAACTTTATCTAATTCGAGGTTGAACATAGTATTTCTTTTTAGTATTGGTATTTAATTCTTTTGCTTGAAAGTATTTCATAATTTTAATAAGTTCTTCTTTATTTTTAGTTTGTGTTATTTGTACTCTTAATTGAGAGCTATTCGGAATTCCTTTAGTAAACATTACCGCTTGTTTTTTAATTTGTGAAAATGAAAGACTATGTTTGATAGCAAGTTCATAATATTCAAAAAATAACTCTATTTTATCTTTTTTATAATACTCCCTTTTTAAAAGATAATCATTAATTTGTTTGAAAATATAGGGATTGCCTATTGCTCCTCGTGCTATCATAATGTAATCTACCTTGCTGTAATCTAACTTTTCTTTAAAATCTTCTGGGGTGAAAACATCTCCATTACCAATTACTGGAATCTTTACAGCTAGTTTAACTTTTTTTATTATTTCCCAGTCAGCTTTTCCTGAATATCCTTGTTTTTGTGTTCTTCCATGAATGGCAATAGCAGATGCTCCTGCTTTTTCAGCAAGCAAAGCAACTTCTACTGCATTATTATGAGAATCATCAATTCCTTTTCTTATTTTAATGGTTATTGGATTTTTTACAGCTTTGTTTAATTTTTTTACAAAATCTCCTATTTTCATGGGATTTTTTAATAACTCTGAACCAGCTCCTGTCTTAATAACTTTCCATGCAGGACAACCGCAGTTAATATCAATGATATCAAACATATCAGAAACGTTTTTTGCTGCATTTATTACATCTTCTTCTGAATTTCCGAATAATTGAACTTGTTTTGGAACTTCAATTATATCTGTTTTTAACATCTCCAAGGATTTTCTATTTTTTCTATTGACTCCGATTGAACTAACAAATTCAGTGCAAGTTAATACAGCTCCATATTTTTTGCATAATGCTCTAAAAGCTACATCAGTTACTCCTGCCATTGGTGATAACATTGCTTTATTCTTTAATTGTGGAAACTTCTTAGTTTTCATAATTATATTATTCTAGATTGTAATTAAAAATCTTTGTATAATGGAGTAAAAATTATACTAACTGTTAATGACAAAAAGTATAAATAAACTACTATCTTTAAATTTAAATGTTAAATAATAAAAGAGGCATTTTGTTTGTATTAAGTTTTTTTCTCATACTATTTTCTCCATTACTTATAGCAAATCATAATCAAGTAACATATGAATATTTGATCGGAAATCAATTTCTTGAGGAATTTGGCCCGGTTGTTTCTATGGCTAAAAATGGGGATACTATTGAACTAGAAGGAGGAGGTATGTTTACGCTTAATCCAAGAACTATTAATGGGAGTGGAACAGTTATTCATAGAGATGCTGAAGGAAATATTATCGGAACAGGTAAATGGAAAGCAATTAAATTAATAAGTTTTAAAAAGTATGGTAAGGGAACTCCTCAAGGACTGCCTGAAAATTTTGAGGGAGGAAGAGCTTTAATTAAAGTTATAATTGATCCTGATGATATTGGAGAAAGTTTTGAAGGAACTTTAGTTGTAACCTGTATTATAGGAGATAAAATTCCGAAAAGAGCAGAGGAAGGCATTCGATTAGCAGTAAGAGAAGTTCCAATAAATTTTAATGAAGAAATAAGCGGAGCAACTTTGTTTATAAGAAAAGATTAGTTTTTAATTTTGTCAAAAACCACAGGTCAAACAGGCTGTGTTACAATTCAATTTGATTATTC
>Ga0209541_10007864_pt1 | contig 17789 bp, 17 predicted proteins | sample RifCSPlowO2_01_FD_184027 | JGI IMG/M metagenome (GOLD analysis project Ga0209541, IMG submission 184027) | Groundwater microbial communities from Rifle, Colorado - Rifle CSP2_plank lowO2_0.1 (SPAdes) (version 2) | ecosystem: Environmental > Aquatic > Deep subsurface > Groundwater | place...
TAACTGCCCAATTATTGTCTGTTTTACAGACAATGAAGATACAAATGAGCAATCCTTATCAAGGATTGCTGAATCTACTTCAGATGCCTAAGTAGATACGTAATTCTAAAAATTCGATTTTACAGACGTAACGCTTCCTTGATAAAGATCCCCCTTATCTCTGGCATCACCCATATTACTAACTATCGCCTGAAACATCTTAGAACCCCAAATGCCATGACCACAAGGGCTACAAATATCAACAGCCCGCTCATCAGTTATTTCCACATTACAGTATACACATTTGTTTCCCATGTTCTCTTTTTTGAATTCAAGGTTTAACTCTTTATAAAGTTTTTTGATTTTTGTTAACATTTATAAGGTTTTAATACTCTAAAAAAAATATGAAGAGCTTTAAATTGATTATTATAGCTTTTTTGTTTATCTTCCTGATTCAATTTTCCTCAGGACTTTGTAATATTAACCCCTCGCTTATTAATCAAGATCCTAATCCAGCGGTTCCTGGAGAAACAGTTAAAGTTTTAATTCAATTAAAAGGTGTTGAAAATCCTGAATGTAGCACAGTAATCATCGAGTTTCTTGACGAATATCCTTTTTCTTTAGATCCAGGCTATACTAAACTACAAACTATTCAAGGAGGAACATATGTAAGAGATTTTAATTCATTCTGGATGATCCCTTACAAATTACGTGTTGATGAAAATGCTTTAGACGGGGACCAACCCGCCAAAATAAGAACTGGAATTATAAGCAGCTCTAATTTATCTAAAATAACTGAATTTAACCTAACTATAGAAGAAGTTCGTACGGATTTTATAATTACATTAGATAGCTATTCTTTTTCAACAAACAAATTAGTTCTTGGGATAGTCAATATAGGGGAAAAAAATGCACAAGCAATAACAGTAGAAGTACCCGAGCAAGATAATGCATTAACCGAAGGAGGACATGTAAAGATTTTAGGAGAATTAGATTCAAATGAAGACACCACTATAATGTTTGACGCAATTCTCAACTCAGGTCCAATAAAAATAAACTTAGAATACAACGATCAAATAGGGGTGCGTAGAATATTAACAAAAGAAGTTCTTTTCAGTGAAGTTGCCTTTGAAGGCACTCGTGAAACATCCTCAATATCTCTAACTTCTATATTTTTATGGTTGCTAGTTGCAGGGATAATAGTTTATCTTTTTATTTCTCGAAGAAGGAGAATCAAAGCACGCCATCGCAGACATCTCGAAAATAATTAATTATTCATAACGCAATGCTTTCACAGGTCTTATTTTTGAAGCTTTCCATGAAGGAATGATTCCAGATATCGCTCCAGTCAAAGTTGCAAATAGGATGCCTCCCAAAAACAATTGCCATGAATAATGAGGGCTAAGAAAGCCCCATCCCGAGCTATCAAGAAAAGCACCTGCAATAGTTGTAAAGATAAATCCAAGGAGAACTCCAAATATTCCTGCAACAAATCCAAGAAATCCAGATTCAAAAACAAAAATCACAAATACTTCGCTATTTTTTGCACCAATCGCTTTCATTATCCCAATTTCTTTTACTCTTTCTAGTACTGATGTAATAGTGGTATTAGCTGTATTTACTGCAGAAACTATTACAGAAATAAATGCGATAAACACTACAAAATAAACAATATAATTAAGGGCATTGGTAAACTGCGCCAATAATTCTTCAAAAGATGCTACAAAAAAATCCTCTTTTCCTTCCTTTATATCTCTTGATTTGCGTAATTTTGATTCGACATTCTCTATAACTCGAGGTATATTTTCAGGGTCTACACGCGCAATAATTTGGCTGTATTTTTTTGAACTATTTGGATAAATTTCCTCAAAGTATTCATCAGTAATATAAATGTTTGAGTCATCTTGTGGATTTCCTACTTCTCCAAGAAAACCTATGACTTTTAACTTTTCACCTTGCACTTCTAAATTAGCATTTAAACTCAGAGCATCAGGGAAAATTTTTTCAGGTAACAAATAATTATATCCAAGAACAACTCGATTTTTATCTCCCTTTCGCAAGTCACGGCCCTCAATTATTTCTATATTTGATATTTCCTTTATTAATGAAATTTCAGGATCAGATCCTATTAAAAATACAAATTTTTTATTTCTCCCTTTAGTTATTTCAGCAGCATGATAATATAGAGCACTTGCTTCGTAAACTCCAGGGGTTTTTCTCACAGCCTCAAGATCCTTTTCAGTAAGTGCAAAAGTAGTATCTAATCCAGGAGCTCCAACACCCTTGGGAGTAATTATTATTTTATCTGCTCCAGAACTAGTTTTAAGCTCATTCACATAATCAAGCAATCCTGTACCAAAACTTACAAACACAAATATAGTGGTAATACCAATAAGAATTGAAAAAATAGTGAACAGACTCCTAGTTTTACGATGAATAATGTGCTTTAGGGAATAATTAACCAATTCTTTGTTTATCATTTTTAACCTCTTAAAGCCTCCACAGGTCTTTGATTTGCAGCACGAAGAGCAGGGACTATTCCAGCTATCGCACCCACACAGAAACTTCCAATAAAAGTCCCTAAAATTAAAATCCAATTAATTTCAGGAGTACTAGATGCTCCTAAAAAAGTATTTATTGAAAATGTTCCTAAATAGCCTATGGCCACTCCCATAATTATTCCGGCAATTCCTCCAACCATTCCTAAAAGTCCTGCTTCAATAAAGAATTGGTAAAATATGTCTAAATTTTTTGCACCAATCGCTTTCATTATCCCAATTTCTTTTACCCTTTCTAGTACGGAAGTGGTCATAGTATTTACTATGCCTATTGAACCTACTAAAATTGAAATTGCGGCAATTATAACTATAAAAATTTGTATTCCTGTAATTATCTGATTAACGCTAGACAAAGCAGCTTCAGGAGTAGAAACCTCAAAATCCTCTTCTCCAATGCGTACCCCTCTTCTATCACGAAGCAGATTTTCAATTTCTTTTTCAGCAGCACCAACCAAATCTTTATTTTTTACTTTTACTCCTATAAGATCTACAGTATTCCCATAATCTGAGAGTTCTTTTAAATCTCTTTCATTTAACAAAACAATTTGGTCAAAAATAAAACTTCCCTTTTTCTTAAGAATACCTTTAACTTGATATTTCTCTCCATTAATTGAGATGCTGTTTCCAACTCTTACTGGTTTTTCAAATCCACTTTTATCTTCAAGGTAAAAATTATTTCCAAGAACAACTTTTCTTGAATCTCCATCCTCGAGTAATCTACCTTCAAAAGTTTCAATACTCATTATTTCATAAGTTAATTCTCTCTTTGGACCTTCAGGAATATCTGTCGCCACTCCAATAAATAATATGTCATTAAATTCTGTTTTAATTGTAATAATATGTCTTGCAATAGCGGCTTCAACATAACTTAATCTTTCAATTGCGCGTACATCATCTAGTGTCAGAGGATTAACAACTCCTGACCCTGGAGGGCCAAAGGAATTAAGACCTCCTGCTTGTACTTGAATTACCTCTGTGGAGCTTATTCCAAATTGAGAAAGAATTGCAGATCTGAGCCCACCTCCTAAACTTATAAGGGCCACAACAGTAGCAATGCCTATAAAAATTCCAAGAAGAGTTAGCCAACTTCGAATTCCCCTATGTCTTAGGTTTTTAAAAGCGATAGAAATGTAATCAGCGATCATATGTCTAAATCCAACTTTTTATTTTTTAAGCATTTTACGTCTTTTACGAACAATTCTAAACAAAATCCAAACGAGGAGTACAAACAAGATGATTGCAACATATAATGTTGCATTATTTTTCTTTAAAATACCTTTCTCTATTGCCTCTTCAAGAGTATAAACTCTCAATGAGTTGCTAATCGATATTTTTTGATTTTGATTATCAAAATCCTTATATTCTACTCTTGTAGAAATTAGAGGCAAACGGCCATTATATATAACATCAAATGAAGTTGATTCAAAATCATCAGAATCAATCGTACCTATATACTCAGATTTTTCAGATAGGAAAGTTACATCCTCACTATCTATGAACAAAGAGACAAACCTTGCATCTGCAAGTCCTTTATTTACAATTCGTATATTAAGTTTCCCTATTTGCCCAACTATAGGATTCTGTGCTTCAATAAACACATCAATATCAGGCTCTGCAGCGACAACTATCCCTAATGTTCCTTTTTGTTCTCTCTTTATATTATTTTCCTCATATGTTAAGGAATATGAAATAGAATAAACTCCTGTAGAGAGGCTATTAGAAACTCTAAATTTGAATGCAACCGTTTCATCATCATTCTCTTTCAATCTATCTATGAAAGCTTCTGAACCTCCAATAGGGATTATTCCTTCATGGGGGAATTCCAAATTAAAAGATAGAAATTTTACATCTAGATTTCCATCATTTTCTAGTTCTACTCTAATTATACCCTCACTCCCTGGAGAAACTCTATCTGTTGTAATAGAATTTACGGATAAAGCATTTACAAAATTGATTAGTAAAATTACTTGCAAAAGTAAAAAAATTGTTAACTTTAATGAAATCTTCATTATTCCGATCAACAAATACAATTTATAAGTTTTCCTTCAAAATTTGACAATCTCAAAGTAACAATTACTTCTTAGTTGCCCAAGCATTACCTTTACGCAATGTAAGCTTTTCAATTTTCCCATCTTTCAACCAATATATCTTTTTTGCATGCTTCATTGCAACCTCTGCAGCATGAGTTATAAGAATAATAGTTTTTCCTTGTTCATTAAGAGTGGTTAATAAGTCCATAACATGCTCTCCAGTTTTAGTATCTAAGTTTCCTGTTGGTTCATCGGCTAAAATTATTTCAGGATCATTTGCAAGGGCTCTTGCAATAGCAACTCTTTGTTGTTGCCCTCCACTTAACTGGTTAGGGTAATGATCCATCCTATCTTCTAATCCAACAAGTTTCAAAAGTTTTTCACTACTAACTTCTCTTTCTTCTCTTTCTACTTTTTGAAAGAGCATAGGGAGCATAACATTTTCTTTTGCAGTTAAATTTGGAATTAAATTAAAACTTTGAAATATAAATCCTATCTTCTTACCTCTAAGTTGAGCTAATTCAGATTCACTAAACTTTTCAATGTCTATTCCTTCTAGAAGTATTTTACCTTTAGTTGCTAAATCAAGACTTCCAACTAAATTCATTGCAGTAGATTTTCCACTTCCAGAAGGGCCCATTATTGCAACAAAGCCTCCTTTCTCTATAGTAATGTCTATTCCATCAATAGCCTTAACCACAGAGTCACCCATTTGGTAATATTTAGTTACTTCTTGAAGAGATATGAGCGGTTCAGCCATTATAACTTTCAAGTTTGCTGTTTTAAATAAGTAACTATAACCTTGACTTCGCCAATTGGCTCGTCAGTTAAAATAGTTATTTTTCACAAAGTAAATTTGTCAAAAATAAGATATTATGTCAAAGTTGCTGATGCAGAAAACCTCACACTTCAGTGCGAGGATGAATGCAACTTTGAGCACAAGAAGTTTGTTCGAGATGACAAACTTCTGTGCAGAAACTTCTCTTTTTGAAGAAGTTTCTTGCATCCAAAAATCGAGCACCATTCAAATCACTCACTTTAGTGAGTGGTGGTGCATCGATTTTTTGATTACTCACTAAGTTTTGACAGTTGGATAAAGAAACTTTCTGAAATCTCCTACCGAATCGGAGCAAGCTCCGCGGTATTCGGAGATTTCTGATTCAAAAGTTTCTAATTAGAATTTTTACTACACAGCAAGCTGTGGGGTATTAACCCAAAAAATTCCAATAATCTAAGACTAATTTTATTAAAATTTAGAATATTTTGAAGCAATTTTAACTAAAAACTGGGTATTTTATCCAAAATATATCTAACTGTCAAAAGAACAGGGATTTTTATGAGTTAATTTTTAGATTAATTTACTTATAGACAATTAGGTTGATTCAGTTATTCTAGTTTCCTAATTGTCTATTAGAGATTTAAGAACAAAAAATAACTTAATTACGAGCAAATTCAAAGAATTTGTAAGTTTGTTGTGACTTGTTCACAACTTTATCCTAAATCTCTATAATCTAAAAATACTCTATGTGTGAAACACTCTGAGTTTGCATCTGGCAAACTCAAGTTTTAACAGCAACAACCAAACAATCAAGACCTTTAGATTTAGAATTATTTTGCAAATAAGTTTTATCTTTTTTTCCAGTCAAAATTCCAAAATCTACAGTTTTTCTTAATATATATTTAAAAAATAAATGTGCATACAAATCAAATAGCAATTTTGGAGATTCAACAGTATTTGTATATTTGATTGCAAATCTAGTTTTTTTTAGTTTGGAGGTTATTTCTCCCAAACTATAATGTCTTTTATGTTGGGTATAACGCAAAGGATTTAATAAATGCAACAAATGTTTATTTGGTACAGAGATTACCAATTTTCCACCTTTTTTAAGCAAACTATGCAAAATTTTTAGAGTTTGTAAATCCTCTTCAATATGTTCTAAAACCTCAAGCATTATTATTGTATCAAATTTCTTCAAAAAATCTTTCGGAGGTTTTGTGATGTCTCCATAAATAAAAATTGTTTTATGAGTATATTTACTGGCTTGCCGTAACTTTGTCTTATCTAAATCAATGCACACACAAGTTTTAACTCTATTTTCAATTATTTTCTCAATTTCAGGTATATGGGCTACACCAACAGTAAGGATAGATTCATTTTTTTTAATATCTGCAATTTTAATTATAAAATCTGTTCTATTATCTCCACAAATCATATTGAATCAATAACTCCTCTAATTCTTTTCTGAATTGTATGTAATCCACTTAAATCTATTTTTGTTTTTTTAATATATCTCATCAATAATTCAGGAGTCAACTCTTCCATATCTCTAACCATTAAAACCCCAGATTTTTTAGAGAAATATTCTGCAAATTCTAATTGGTGATTGTTAATATGCTCGTTATACTTTTTCTCCCTAGGCACAGTGATTACAGGTTTTCCATATTTCAATATAAATTCAATTAATGAAGTTGCAGATTGAGCTATAACCAGTCTCGCCTTTTTATAATATTTATCCATATTATCTGTAAAATCAAAATATTTTACATTTTTAGGAGCATATTTTGTAAATCCTCTCTGAACAATAATCTCTTCTTTGATAGATGGGGCAATCTCGTCAATTCGCCTGATAAGCCTATCAAACTGGTCTGTATGTGTTCCAACGGTAATAAATATCATACAATCCCTCCAACATATTTTGCCTTTCTACCATATTTCTTAGCCATTTGCTCATGTTGTACCCAAAACTCATTAGAAAAGATATAGCAAGCTCTTGCAGACCAATTAGGAGTTTTAACTCTTATCACTGTATCTATAAATATAGATTTTATACCAAGGAGTTTGCATGCAATAACGCAAGGTATTGATATTTGAGCACCATTTGTAAAAATCAAATTAATCTTCTCTTTTTTAAGTATTCTAATCAATTTAAATAAAGTTGATAAATATGAAAAGGGGTTTAGTTTAAGAAGAACATCTTTCTTAAAAAAATAAGTTCGATATTTATTTAAAAAATATCTTTCTTTTACTCCCTGTTTTAAGTTTTCTGTAATAAGGACACAATTATCTTTTCTTATAACTTCTGAACTAAAAATCAATTTCATTTGCCCTAAATGTCCTCCTTGAGAGGTTATTATAGCTATATTTTTTATTTTTGTCATTTTATTTTGCAGGTTTGAATACTCTAATAAATTTATCATATATTCGCACCATTTTTTTAAAAGGGGAATTGAGTATCCTTAATCTTACAATGGCAAGACCCATCCACAGTCCAGATTTCCAAAAGTTTATAGTAGAATAATCCTTATTAGACCATGAGGTTGCGGCCTCTAACACTCTAAAACCTCTCTTATGAACCAGATATAACATTTCAATATCAAAGGCCCATTGAGTCATACCCATATTATAAATAACTCTTTCAACTGTCTTTCTTTTGAGAATCTTAGCACCACATTGAGTATCTCTATAAGGTATCACAAGCATTATTCTAATTAAGAAATTATATATTCTAGAGGCAATAATTCGTGCAAAAGTATTGGGAGGGTCAAGCATTGCCCCTTTAAGGTATCTGCTTGCAATAACTCCATCATAACCCTTCATTTTTAAAAATAATCTATAAAATTCTCCAGGCATAGTGGACATATCCGCATCAACAAAACCAATATAGTCATAATTATTTTTTAAAGCATATTTAAACCCCTTTATCACTGCAAAACCTTTACCACCCCTTTCAAATTCAAGCATTTCCACACCACGCGTGTGATATGTTCCTACTATATCTTTAGTTGAATCTGAGCAAGCGTTCAAAACCACTATGATTGTAGCTTTAGAGAGGTTTTTCCCTTTCACTAATTTTGCAAAATAAGAACTATATTCTTCAAGAGTTCTTCTAATTCTCCTCTCTTCATTATGGGCTGGAATGATAATTGCTAATTTACTCATATTCTTGATTTAGAAAACGTTGTTTTAAATATGCCGGTTAAACCGAACAAATAGAATAGATGATATCAATAGGATAATGGAAGCTACCACAAACGCAATTGAAAAGCTCTTCAAACTAGAAGATACAAACAATAACAAGGCTATCTCAAAGATATTACAAACTATTAAGATGACTGAGTTTTTAATCGAACCGAGAGATAATCTGTAAAGAAGTATAATATTTGCAAGCGCAATAGCACTAAATGCAATTCCAAGGTAAAATAATATCTCTGCTGCTTCAGGAACAGGTTTTCCTGAAAAGAACGTTACAATAAATTCTGAAAAGAAGTAAAATATAGTAAGCATCGCAATAATAATTGCTCCAAGAATAACTAATGCTGTGTTAAATACATTACTTTTTCTTTCTCCTTTCTGACTTGATTCAGCTGAAAGAGGGAACATGGCCTTACCTACAGGGACCGAAATCCAAAGAATCATTTTACCAAGAATAGATGCAATAGCATAAGCTCCTGCAGCTTCTGGACTAAATAGCATTTTAGCAAGGATAACATCCATGCTATAGAAAATTACAATAATTGAAGTAATAATTAACATAGGTTTTGCATAAGAATAAATTTCTTTAGTGTTAGAATTTTCCTCTCTTGATTTATAGATATCTCTCAGTGAAATAAATGACAACAAGAATGCAACAGAAGTTCCTAATATGATTCCAGCTATTGCTCCATAAACTTTCCAGCCAATTAAAACAAAACCTATGCTAAATAATAACTTAAAAGAAGATTCTACTACTAAATTCATACCAAGAGGAATAAATTGTTTTCGTCCCTGAAGCGTTCCTCGTGTAATTGGTAATAAAAATACAAGATATAACAGAGTTCCATTTAATGCGAGAAGTAAATAAGGAATGTCAAACAATTTAGTAAATAAAAGAGATGCAATTAGATATAATCCAAACCCTACAGTGGCTATAAATTTTCCCTTATTCATAGATTTTCTAAGTAGGTTTCTTATCTGTCCTGGATTTTCACTATGGGTCACATATTTAGTAATCACAGTTTGAATAGATTCAGAGAATATTGCAAAAATATAGATCATCGCAAAAAGAGTTGCTAATATACCATATTCTGATAGGGAGAGAAATCTTGCCATTGCAAACTGGTAAGCAAATCCTAAGAAATTAAACAACCCAAAAGCAATCAAGAGAACGAAACTTCCACGGATAAGTTTGGCGTTAAGCATAAACTTAGAAAGAAAGACTATTTTTAAATTAGTGTTTAAGCAAAAAGAAGATCTTCAGGGTAATCAGTTTCTAAATATTCTTCATTAAATCTAGTATTCTTTGGATATTTTAATGTCCATATTTTAATAGGCCCTCTAAATTCATTGAAATAAACAAAATCTCCAAATCCAGAACTTTGAGACTCTAAAGTTTTTACAAGTGCATCTGGTTCCAAATGTGCAAGTGGGAAATTAACATTTAATTCCCCATAAAGATAGAATCTTGCAAGATTGCTTCTAACAGTTCTAGTGCTCAAATAAAGCAAAGCTCCTCTAGGTTCAATCTCTCCTCCGCCTTGAGCATTAACAGTAACTCTTGGATAGATAAATATTCCTGCATCAACACCCTTTCCTCTATCTACTATTCCTGTTTGTTTATCCCAGTAGTATCTCAAAGGTATTTGATATGTTTTATCTTGTAAAAAGTAGACTCCTGAAACATCAGATATTGAATCCGTTTCATTTACCGTCAAGAGAATTGCAGCAAGATATGTTTTACCTTCTGGCAAAAATAACTCAGTGCCATTTTGATTGTAAATGATATCTTGGTCAAGAGGGTTACCTCCAGGATAAACAAAAATTGTAGCATTTTTACGTTCTATCGTTTGAGCGTTATCTCTCAAAAGTGTAGGTATCCAACTTCTCCTATCGTAGCTCGAATTAGATCCAATAGTTGAAAATGCAGTATATTTTCCAATGTCTGTAGAATCTATAAGGAAATGAGTAACATTATGGGCATAAAAAAATTCAAACGTTTTAGTCATATTTGTCTCAGTAAGTGCGTGCCTTCCCATAAAGTAATTCCAATAGCCTAAAATATTTCCTCCATCAAGAACTGTTGCTCTTTCTCCCATTGACTGTACCCAATAACCATAATCCCACCAATGTGCAAAAACGGCATTAGTAGGAGTACTTTCTCGCACCCATTCCATCGCTTTTTGCCATTGTTGAGTGTATCCTGAGGGAATATATCCTCTCGCAAGTCCAGAGGCATAATTATATTGAGTATAACCTGCAAAAAGTATACTTAAAATAATTAAGCAAGATAAAAATGCTTTAAATGCAAACTTTTCTTTACGCACTCCTAATTTATACAAATGCCAACCAGCCATAACTGCCACATAGGCAACAAAAATTGAGACCACCGGAGCAAGCATAAGAACTAAGCGTATAAAAGTACGAGCGGAAAGCAAACCAATCACAAAAAACATTTGCAGAAGAATGAGGTTCATAGAAATATTTTTGTAAGGATTTTCCTCTTCTCGTTTTACAACTTTATTTTTAACTAAATTAAAAGCTACAAAAATAAGAATTATTCCTAATAAATAGCTTACACTACTTAAAAATCCAGAACCATTAAACACACTTTGAGGGCTATAACGAGTCAACGCAATCGCGCAGATAAGTAGTGTCCAAGCACCTACCAAAATAGTACGTTCACGAGGATGAATTGAAGTACGCGAGAGAATATGATACATCAAGATTATGGACCCTATAAATGTTAAACCTAACAACAAAGGTATTGAAAATACAATTGGCCCAAAATTTGAAGCCCATTCTACAAAAAAGGGTTGTCTATTCTCAGCCACGGTTTGAATTAATCTAGAACTAGCTGATTTGCCTAGTAATGAATAAGCAGTGGTTATCTGTCTCACAATAAAAGAAGGCCCTAAAAACAAAATACCTATTAACGTAAATAGCACTCCTCCATAAATTAATGAGGCAATACGAGGGTAGTGGCTCAACTTCTTAGGGATATATTTCGAAAAATATTTATGAAGAACTAAATCGCTAAACAAAACGGCCAACGTAACCCATGTAGCAAACCCTTCAACACTCACAAGCGTTCCTTTAATTGTAGTCCGTTCAGGTAAGAAAATAAATAGTAAGCCATACATCACGATAATAAATAAGGCATATGAAATAAATTTCTTTTTTTCAATTTGCCCAAAAAGGAAAAGAGTAAGCATAGTAAGGCTCATAATTAGCAGTATGTAACCATACCCGCCCCATGTTAATGCCATTAATCCTCCAAACAATCCTCCTATTGCAGAATACAAATATTGTTTAGTCTTTGTTTTTTGGCGCCAACCAACTAAAAAGAAGTAAAAGCTCATAAACATGTAGAAAAATGCTGCAGATTCTTTTTCAGGAATTCCAGCGATTGTACGAGGAATCAAGACAGGAATTACTGATAAAAAAAAGCAAGCTATAATTGCAATAAATGACGCCTTTTTATAATTCACAATTCCAAAGAAAGATTCCCTAGTAAGAAGAAAGAATGAAATGACTGTTAAGGCAAACATAAAAACTGGGAAATACACAGCAGATTGTTCTATTGAAACGCTCCCAAATAAAGTAGCAAGTTTATGAAACCAGGCTATTGAATATGAAATTAAAGGGTATTCAAGACCTGTTTTAAAGCCTACAGGGACGTAACGCATCTGGTCTATCACAAAAAGATGACCATTTACCACAATGTCTTTTGCATACCTCAAAAAAAGAAAAGGGTCTAGGTCTGGCCCAAGAGTCCAGCCTCCTGTAGTGATATCTCTAAGACCTGAAGTATTCAAAGTACGTATTTTAACAGAGATATAGGTAACTAATGCAAGAAGAAAATAGATAATCCAATTGCTTTTTTGCTTAAGGATTTTTGTTACTTTACTTATGCGTCTTTGTATTATACTATTTGGAGAATCATCCATTTAGCTAAATGGCAAAACTCTTTATTTAAATATTAGTATCTAGTCTAAAAAATATAATCTCACTTCACAGCTTCAACTACATAACCCATTGTCCAGTCTCTTTTTTTATCTAAGAAATCCAAATGGAATAATAGAAATGGTATAATTATTTGTGTAAATGGGTATCCAATAATTGCAAGAATTATTCGAAATATATTTTTTTTATTCAGTTGTTCAAGCAAATTATTGAATCTAATAGAATCTGCTAAAAACCAGAAATATCCCCCTGTTGGGATTACTTTATATTTGGAAAATCCGGCATTTTTAAGTAGACTACGCAAACCATACAATGTAAAATAAAAATAATTATATGGTGCTTGATGAATACGCCAGGTTTGAGGAGTAGTTAAAAATAGTTTGCCTCCTTTCTTTAAAATTCTATGCATTTCATCTATAACTTGTTGAGGATATTCTACATGCTCAAGTACTTCTGTGCTAAGAACTGCATCATAAGTCTGAAGTTTACAAGGAATTTTACTTAAAGAACAGACAAAATCAAGACAATGATATGTGTCTACCATATCTGTGGCTTCATATTCGCAATGGTCAAAAAAACCTTTATATGGGCATGGACCTGCTCCTGCATCTAGCACTCTAGACCCTTTTTTTAGAGAGTGGGCTGATTTTTCAACAAATGTTTCAATAGCATATCTACGAGGGTTCAATCTAAGTCTAAATTTTTTAGGAATGATATTAATGATTTTTTGCATCCACTTAGACCTGCCTGTAACTTTATCTCGTTGTTGAATTCCCATATATATATTCAATTTGTTAAAATTCTTAATAAATGTACTCTTTTACAGCCTATCTAAAAAATAAAGGTGTAATAAATACTTCAACCATAGCAGAAATAAATAGTAAAATTATAGCGAGGATTACTAAATTCAATGAGTCTTGCAGAACTCTCCAAAATTTCTCAGTCCCTATATCTCTACGAATAATTGCCGAAGAAATCATTCCTCCAGCAAGGGCAACTACAAAATAAGATGCTATTTCTGGAAGACCATGTACAAAATACCTCAATATTGCAACAGGCAGATAGTTTAGATCAGATCTTGTAAATATGGCAATAGCAGCCGCAATAACACTTGCATTCCAAGCAAGAATAAATATTACTCCTGCCCCAAATAGTAAAGAGAAAATTAACGTAAAAATAAGAACATAAGTATTATTTGCAAAAATCAAGAACAGTCTTTCTTTGTTAGTTGCAAAGGCAGTAGGGCTAGTGTTTTCTCTAGAAATAATTGTTTCAATACATTTATCATCTCCAGGTTTATTTATTGAACAATAAGTTCCAAGTTGCTGTTGAAGACTATCAGTAGTTGGCAAAAGTATATACCAGAAAGAAAATCCTAAAACAAATCCTACAAAAAGCCACATAAATGCCCACAGTGCCTTGCGATGGTCTTTTATTAATTGAAAAGTTCTATTATTTTCTCGCGAAGAGCGTGTTTCTTCAATTCTAAACATATAAAACATAAAGGGTATTGAAAACATTACTGTAAAAGAAACAACTAATATTCCTGCAGTTTTACTTAGGACAGGATCATTCTTAAATATCCATTCTACGAGTAAAATTGAAATACTCGAATAAAATACTCCTACAAAAAACATTTCCCAGGGTTTGCGTTCGGCCTTTGCGGGATTAACAAGCATTTCAAACATAAATTATCACCAATAAAAGAAAGATTGCTCACCTTTTTATATATGTTAGCTTTATAGCTATATGGATTCATTTTCAAAAATCTGCAGAGATATAAAATCTATAAAAATTCAAGGAGCTTCAAATGTTGCAAGGGCAGCAGTTAAGGCATATTCATTAAAACCTACAAAAAAATCAAAAGAAATATTGATTAAACTCAGGCCCACTGAACCAATGGTTTTGAATTCCCTCAATATATTAGAGAAATCATCTGCTGAACGTGTGTTAAATCACTTTGATAATGCCCAGGAGTTCATCAATTATTATATCCACAAACTAATTCCTTCTAAAGCAGTTATTTTTACACATTGCCATTCAAACACTCTTGCAAAGGCTTTAATTTCAGCACATAAATCTGGAAAAAAGTTTTCAGTGATACTCACCGAGACAAGACCCTTATATCAAGGACATATAACTGCAAAACAGCTTTTGAAAGCAGGAATAAAAGTATCTCTTCTTATAGATTCAGCAATGAATGAGGGAATAAAGAAATCAGATTTAATTCTTCTTGGAGCGGACGCAGTCACTAAAAAAGGTGTTTTCAATAAAATAGGGAGCGCATTAATCTCAAAGATATCTAAAGATTATAAAAAACCACTTTATATAGTAACAGATTCTTGGAAGATTTCACTTAATAAAATTCAAATTGAGAAGCGTTCTCCTAAAGAAATATGGAATCATTTTCCAAAGAAGGTTAAAATAGAAAATTTTTCATTTGAGCTAATTCCCCCTAACCAAATAACGAAAGTAGTCTCTGAATTTGGAATAATCCCTTATAAGAAATTCATTAAAGAATCAAAAAAAGGTCTTAAGAATTATGGGTCTCTATAAGTTCTCTCAAACTTGAGGTAATATTCTGTATTTCATTAGATAACTGTGTTTTAAACATTTCAAGCCTTTGTTTTTGATCCTTAGCAACCATCTTTGTTTCATCAACATTTTTGCGAACAAAATAACCTGCTCCAACATCTACAAAGAATTTTTTATCAGAATTAAGTTTCATAAATGCAAAAACAGATTTTCCAAGAGGTGCAAGAATTTCTGCGTCTTTTTGAGATTTGATTATATTTAATTCTTCATCAAATGTGCCTATCTCACTAATCTGCTGTTCAACAATTTTAAGTTGTTCAATAAGAACTTCATGATGTTGATTAAGTTGATTTAAAATTTCTACCTTTTCTTGATCCATATAAATGCGCGACAAAGACGCTATAAAAATCTTCCTAAATGTCAGTGGACTTTCAAAATTTTCCTAAATATAATTGAGAATACAATAAAAAACAATATATATGCCCAAAATCCAGATAAAAACCCAAAAATCTTTACAGGAGTCTCTTTGAAATAATCTCCAAACCATCTAATCAATAAAATAAATGGAATTGTAGTATATATTACAGGTTTCATAGTGATTGGCATTGTCTTCATCGCAAGTTCAGCAGATTTTTTTGAAAGTTCCATCGATTTTTGAGGATTACTACGATATAACTTTAATTCTTCATTCACTAACTTTTGTTCTTCTTTGAGCCGTTTCAATAGATCTTGATCTGTTACATGTTTATGTAATAAGGTTGTAATCCAGTTAAGAACTGCCGTGATAATTAAAAGCCCAACAGTTACATTCCAATTAAGAAGTACTCCTAGTGATGGATCTAGAGCCAAGTGAACACTATTTCCAATTATTGGAATTTTATCCCAAAGTGCTGCAACACCTAATCCAAGAAGCATCACCAGAAAAACAAAAGACATCCCCTTCATATCATTAAATAGAATAAAGAATGTTTTTAAATTGAACTATTTTATTTAGAAAATTAACTCTCCAAACAAAGTTATATAAATCTGCTTATATTAACCTAATATGCAGAAAAAAGGCATATTTATTTTATTTATTTTATCTCTAATTGTTCTGTCTTTCACATCAGCACAATTGCAGACAACAACTACAAATAAAGGAAGCAACTTTGAAACTCAATGCGAAAACAATCTCTGCACAACAACAGTCTACTCATATGACAAGTATTTTCAAATAAACAATGTTTGGGAAGAAATAGATGAAAATTGGTATTTATGCGAAAACAATCTCTGCACAAAAAACTACCATTTTAATGCAACAGCAAGCCAAGATGGAACAGTAACAATGCATTTAGGCAATAAACAATTTAATCAGCAAATATCTAATTTTAATAACCTAAATCTAACCATATCATCTCCAACAATTGAAGGTAGCATATTAACTTACCGAAACATTCTGCCAGATATAGATTTAAAATATCAATACCTTCCACACAAGTTAAAAGAAGAAATAGTAATTAACGAACCAATTCAAAATTTACAAGAAGATTTTGAAGTAACATTCTCAACTTCAGGAGATGCAGAATTTAATCTTGAATATCCCTTTATTTGTGATAGTAATAGAAAATGCAAACCTGTCAATTATACAATTTCAGAAAACCAAATCTCTTTAATCATTCCAGTACGTTTTCTAAATTCAAGAACTACAGTCTATCCAGTAATAATTGACCCTAGTTTTAGTCTTGGTAAATCTTCAATCATTTGGAATGGAATTGCCTACGAATATAATGATGGAGATATAATTGGTTATTTTAGAATAAATAACCCTTCAAGTTTAGATATTGGAAAAACTCCAACTAATTCTACCAGAGCAGATCTTGACTGGAATCTTGATTCGGTATCAAAGTTGGGCACAGTTAATAACGTAACTTTGAGGTTGTTTATCGAAAAGATTACTACACCTAACTTCATTAACATAACCCATATAGAAAAGAACAGTAGTGAATGGTCAGATGATTATATGGGTAACCTAAATTTTTATCTTGATATAAAGAACGGCACAATTTATTCTAACTCTGTTTTCGCTTCGAGTAACAGCAATTTTTCACATGATTTTACATTTAATCAACAAGGCAAAACAGAGATTAGTAATGCACTCATAACAACTAACAGGTTTAGCACAGGAATTGATACAAATATTGCTAAAAATGCCACAATTTCTGCTAGGGATAATGTGAATGCAAGTAGAAGACCTCTTTTAATTATTCAAACAAAAGAAGATTACAATTTAACCTACGATGCAAATGGTAATATGATTAAAGGCTTTGGAAAGTACTTAGAATATGATGCATGGAATAGATTAAGCAAAATCAGAACAAATAATGCAACAGGAACGACAATAGCAGAATATCTCTATGATCATGAAGGTAAACGTATTTTGAAAAGAGTTTATAATGTGAGTGGCAATGGTCACAATGAATCCACATATTACATGAACACAAGACCTGCAGACTTCATTCAAGTAATAAACACAAACGGTACAATAATAAACGAAACTTACATTTACTTGCAAGATAAATTAATTGCAAAGTATGACACAAATGGTAGGAAGTTCTTCTATCACCCAGATCATTTAGGCTCAACCTCTCTTGTAACTAATGAAAGTGGAGATGTTGTAGAAGACTTATTGTATTTGCCGTATGGAGATGTATTAAGTGGAACAGAAATTAGCAGGTTTGGTTACACTGGTCAAGAAAATGATTTAGAGTC
>Ga0209541_10007865_pt1 | contig 17787 bp, 18 predicted proteins | sample RifCSPlowO2_01_FD_184027 | JGI IMG/M metagenome (GOLD analysis project Ga0209541, IMG submission 184027) | Groundwater microbial communities from Rifle, Colorado - Rifle CSP2_plank lowO2_0.1 (SPAdes) (version 2) | ecosystem: Environmental > Aquatic > Deep subsurface > Groundwater | place...
CTGTGCGACAAAGATTGAATATGCTAATTATTTCTAAGGATATTGGCGGCCAAGTTGCAAAAAAGGCAGTGGATATAGAAAATTATCCTGGTTTTGATAAAATTTCGGGGTCCGAACTGGTTGAGCTTTATCAAAAACAGCTTAAGGCAAATAATCTTTTAGTACAGCAAGACGAAGTGTTGGGTATTCAAAAAAAAGATGGAATATTTTTTGTTTCGACAAAATCTAAAAAAGTGTATGAATCTATTTCTGTTATTATTACTTCTGGTGCAGAATCAAAATTAATTAATGTACCTGGCGAAGAAGAATTTTCGGGAAAAGGTGTAAGTTATTGTTCATTATGCGACGGGCCTATTTTTAAAGATAAAATTGTGGCGGTGGTGGGAGGTGGTAATAACGGATTTGAGTCAGCATTATTTTTATCAAACTATGTTAAAAAAATCTTTATTTTAGAATTTTCTGATAAGGTAAAAGCAGATCAAGAAAACCAAGACTTAGTTTTTAAAAATAAGAATATTGAAGTGATAACCAATGCAAAGGTAGTAAAAATTGAAGGTAAAGTTTTTGTAAATTCAATAACCTATGAAGATTTAAAAAATAATAAGGAAATTACACTAGAAGTTAATGGGGTATTTGTTGAAATTGGATACACTCCCTCAACTTTATTTGTTGGAGATTTAGTTGATTTAAATGAAAAAGGCGAAATAGTATTTGATCCAGAAAATTTAAAAACAAAAACCCCAGGGCTTTTTTCTGCAGGAGACTGCAATGTTTCAAAATACAAACAAATTGTAATGGCTTCGGGTGAGGGGGCAAAAGCAGCTTTATCTGCGTACGAATATATTAAAAGAAATAAATAAGGCGACACCAATATACTAATAACACTCTAATATACTAATGTTAAATATTATATTAGTAAATTCGTGTGTGATTAGTAGATTAGTGTCGCTGTAAAAATGTCAAAGATTAAGGAAATTATTGCGCGAGAAATAAAAGATTCCCGAGGAAAACCAACGGTTGAAGTTGAGTTGGAAACTGAAAATGGAGTTTTTATAGCCTCGTGTCCATCTGGTGCTTCAACGGGAAAAAATGAGGCCTTAGAATTGCGAGACGAAGATGGTAGGGGAGTTTTGAGAGCAATAGAAAATGTAAATAAAGTTATAGCACCCAAATTAAAAGGGAAAGAGGTGGCAAACCAGAAAGAATTAGATGAAATAATGATTGTCTTGGATGGCACTGAAAATAAATCAATATTGGGAGCTAATGCTATTTTGCCTGTTTCAATGGCTGTGTGCCGAGCTGGTGCTGCCGCGTTAAAATTACCATTATATGCTTATATTTCAAAAATTTCTCTGAATGATTTGAAGATGCCGCTTCCAAGTTTTAATATTTTAAATGGCGGAGCACACGCAAAAAATGAATTAGAGTTTCAGGAATTTATGATAGTTCCCCAAAAAAAATCATTCCAGGAAAATTTAGTTATTGGTAGTGTGGTATTTAATAAATTAACAGAATTATTAAAAGAAAGGCCTGAAGGTGTGCCCCAAATGGGAGACGAAGGCGGATATGCTCCTCAAATTGGCACGGTAGAACAAGCATTATTTTTAATAAAGGGAGCCATTGGCGAGCATCAAGATGTAAAAATTGCAATGGACTGCGCGGCTTCTGAATTTTATCGTGATGGAAAATACGAAGTGGAAGACGGGAAACAGCTAAGCCGAAACGAGATAGTAGATTTTTATAAAGATTTATCAGAAAGGTTTCCTATTATTTCTATTGAAGATCCGTTTTCAGAAGAGGATTGGGAAGGTTTTAAAGAAATCCATAAAGCTTTACCAGATACTATTATTATCGGAGACGATTTAACTACTACTAATATTAAAAAAATAAAAGAAGCAGAAAGCAAGAAAGCCTGTAATGGCATTATTATAAAGTTAAACCAAATCGGTACAGTTTCAGAAACTATTGACGCGGTGAATTTAGCGAAGTCGTATGGGTGGAAAATCATGGTAAGCCACAGATCAGGAGAAACAATGGATAGTTTTATTGCTGATTTGGCGGTAGGAACAGGAGCTGACTTTATTAAATCTGGAGCGTATACTAAAGATGTACGGATTGTAAAATATGATCGGTTGTTAGCAATTGAACAAGAATTAAGTAAAAATAAATAATATTATCTTAAGTCTAATTTTTAGTTCGGTGGTTCGAACCACCGAACTAAAGTAAAATGACGACATTTCATTTAAATAATTTACCGAAAGAAAAACGAATCCAAATGATAGGTGAATTTTATGATACGATTAATTCACTCAAAGATAGATCCGAGGTGCGTTTATTTTTTAAAAGTCTTTTAAGTGCCGATGAAATTGCTACATTAATGAGGAGAATAGAAGTAGCAGTGCTGTTATCGGCGAACTATAAATACATAAACATTATTGGGTTATTAGGAGTTAGTAGGGGAAAGATTTCAAATGTACATAAGTCTTTACTGCAAGATGATAGTGGATACAAAATAGTTGTTAAAAGGTTAATAGAAAACAGAAAAAATAGATTAAGAAAAATGAATAAACTGGAAAGAGATAAAATGTCGCCACTTGCAAATTTAAAAAAGAACCCAAGGCACGCCCTATTGGCCAATTTGATTGACGCCGCTATATTTAAAATCCAAGAGGATGGAAAAGAATTGGAAAGGGCGGCGATATTTTTTACTCCCTCTGCTGGTAGTCCAAGAAATAAAAAGTAATCTTAGTTCGGTGGTTCGAACCACCGAACTAAGATTTTAAATTATGTCAGAAGAAACTAGTCGCATTGAGATTTCAGATATAAATACACTAGAAAGTTTAAAGTCAAAAGAAAAATTAGAAAAGGTTTGGGAGTTATACGGAAAATTGAGGAAATGCATGATGCGTGGGTTCTCAGAAATACAAGGCACGGAACTTTATACTGGAGGAAATGATATTGGGAAATCTTCTGCAGAAAATACTCCCCTTGCGGCTTTGCAGTTAATTTTTACTATGGCACAGAGCTTGCATCCACTAGTGGAAGAGTTATCACGCATAGATTATAAGTCACTGCAGTCTGAAAAAGCTGAAGAAGAATTTAAAAAATTAATTGATGGTAAAGTACTGGAAAATTTAGGCATTATTGTTGATTTGGGGTGTGGACATGAACCATATTATCCAAGGTTGTGTAGATTATTGGGAGCCCAAGAAGTGTGGACCGTTGATGTTATAAGTGCAAAAGATTTTAATAGGCAGCCACAAAAGACAAATCCACAAATCATTGCTGAGGAGAGGAAAAACCATATTCAGTTAGATTTAAATAATCCCACTGCGGTAGAAATTATCCTTAGTAGGATTGGTAGAGACAATATTGATTTAGTTACCGAAGCATATTTATCAACTGGGGGTCCTCATGAGGACAAATATTATATTTCTTACAAAGGTGAGGAAATAGCGATGAAGTTGTTAAAAAAAGGTGGAGTATATTTTAATCCAGAAACCCAAGAATTAAAAATAAAATAATAAAATTAAAAAATTTACATGGCTAAATTATATTTATTACGGCATTCAAAGTCACAGTGGAATAAAGATAATCGATTTGCAGGATGGACCGATAATCCTTTGTCTGATGAAGGAAAAAAACAAGCTAAAGAGATTGCCCAAACACTAGACCTGCAAAATTTACCAATTGACACCATTTATTCCAACGCTCTTATTAGGTGCCAAGAAACTATTTTAAGAATGTATGATATGGTTGAAGGAAAATATCCATTTTTTGTGCATTTAGATGGAGGTAAAATGCAAAAATGGGGTAATTTTAATGCATTAGACAAAAATACCGTACCGGTGTTTGTTTCGGAAAAATTAAACGAAAGATATTATGGGAAAATTCAAGGACTTAATAAAGATGAAGTAAAAAAACAATATGGAGAAGAATTGGTGCAACGCTGGAGAAGGGGATTTTTTGATAAGCCTCCCGGAGGAGAATCAATGCAGGATACTTATAAAAGAACACTTCCATTTTTTAAAAAGTACATAGAAAAAGATTTAAAAGATAATAAAAATATTTTAGTAGTAGCGTCTCATAATAGCTTGCGGGCAATAGTAAAATATATTGAAAATATTTCTGATGAGGATATTGCTAATTTAGAATTACCATTTGGGTCTCTGATAGAATACGAATTTAACGGAAAATTGTATTTAAAAAAATAACATAGTATAATCAAGAAAATAATTTTATAAAACATAAAATGTAAAATATGAAACAAAGCAATGTGCAATGTTTCAAGTTTCACGCTTTAAGTTTCAAGAACAATGTTTAAATTAACTAAAAACACAATTTTAATGATAATAGCGGTGTTAGCAATTATTATCACTGCGGTGATTGTGTTTGCGAAAATAAATTCTGTTGATATTGCTTCGTATTTAAAATTTGATAAAAAAATGTCAAATGAAGCTATAGTTGAGAAAGCAATGAATTATTTAAATAATAGCGGACTCTTAGAGGGACAAACTGCTTCTGCAGATAGTTTTTCAGAAGAAAGTGGAATGGTTAAAATAAAAATAAAAATAGGTGATAATAATTTTGACGGTTATGCTACGCGCGATGGAAAACTCTTTTTTGCCCAAGCATTTGAGATGGACGCTGCACCAGTTCAATAAGTAAGTCGATTTAAGATTTGAGAATTAAGATTTACGATTTACGGCAATCTTAAATCTTATATCGTAAATCGTAAATTCACAAAAATGGTTATAATATATTCAACTCCAACATGTGTGTACTGTAATAGTTTAAAAGCATATTTGACTGAGAAAAATATACAATTTAAAGAAATTGATGTGTCGGAAAACCAAAAAGAGTTAGAAAAAATGGTGAGTATTTCTGGTCAAATGGGAGTTCCGGTTGTTGATATAGATGGAGATGTTATTATTGGGTTTGACAGGCAAAAAATAGACGAACTTCTTAAAATTTAAGATTTTTGAACATTTTGTGTTAATAAATCATAAATCGTAAATCATATATCATAAATGACTAAAATAGCTATTAATGGCTTTGGCCGAATTGGACGGCAAACATTTAGAAGGATATTAGAACAGTATCCTGGTTTAGAAGTAGTTGCCATTAATGATTTAACTGATACTAAAACCCTAAGCCATTTGTTAAAATATGATTCTAATTATGGTGTTTTTGGCAAAGAAGTAAATTTTGATCAAGACCATATTATAGTTGAGGGCAAAGAATATAAAGTGTTTGCAAAAGAAGATCCAAAAGATTTGCCCTGGAAAAAATTAGGAATTGATATTGTGTTAGAATGCACGGGCTTTTTTACTGACCAAGCAGGAGCTAAAAAACATATTATAGCAGGAGCTAAAAAAGTTATTATTTCTGCCCCCTCGCAAAAAGAAATACCAGGTTTTATATTGGGAGTTAATACAGATCAGTTTGATTCTAGTATTGATATTATGGACATGGGTTCTTGTACTACAAACTGCCTAGCAGTTATTACAAAAGTATTGCATGATAATTTTAAAATAGTAAAAGGATTTATGACTACGGTGCATAGCTACACTAACGATCAAAAAATTCTTGATTTGCCTCATAAAGATTTAAGAAGAGCAAGAGCTGCTGCAATAAATATTATTCCAACAAGCACGGGAGCTGCTAAATCAATTAGTAAAATGATTCCTGAATTAGATGGTAAGTTAGATGGGATTGCAATGCGGGTTCCTACTTCCATAGTTTCAGTTTTAGACTTAGTAGTGGAAGTTGAGAATCCGCCAACTGGCGGAAACCCAAAAGAAGAAGTTAATAATTTATTTAAAAAAGAAAGCAGTAAAGAAAATTTTAAAGGAATTTTACGGATTGAAGAAAATGAATTAGTTTCTTTAGATTTTAAGGGAGATTCTCATTCAGCAATTGTTGATTTGCCACTCACAATGGTAAAAGATAACTTAATTAAAATTGTTGGTTGGTATGATAATGAGTGGGGATACGCATGCAGGTTAGCAGAGTTTGCAAATTTTGTAGGGAAAAAATTATAATACAAAATAAAAACAGGTGGTACCTGTTTTTTGTTGCCTTGATTGAAAATATTTAACAAGTTATAATACCTTGAATTACGAAATGCCCCATGTAAAGGCAAGTTTCAGGTCTTTTCTCTAAATCTGGGTTGAAAATTCGCAATAATTATTTTATGTAGTAAACTACATAAAATAATTCTATCAAATTTTCACCTTCCAGATTTAGAGAAAATCCCAAGAAAGCATTTCGTAATTTAAGGTATAATAGTATAATAATTTATGGCAGAAAAATTTCATAAAAATATTTTATGGTTTCGCGAATTGGGAATTAAGGATGTCTCAAGAGTGGGCGGTAAAAATGCCTCTTTGGGAGAGATGTATAATAATTTAGTAGTAAAAGGAGTGAATCTTCCCAATGGTTTTGCTACAACTTCAGAGGCTTATTTTAATTTTCTCCAAGAAACTGGGCTTGATAAAAAAATAAAAGAAATACTAGAAAACATTGATGTGCATGATTTAAAAGCATTGCAACAAAAAGGAAAAAAAGTCAGAGAATTAATTTTGCACTCAATTCTTACTGAAAGTTTGCAACGCGATATTATTTTAGCATATAAAGAGTTATCAGAATTATACCAGGATGAAAACACCGATGTTGCAGTAAGGTCTTCTGCCACTGCAGAAGATTTACCTGGGGCTAGTTTTGCTGGCCAGCAAGAAACTTTTTTAAATATTACTGGTGAAGAAAATTTATTAGAAGCAGTAAAAAAATGTATTGCCTCTTTGTTTACCGATAGGGCGATTGCCTATAGGCAAGAAATGGGTTTTTCTCATTTAAAAGTGGGTTTATCTGTGGGGGTGCAAAAAATGGTACGGTCTGATTTAGCTTCCTCTGGAGTAATGTTTTCTTGTGATACTGAGTCTGGATTTTCAGATGTGGTGTTAATTAATGCAAGTTGGGGATTGGGTGAAAATGTAGTATTGGGCAGAGTAGAACCTGATCAATATTATGTATTTGAAACAACTCTAAAAACAGGCTATAGACCAATAATAGAAAAAAAAATGGGGTCAAAGTTAATGACCATGATATATACTGATAATCCCAAAAATCCTATCAAAAATATTTCAACTCCACAAGAACAAAGGCAAAAGTTTGTTTTGGCCGATGATGAAATTTTACAGTTAGCAAAATGGTCAATGATTGTTGAAGAACATTATAAAAAACCAATGGATATGGAGTGGGCAAAAGATGGTAAAGATGGAAAATTATATATTGTGCAAGCTCGCCCCGAAACTGTTCAAAGCAAAAAAAATCTTAATGTATTAGAAGAATATGTATTGCAAACAGTTGGCATTAAAACTCCAACACCCTTGGTGCAGGGAATGAGTGTGGGGAGTAAAATTGGTTCTGGAAAGGCAAATAAAATAATATCTGCAAAAGATATTAATAAATTCAAAAAAGGCGAGGTATTGGTTACTGGAATGACGGATCCTGATTGGGTTCCGGCAATGAAATTAGCTTCAGCAATTGTGACAGACCAAGGTGGGAGAACCGCCCACGCAGCTATTGTTTCGCGTGAATTGGGGATTCCTTGTATTGTGGGGACTTCAAACGCCACAAAGATTATTAAAACTGGCACCGAAATAACCGTTGATTGTTCGGGAGGAGAAAACGGTTTTGTATACGATGGCTTAATACCTTATAAAATAAATACCACAGACATTTCAAAAATAAAAAAAACGAAAACAAAAATATCAATGAATTTAGCCGATCCCTCTCAAGCGTTTAATTTAAGCTTTATACCAAATGACGGTGTTGGTTTGGCAAGAGAAGAATTAATTATTGCAAATACTATACAAATCCACCCAAATGCTCTTATTGACTACCCACACTTCGCTAAAGCTTCGGCGGGGCAAAGTAAAAAATTACCAGCGCCATTAAAAAAAGAAATTGATAAGTTAACTATCGGGTACGATAGTAAAACTGATTTTTATGTTTCTAAGTTGGCAGAAGGTATTGGAAAAATTGGTGCAGCATTTTACCCAAAACAAGTTATTGTGCGATTTTCTGATTTTAGAACAAATGAGTACAGAGAACTTGTAGGTGGTTATTTGTATGAACCAGAAGAAAGAAATCCAATGATTGGATTTCGCGGAGCTTCAAGGTATTATGATAGTAAGTTTAAAGATGCGTTTGCGTTGGAGTGTAGGGCAATTAAAAAAGTAAGAGAAGAGTTTGGTATTGATAATGTACAGGTGATGGTGCCCTTTTGCAGAACCGTTGAAGAAGGGAAAAAGGTTATAGAAATTATGGCATCTTCAGGGCTTAAAAAAGGAGAAAAGGGCTTGAAAGTGTATGTTATGTGTGAAATTCCAGCAAATGTTATTTTGGCAAAAGAATTTTTAGAAGTATTTGATGGGTTTTCTATTGGATCAAATGATTTAGCACAACTTACTTTGGGATTAGATAGGGATAATTTTGAGATTGCTAAAGTTGGCAATGAAAATAATAACGCAGTAAAATTATTAATTAAAGAAGCGGTAAGAGTTTGTAAGCAAGAAAAGAAATATTCGGGAATTTGCGGACAAGGTCCTTCTGATTTTCCAGAATTTGCAGAATTTTTGGTTGAATTAGGAATAGAATCTATTTCTTTAAATCCCGATTCTATTATTAAAACCAGTATATTAATTGCAGAAAAAGAAAAACAAATCTTAAATCATAAATCATAAATCTCCAAACATGTTTGATATTATTACTTTTGGTTCTGCCACGCGCGATATTATGGTAAGGCCGAAAAATGTAACCTCATTAAAGTATGAAAAAAAGGGGCCTTCTGGCCAAAGCATTTGTTTTCCTTTGGGATCTAAAATAGATATAGAAGAAATGCAATTAAATACTGGCGGGGGTGGAACCAATACTGCAGCCACATTTTCAAAACAGGGTTTTAAAACTGCTTTTTATGGTATGGTCGGCAAAGATGTATCTGGCCAAGAATTAATCAATGAATTAAAAAGTTTAAAAATATATTCAAAGTTTGTGGCAATGACAGATAAAAAACCCACAAACCATTCTATTGTTATTTTAGGAAATGCCCAAGATAGGACTATTTTAAGTTATAGGGGCGCCGCTGAATTATTAAGCGGAAAAGAAATTTTTTGGAATAAATTAAAAACAAAATGGATTTATTTGGCGCCATTAACAGGTTTATTATGCGACACATTTGAAGATATTGTTAATTTTGCCCATAAAAATAACATAAAAATTGTGGTAAATCCTGGCATAGCACAATTATCTTTACCAAAAGAAAAACTAGAAAATATATTTAAAAAAATCGATGTGGTATTTTTAAATCAAGAAGAGGCAAGTTTTTTAACAAAGGTGCCACTTGAAAATGAAAAAGAAATATTTAAAAAAATTGATGAAATCTGCCCTGGAGTTGTAGTTATGACAAAGGGAGCTGATGGAGTTGTTGTTTCTGATGGAAAATATTTGTATTCTGCTAAACCTTCTGAAAATAGAAAAATTATTGATACCACAGGGGCGGGAGATTCTTTTGCTTCTGGTTTTATTTCGGATTTTATAAGATGTAATGGAAATATAGAAAAAGCCATACAATTAGGCATGGCGAATTCAGAAGGGTGCTTATCAGAAGTAGGGGCTAAAAATGGGTTATTAAAAAAGGGACAAGCATTTGAAGGGGTAGAAGTAATACGCTCAAGTATTGTATAATAATGAAAAGTATAAAAAGAGATATAATTTATTCATTTCTTATTGGGTTAATTTATTCATTATTGATTTTTTTAATTAATTATTTAGCAGTTTTTGTTTTATTTTTTGCAGAAGCAGATGGACTATTGGGTGCTATATTTATGATAGCGGCTGAAAAAAATGATATCCCTGTTGTTATTTTATCATTAATTTTTACGATTCCTTTTTTCATTTTAAATTCAATTACTATTTTAGTAGTAAAAAATAAAATCCGTAAAGTTGGTTTACTGTGTGGCTACTTATTATCTATTTTAATCTTTATTTTAGTTTTTGGGGTTTATTCGAGTCATGTTGCTTCTTTGCAAAATTGGGATGGTTTTTACATGAAGATTCTTGATAATAAAGGTAAGCTAAGTTTTGATTTTTGCCAAAAAGGGCCGGATCAATTTTCAAAAGATTTTTGTTTAAAGGAGCTGGCAATGCAAAACAATAATGTATTAATTTGTGATAAAATTGAAGAAGAATTAGAATTAGATCACGGGGGTAATGATTATGCGTCTGGAAGGAATCCTTGCATAGCTGGAATTGCCATAAAAAATAATGACCCATTAATTTGCGATAAAATGGATTTTAATAATCCCAACGATAAAGATAACCTTTCTAGAAAAGATGCTTGTTATTGGAATTCAATACCATTATTTAATTATTGGGGCACAAATGATCAAGATATTTTATTAGCTCAGAAAAATTTAGATCTCTATAAAAAATGGTGTCCCTTTTTTAAAAGCGATTATTTTAAAGAGCAATGTAGTGTGGTGTTAAACTCAAACTGATTAAATATGAAATCACTTAAATATTATTTACAAAAAGCATACAAAGAGAAGTGGGCAATAGGCCAGTTTAATTTTTCTGACTTTTCACAAGTAAAAGGAATTGTACAAGCCGCACGCAACTTAAAAGCGCCAATTATTTTAGGAACTTCGGAAGGTGAAAGTAAGTTTATAGGATTAGAGGAAGCGGTGGCAATAAGAAATGTACTAAGAAAAAAAACAGGTTTACCGATTTTTTTAAATTTAGACCATGGAAAATCTTTTGAATATTTAAAAGAAGCAATTTTGGCAGGATATGATATGGTACATTTTGATGGATCAAAATTATTGCTTGATGAGAATATAAAAATAAGTAAGAAAGTGGTAAAACTTGCCCATGGGCACAATATAGTAGTTGAGGGTGAAGTGGGCCGGTTTGGTACAGATGCGTCAAAATTGTATACAGAAAAATTTGAAATTAAAGAAGAAGACTTAACAAAACCAAAAGAGGCTTTAGAATATTTATATCAGACCGATGCCGATATTTTAGCAGTAAGCATTGGCACATTCCATGGTATTGATGCAGAGGTTAATTCACCCAAATTACGGCTTGATAGATTAAAAGAAATAGAAAATAACATTACTGCAAGTAAATTTGGAATTAAAATTCCTTTAGTATTACATGGTGGATCGGGTACTTTAAAAGAAGATACGCAAGAAGCAATAAAATTAGGTATTTGCAAGATTAATATTAATACTGATATAAGGATCGCGTTTGCAAAAAGCCTTAAGATTGAATTAGAGAAAAATGAAATCACGCCCTATAAATATTTTACAGAACCCATAGAAGCGGTGCAAAAAGTTGTAGAAGAAAAAATCAGGTTATTTGGTAGTGATCGAAAAGCATAAAGTCTTTACATTTTAATAAAAGTAGATTATACTTTTGGTCATATAGAATTATGATTTCATTATCAGCAAAAATAAGAAAAGATTTTGGCAAGAAAACAAAATTAATTAAAAACCTTGGAATGATTCCTGGGGTAGTTTATGGTCCTGGAGTTTCGAATTTTTCAATCCAGGTTGATGAAAAAGAATTTAAAAAAGTTTTTAGCGCGGCTGGAGAAAGTTCGTTAATTGATCTTTTTATTGAGGGAGAACCCTTCGATAAAACTCAGAGCAAGCAAGAAAAAAAGCCAGTATTGGTTCATCAAATACAAAAAGACCCTATTTCGGGCAAGGTAATACATATTGATTTTTTCCAAGCGTCCTTAAAAGAAGAGGTTGAAGTTGCAATTCCTTTTGTGTTTGAAGGCACAGCTCCAGCTGAAAAAGATTTGGGTGGAACACTGAATAAAAATATGTTAGAAATAGAGGTAAAGGCCTTACCCCAAAATTTGCCTCACGAAATTATAGTAAATATTGATAATTTAAAAACTTTTGAAGACCATATTACAGTGAAAGATTTAGTTTTGCCAGCTAATATTACTATTTCAAAAAAACCTGAAGAAATAGTGGTTTCTGTATTGCCTCCTCAAAAAATTGAAGAAGAATTAGCAACTGAAATAACAGAAAATGTGGAGGATGTGGAAAAAATAGAGAAAGAAAAGAAGGAAGAAGTGATTATTGACGAACCTAAAGAAGAGAAAAAATAATCCATATTACTTTGAATTTCCAAATGCCCTTTGGAAATTAAGTTTCGGATCTTTTCCCCAAATTCTGGCTATAAATTCGCTATAATTTTTTCCCGTAGCCTTTGGCTACGATAAAAAATTCTATCAAATTTATAGCACGGAATTTTGGAAAAATCCCACGAAAGCATTTCGTAATTCAAAGTATATTATTAAAAAAGCCTTGTCAGTGATTTGACAAGGCTTTTTTTTAATTTTAAAATTAAGACTGCTATCTTAATGAAGGTAATTTCTAAAAATGTTTCATATTAATAGAATACTCATACTATTATTATTTTTATTAACTCTTCCAATTATTGCTTTGGCGGAGGATTTATCTATTATGTGTGAACAGGTTTCTAATGTAGAAACCACTTGCCAAGATGTAAGTTCTGCTGAGTGTAGGGCTATTCTTGAAAAGTGTGTTGCTTACTATGACGATCAGAGCGCCCAAATTACCAAAGACATTACGAAAACTCAACAGCAAAAAAATACCTTGCAATCCCAAGTTTCTTCTTTGAAAAAGAAAATAACTAACTTAGAATATCAAATTAAGCAAGGAAATCTTGTAGTAAAGGATCTTGGGTTTCAAATAAAAGATACGGAAAGTTCAATAGATAAAACCTCTTTGTATATTGAAACTTCAGAAGATCAAATTTCTAGCATTTTAAGATTAATGTATGAAGAAGATCAAAAACCTTCATTTGTGATTTTATTAGAAGGTAATCTGTCAGATTTTTTTAGCAATGTGGTGTATTTAGAAAGTTTAAATTCAAAAGTGGCCGAACTTTTAAAAAGCACTAAAGATTTAAAATTTTATTTAGAGGGGCAAAAAATTAAAATAGATGGCGAAAAAAGCCAACTACAAAAAACTATACAGATACAAGGTTTGCAAAAAAAAGAAAACGAGCAGAATAAAAAAGACCAGGAAAGTTACCTAAAACTTACTGAGGCTCAGTACCAACAGCAATTAAAAGATAAGCAGGACACCGAAAAGAAAGCTGCGGTTATTAAAGCAAGAATTTTTGATTTAATTGGAGTTTCTAAAGCCCCTACATTCGGCGAAGCATTAGAGATTGCAAAATATGTTTCAAGTATTACCGGTGTCAGGTCAGCGCTCCTTCTAGCGGTATTAACGCAAGAATCTAGTCTTGGAAAAAATGTAGGTCAATGTTATGTTACGGATTTTATTACTGGAAATGGAACTAATTTACAAGGCGCAGCAAGGCAACGAGTAATGAGTCCAAAAACAATCACAAATTTTATGGATTTAACCACAAGTCTTGGAATGGATGCTAAAAAAACTGCTGTTTCTTGTTGGATTCCTTTGTATTCAGGAGGTGTTCCTTATGGTTGGGGAGGAGCTATGGGGCCTGCTCAATTTATCGCATCAACATGGAATTTATATAAAGATAAAGTGTCTAGTATTACCGGTAAAACAGCTAATCCTTGGAATATTAATAATGCATTTTTAGCATCAGGTCTTCTTTTAAAAGATAATGGGGCCTTAACCAATGAATCAGCGGCTGCTGCTAAATATTATTGTGGAGGAAATTATACTAGATACGAATGCAAATCTTATGCAAATTCAGTGTTAAAATACGCAAGTCAGTACGAGGCGGATATAAAAGCTATTGGCGGATAATATGTTTTAAAGTTATGTAATTTTTGATTTTTTTTAGGTTTTTTAGATAAAAATCAAAATTTTATTTGAGGGGTAAAATAAAAGCCCGGAAATCATTCTGGGCTTTTTTATTATTTTAAAATATAGTTTTTTATTATTTATTATTCTTTGTTTTCCAACTTGCTAAATGCTTTAATTACTGGTTCTAAATCTCCATCTACTATTTTTTCTAAATTATGCCAACTCTTTCCTATTCTGTGGTCTGTGATTCTGTTTTGTGGAAAATTGTAAGTTCGGGTTTTTTCTGATCGCTTTGCCCAGCCGATTTGTTCTCTGCGTGCTTGGGTTAATTTAGATAAATCAGCTTCTTCCTGCGCTTGCAATAATTTGGCTGCTAAAACACTCATTGCATTTTCTTTATTTTGTAATTGGTTTCTTTCAGATTGGCTGGTTACTACAATGCCAGATGGCTTATGGGTAATCCTTATAGCAGATTCGGTTTTGTTTACATATTGCCCTCCGGGGCCTGAAGCCTTGTAGGTATCAATTTTTAAATCACTTGGGCTTATAATAATCTCTTCTCTTTTGTTAGGTTTTTTTAATACGGCTATAGTGATGGTTGAAGTATGTACTCTGCCTTGTTTCTCAGTTTTTGGAATTCTTTGTACGCGATGAACTCCGCCTTCGTACTGCATTTGATTAAAAGCGCCCGGGCCTTGCAGCTCAAAATATCAGATTGATTTGAATCTAAAACCCTTTGGCCCCAACCCTGGCCTGTTGCATATTTTGAATACATTCTATATAAATCGCGTGCAAAAAGTCCAGCTTCGTCTCCGCCGGCTCCTGCGCGAATTTCTATAATCACTGATTGTTTACCCTGAGTTGAGTCGAAGGGTTTTTCATTTTCCATTTAAGTAATGTATCACAAAATTTTGATTCTTGAAATAGGCAATATTGCATAATACGATACTGACACTTGCATTTATGATAAACTCTTGCTAAGATTGTGATTATTGAGTAATATTATATTTATGAAAGCTGATATTCATCCAACATATTTTACAAAAGCAGGAGTTAAATGCGCCTGTGGTAATTCTTTTACAGTGGGTTCTACTAAAGAATTTATAGAAACTGAAATTTGTGCGCAATGCCATCCCTTTTACACAAAGAAGGAAAAAGTGTTAGATACATTGGGTAGGGTGCAAAAGTTTAAAGATAGATTATCAAAAAAAAGCGATAAGCCTAAAAAGGAGAAAAAAGTAAAAGAGAGAAAAAAGTAATAATCTTACGAATTACAAATTTTTTCGAATTACGAATAAAGTCGATTGTTTCGTCATTCGTAATTCGGTTTGATTCGTAACTCGTAAGGAATTTATGGCAAATGATGTTAAGATAAATTTAAGCGTTGAGGAAATGGCTAAAGCTGGGGTTAATTTTGGACACACGGTTTCAAGGCTTCATCCTAAAATGAAGCAATATGTAGCGGGTATTAAAAATAATGTTCATATTATAGACCTAGAAAAAACCGCTAAAGAATTTGAAAACGCTTTGAAATTTATTTCTAGTTTAATTGACGAGGGTAAAACAATTCTTTTTGTAGGCACAAAAATACAAATAAAAGAATATGTAAAAACTACTGCAGAAAGTTGCAATATGCCTTTCGTGGTTGAAAGGTGGCTTGGAGGAACTTTAACTAATTTTGAAACAATTTCAAAAAGGGTAAAATATTTTAGAGATTTTGAAATTAAAAAAGCAACTGGTGATCTTGATAAATACACCAAAAAAGAAAGATTGCTTTTTGATAAAGAATTAGTAATTTTAAAAAATAAATTTGAAGGGATTAAAAATTTAACTAAATTACCAGACGCAGTATTAATTCTTGATTTAAAAAAAGATATTACCTGTGCTAAAGAAGCAAGAAAAAAGGGAATTAAGGTAATTGGTGTTGTAGATACTAATACTGATCCAACGCTAGCTGATTATATTGTGCCGGCTAATGATGACGCAATAAGCTCAATAAAATATTTATTAGAAAAAATTCAAGAAGTTATACAGGGAGCAAAATAGCGACACTAATTTACAAATAACACCCTAATATACTAATGTTACGAATACGAAATTAGTAAATTCGTGTGTTATTAGTAGATTGGGGTCGCCTTATAATGATAAGTATTGACCAAATAAAAAAACTTAGGGAGGAAACTGGTGTTTCGCCAGTGGAAATTAAAAAGGCACTGAGTGAGGCAAATGGGAATATAGAGAAAGCAAAAGAGATTTTAAGGATTTGGGGCAAAAAAATCGCTACTAAAAAATCAGAAAGAGAAACAAGTCAAGGAATTATTGATTTTTATATCCACCCTAATTTAAAAACAGGAGTACTATTAGATATAAGATGTGAATCTGATTTTGTGGCAAAATCTGCAGATTTTAAAAATTTAGCACATGAAATTTGTTTGCAAATTGCAGCACTAAGGCCATTATTTGTTTCTAGTAATGAGATTTCAGAAGAGTTTTTAGATGGTGAAAAGAAAATTTATCAAGAACAATTAAAAGATTCTGGAAAACCTGAAAATATTGCACAACAGATTGTGGAAGGCAAGATTAATAAATATAAGGAATCAGTTTGTTTATTATCACAGGCTTGGATAAAAGATGATTCAAAGACTATAAATAATTTAATTGAAGATGTAGTTTCTAAAGTAGGGGAGAATATTGAAGTGAAGAAATTTGCAAGATACGAAATCTAGCTAGAATTTAGAAAGTAGAATCTAGAAAATAGAATACTGGCGACGCAATTCTACTTTCCATTTTCTATTTACTATTTTCTCGTTTCTAATGATTCAACTTATTGCATTGTCAATCTTTATAGTTTCTTTGGCAGTTGTTGTTTTTATGTTAAACAGGAAAATTCCAGTTCTTGTAAAATTACCCCAAGATGGACATCATGGACTTAAAAAACACAAAATTATTTTAAATACCGAGAAAAAAATAAAAGATTTCCATTTTAATTTTTTTAAAAAACAGATTTATTTGCACAAATTTCTTTCAATTATAAAGCTATTAACTTTAAAAATAGAAACCAAAATTGACACTCTTTTGCAGGGTATAAGAAAAAAAGCCCAACAGTTGGACAAGGAAATTAACAAAAAGAAATAAGTGTATACCGAGCCCTTGGGCAAAGTGCCAGCTTAGCTCAGCGGTAGAGCAACTGTTTTGTAAACAGTAGGTCGGGGGTTCGAATCCCTTAGCTGGCTCCATTGGTGTAGAAGTATTGAGTCTTCGCCCTTTTGACAATATATTTTTATCGTTTTCATTTAGTAATGTCTCAATTATTTTAGTAATCTATTGACCTTAGGGTGAAGACTTGACAACAGTTTTATTTAGAATAGAATGGACATTGTGATTTATGATTTGAGATTTACGATTTGAAATTTCAAATATTAAAATTTAATAACATTAAAATAAAAATTACGGCAAACATATTTTTAAAACTTAAAAGTTTATAAAATATCCGCGAAGGTATACAAAAATTTTGTAAATCTTCGCGGATATTTTTTCTTAGTCTCGCTGACTTACCCCACAGAAAATTTATCGGAGGCGGAAGCTTTAGCAAAGGCGGGTCAGAAGAATCAGAAAGGAAAGTAATTTGAAAAATAATTATTCTGTTATTTTAAGAAATAAGAGAATATACATACAGAATCCCAATTTAGGAAAACCATCCTTAAATTGGAGAAGGTAAGTTTACCCGATCAAACAATTTCGCTTTGCGAAATTAGCCCTTTTGGCTGTTTGACCGGGCAAGTTAGTTTTTTAAAGTTGTTTCGAATAAGTTTAATAGATACTTAATCTATATATATTTGAGAGTTTGATCCTAGCTCAGGGTGAACGCTGGAAATGTGGATACCGGCATGCAAGTCAAGGGGCCGCAAGGCACCGGCGAACGGCTTAGTAACACGTA
>Ga0209541_10007866_pt1 | contig 17785 bp, 21 predicted proteins | sample RifCSPlowO2_01_FD_184027 | JGI IMG/M metagenome (GOLD analysis project Ga0209541, IMG submission 184027) | Groundwater microbial communities from Rifle, Colorado - Rifle CSP2_plank lowO2_0.1 (SPAdes) (version 2) | ecosystem: Environmental > Aquatic > Deep subsurface > Groundwater | place...
AAATGAAGATGTTCTGTAAAACCAGCATCAAACATTTTGGCTAACGGAGAGTTAGGATATTCAGAAGTGAAGTTATGAATGTTTTTAAAATCTTTTTCTTTCCAAAATAAGTTTAAAAAACGTTTATTGTCTTTTTGAGATTTCTTTAAAATAAGATATTTTGCAATAATGACGGCCCATGAAATAATAGAAAGAGAGAGAAGAAAAAAAAGAATGATTTTGACAATAATGCCAGCATCGAGAACGAGACTTAAAAGATTTTGATGTGTTTCATTCATAGATGGTGACTAGCATAACGTAATTTATTATTTTGTCATTCCTGGCTTTTTTTTGTCATTCTGAATGAAGTGAAGAATATAATATTTACTATATCCTTCATTTTACTCAGGATGACAAGAGAAGAACTTGATTGTGATAGCCAGAGAAGTATTTTTGTCTAATTTATTAGCAATCTGTTAGAAGCTTATCTGGATGCTATTTTAAAAAAACTATCCACAAAAAAACACCGAGTTATCCACATGCCTGTGGATAACTTTTGTCTTAATTTTGAACAGTTTTAATGATTCAAATGATTTTTTTTTGTTAAGATTCAATGAAAACGCTCTATATCATAACATATTAAAATTACTTGATTTTTAATTTTATGATCAAAATTTAATCAAAGAAGTTATAAAATATTGTTCAAAACTAACACAATAAAGTGAGATAGGACTTGGAGTGACTTATCCACAATAAACTATGCAAGAAAAGTCAAGAATTTGACGATATGCCAGCCGCTTAGCCGCCGGCATAATCTGCTTTTCATGTTTAGTATTGTGCTTTATACTAGGTAGGTATTAACTCACTTAAATTTTAGGAGGCCTCATGTTTTTATCTCGAAAATTTCTACTTGGCATTGCACTTGTTGCTGTTGTTGTTACGAGTGGGCACGTCACTGCAGCAAAATCTGAGAGTGATAAATTAAAAATATTTTCCCAAGTTTTAAGTTATGTAAGAAATAATTATGTTGAAGAAGTTGATGAAGATAAGCTCATAGAGGGTGCCATAAAGGGTATGCTTGCAGAGCTTGATGCACATTCTGCATGGCTCTCACCAAAACAATATAAAGAAATGATGTCAGAAACAAAAGGTGAGTTCGGTGGTATTGGTATCGAAATCACGATGAAGGATAGAATTTTAACAATTGTTGCTCCTATTGAAGATACTCCAGCATATAAGGCGGGCCTTGCCGCAGGTGATGTCATTGTTAAAATAGAAGGAAAAATGACAACAGAGATGGACATTTTTGAGGCGGTTAAATTTATGAGGGGAAAACCGCAATCGAAAGTGACCATTACAATTATGCGGTCTGATTTTAAAGAGCCTAAAGACTTTGTTATTACGAGAGATATTATTCGTGTAAAAAGTGTAAAATATCAAACTCTTGAAGAAGGGTATGGTTATATTAAAATCACGCAATTTCAGGAAAAAACAGCGCGGCAACTTTTAAGTGCACTCTATCAAATTAAAAAAGAAAATAAATCTCTCAAAGGTCTCATTCTTGATTTAAGAAATAATCCTGGTGGATTACTTCCTCAGGCCTTGCAAGTTTCTGATATTTTTTTAGAAGAGGGGAGAATTGTTTCTACAGTGGGGCGTGATCCTAGTCAGAAAGAAATTCACTATGCTCATAAAGAGGGGAGTTTTACAGACTTTCCACTGGCTATTCTTATTAATAGTGGAAGTGCGAGTGCCTCCGAAATTGTAGCAGGAGCTCTTCAAGATACGGGTCGTGCCATCATCATGGGTGAAAAATCTTTTGGTAAAGGCTCTGTGCAACAAATTATTACTATGGATGACGGATCCGCTTTAAAATTAACGGTTGCCCGTTTTGCAACACCAAAAGATAGATTTATTCAGGAGCATGGAATTACTCCTGACGCTGTTTTAGAAAACATAGATATGGAAAACTATCAAAAGAGTATTAAAAAAGGACCTATTTGGAGAGAAAAAGATTACGAAAGACACCTTCCAGGGGTTGAAGAACCAGAAGAGGGAGAAGCTCCCAAAGTTCAAACACCGTCTGTCGCACCCAAGGAGAAAAAAAACACACTAGTTGAAAATGATTATCAGGTATTTCAGGCATTAAACTATCTGAAATTTGGAGAATATTTAGCAAAAAACCCAGCTCTGCAGCATTTAAAAGTGAACCAAGCGCGAGAAAAAAAAGAAGAGAACAAATAATGTCTTTATGCTTGTGAGTCCAGAGGTTGTAAATGCATCTAGCTTGAGTTATAGACTGAATTGTTTATGGGAGAGTATTTTGTACATCCATCCTCATTTCTAGAAGAAAATGTTCACATAGGTAGGGGGACAAAAATATGGTATTTTTGTCATGTTCGTCATAACGCCCGCATTGGTGAAAATTGCAATATAGGTCAGTCTGTGTTTATTGGCGAGAATGTTCGCATTGGTAGTTCTTGTAAGATCCAAAATAACGTGTCTATTTACGCGGGTGTTACATTAGAGGATTATGTATTTTGTGGACCATCAATGGTTTTTACTAATATCTTGAATCCCCGTTGTCTCTATCCACAAAATAATCCAGAAGATTATATTTCAACTTTGGTGAAAAGAGGTGCAAGTATAGGAGCAAATGCAACTATCGTATGTGGCCATACCGTAGGAGAACATGCTTTTATTGGAGCTGGGAGTGTGGTAACAAAGGATGTCCCAGCTTATGCATTTGCCTATGGAAATCCTGCTAGACTTCACGGATGGATGTGTGAATGTGGAATAAAACTTAATCTTATTTCTGGAAAAGCATCCTGTGCTAAGTGTTTTAGAAGGTATTTAATGGATAATGATCGACTCATTTATATGCCAAAAGAGAGAGAGACTCATTTGTGAATAATATAGCAGTCATAGGTTGCGGCTTTTGGGGTCCAAACTTAATTAGAACTTTTTCAAGAATAGAAGGAGTTCATATTACCGTTTGTGACGTAAATATAAATCGTTTAAACGAGCTAAAATTAGCTTATCCAGCAGTCACAGTAACTCAGAATTTTAATGATATTCTTTTGAACAATGAAATTAATGCAGTAGCTTTAGCAACTCCTGCTAGCACACATTTTGAGATGGCAAAAAGTGCACTCGAAAAAAATAAGCATGTCTTTGTGGAAAAACCACTTTCTATCTTAAGTTCTCAAGCGGAACAACTTATAAAAATAGCGAGAGAAAAGAAAAAGATCCTGATGGTTGGGCATACGTTTGAATATAATCCAGCTGTTGTAAAACTTAAAGAATATATTGATAGTGGTGAGCTGGGTAATATCTACTATGCCTATTCATCGCGGTTGAATTTGGGACAAATAAGAGAAGATATAAATGCTATGTGGAATTTAGCACCACATGATTTCTCTATATTGATATATCTATTGGGCGGAAAACCATCGCGTGTAAGTGCTATTGGTAAAGCATTTATTCAAAATGGTATTGAGGATACAGTTTTTATTACGGCAGAGTTTGGTGATATTTTAGCTCATGTGCATGTTTCTTGGCTTTATCCATCGAAAGTTAGGCAATTAACCATAGTGGGAGATAGAAAAATGGTTATTTATGATGATCTTGATAATGAGGCCAAACTAAAGATATATGATAAGGGAATTTCAAAGATTTCCAATGAAGAAACTTATGGGGAATACTTTTTAAAATTAAGAACAGGGGATATCTATATTCCTAAAATAGATTTAAGTGAGCCTCTCAAGCTGGAAGTAAATCATTTTGTGAATTGCATACGTCATGGTACAGAATCTAAAACAAACGGTGAAAATGGATTAAGGGTTGTCAAAACATTAGAAGCTGCGCAAAGATCACTAAAAAATAATGGAATATTTGTTGATATTGTTTGAAGTGAGGTATTGAGAGACATATTATGCAGATTTCATTTGTGGACTTACAAAGACAGTACTTAGATCTTAAAGAAGATATTCATCATTCGATAAATGCCGTTGTACAAAAAGGTAATTTTATCATGGGTGAGGATATTTTAAAGTTCGAAAATGAATTTTCAAAACTTCATAATGCTCAATTTGGAATAGGTACGAGTTCAGGTACATCTGCTCTTTTTCTCTCTTTAAAGGCCTTAGGGATTAAAAATGGTGATGAGGTGATTATCCCTGCCAATACTTTTATTGCTACTTCAGAACCTGTCTCTCAAGTCGGCGCTACTCCAGTATTTGTGGATGTTGAAGATGATTCTTATAATATCGATCCAGAAAAGCTGGAAGGAAAAATAAATAAAAATACGCAGGCCATTATTGCTGTACACCTTTATGGTAGACCAGCCGACATGGATAAAGTAAATGTGATTGCTCAAAAATATAATCTTAAAGTTGTTGAAGATGCCGCTCAAGCACATGTAGCGCAGTATAAATCAAAAAAAGTTGGTACCTTATCAGATGTGGCTTGTTTTAGCTTTTTTCCAAGTAAAAATTTGGGTGCTTATGGAGATGCGGGAATGGTGCTTACCAATAATAAAGATATTGCTGAAAAAGTATCCATGCTCAGAAATCATGGGCGTATTGAGAAGTATGAGCATGTTATAGAAGGGTACAATGAAAGGATGGATACACTTCAAGCGGCAATCTTAAGAGTTAAATTAAAACATCTTGAAAACTGGACAGAGCAAAGAAGAGAGCATGCCCGTCTCTATAATGATTTACTAAAAAACGTAGAAGAGGTAACCGTTCCAAGGGATCATCCTGATTACAAGAGTGTTTATCATTTATATGTTATTCGAATAAATAATAGAGAAAAAGTTAGAAAATATTTAGGAGGAAAGGGTGTGGCGACGGGGGTGCATTATCCAATTCCACTTCATCTGCAACCTGCATATAGTTTTTTGGGATATAAGAGGGGAGATTTCCAAATAACTGAAGCTCATAGTCAAACCATCCTCTCTCTCCCACTATTTCCAGAGCTTACTAAAAAAGAAGTTGTTTATATTGTCGAATCAATCAAAAAGGCCCTTGTCTTATCATGATTAAAAATAAAAAGATTTTTATTACAGGCGGAGCTGGTTTTATTGGCAGTCATTTGTGTCAAGCATTATTGGCTGAGAACGAGATCACGATTTATGATAGCTATAGACGTAATGCTCTTAAGTTTTTGAATCTGGAAAATCACACTAATATTAGATTGATCAATAATGATATTCTTAACTATGATAGCTTGAGAAGTGCAATTAAATCACACGATATCGTGATTCACTTGGCAGCTATTGCTGGAGTTTCCAGCTATTATGAATCTCCTCTTAGAACAATGGAGGTAAATTTACTAGGTACCTATTATACCCTGAAGGCTAGTCTTGAGAATCATATTGAGTTGTTTTTAAATTGTTCAACAAGTGAAGTGTATGGACCGTTTATTTTTGATGCTGATGAAAATGGTTTGACACAACAGGGCCCTGCAACTGTTCCGCGATGGTCATATTCCGTGAGTAAGTTGGCAGCTGAGCATTTTAGTTTTGCTTTCAACAAGGAAAGCGGTATTCCTATTGTTTCTGTTCGCCCCTTTAATATTTATGGACCAGGACAGATTGGTGAGGGCGCCATTCAGCTTTTCTGTCGGAATGTTATTAAAAGTGAAGATCTTACCGTATTGGGGGATGGGACTCAGATAAGATCTTGGTGTTTTATCAGTGACTTTGTTGATGCCATGCTGTGTTGTCTTTCAAATGAGAAAGCTTTGGGGCAGATATTTAATATTGGAAATCCGGCTGCAACTGTATCTATTTTAGATTTGGCAAAAAAAATAAAAGAAATTTCTCATTCTGATTCTGAGATTAAATTCAAAGAAAATAAATTTACAGATGTGAGGTTGCGTATTCCTTCTATTGAAAAAGCAAAAAAAATATTGGGGTTTAAACCATGTGTTGATCTTGAACATGGTTTAAAAAAGACTTTCGATTGGTATAAAGAGGTTCAACTATGATAAGACTGACGGTCCCCAATTTAAACTTTAATGATGTGAGACAAAATCTGGATAAAGTTATTACTTCAGGATGGCTGACTCGTGGTGCCATGACTGAGCAGTTTGAAAATAGTGTGAGTCAATATGTTAATACGAGATATGCAATTGCTGTAAACTCTGGCACTTCAGCTCTTCATCTGGCTCTACTTTCTGTAGGTGTTGGTTCGAATGATGAGGTTTTGGTGCCTGCGTATACTTTTCCGGCAACGGCCAATGTTGTGGAAAATTGTGGGGCGCATACGGTACTCGTAGATATTGATCTTGATTCATTCAATATAAGTGTTCAGGATTTAAAAAGAAAAATTACGTCGCGTACCAAAGCTATTATTGTAGTTCATCAGTTTGGAACTCCCGCGAATATGTCTTCTATTATAAAAATCGCTCGAGCTAGGAAGATAAAAATCATAGAAGATGCGGCATGTGCTATTGGAGCAGAATACAACAATAAAATGTGTGGTTCGATGTCAGATGTAGCCTGTTTCAGCTTTCATCCACGAAAAATTATTACAACCGGGGAAGGGGGGATGATCACTACTAATAACCTAAAGATTGCTAGGTTTTGTCAACAAATGCGGAATCACGGATCTAAACTTAAGGGCTCTTTACCTTCCTTTGAACGAGCTGGCTTTAATTTTAGAATATCTGAAGTTGCAGCAGCAATTGGCATATCTCAAATGAAAAGAATTATGTTTTTTATAAAGGAACGTCGTAGAATTGCTCGGCAATTAAATAGACTGCTTGGTAAGAATGATTTATTTTCACGGCCTTATTTTTTTGAAGACAGGAAGCAAGTATTTCAATCTTATGTTATTTTATTGAATAAAAAAATTAATAGGGAACTTTTTATTGGTGGGCTTAAAAAATTTGATATTGAGTCTACTATTGGAAATTATGCCATCCATATTCAGCCATATTTTAGAAGGAAATATGATTACAAGGTTTCTGATTTGCCGAGCGCCTATGAAGCATATAAGAGGTCGGTTTCTTTACCTTTTTACCCAGGGTTGACTAGTCTACAAATTCAGAAGCTTGTAAAGAGTGTCTTATCAGTAGGTGATAAGTTGTATGAGCTATGAGATAAGAAAGTTTAGATCGCATGGTGATGGTTGTCTTGAACCTGACAAAATAAAAAAATTAGGCAAAGGAGTCATTTTTGAAAAAGGAGTCTGGATCTTTCATCCAGAAAATATCGAGATTGGTGATAATGTTTATGTTGGTCATAATACTTTTTTGAAAGGGTATTATAAAAACACCCTCGTAATCGGAAATAATACCTGGATTGGGCAGAATTGTTTTCTTCACGGTGGTGGAGGGTTGAAGATAGGCAATAATGTTGGAATGGGTCCATGTGTTAAAATATTGACTCATGTACATAGGGAGCCAAAAGATCTTTCAATACCTGTATTATTTTGTGAACAAGAATATAAACAGGTTATTATTGAAGATGATTGTGACATAGGTATCGGCACCGTTGTGTTACCTGGGGTTATCATTGGCCGTGGTTCATTGGTAGGAGCTGGGGCAGTTGTAACACGAAATATACCACCCTATAGCGTCATAGCTGGTGTTCCAGCTAAAGTAATCAGAAAGAGAAAGTAATAATTAATAGATATCCAGGTCTTGTTTTATAATTTCTAATATCTCTTTAATTCGGTGGTCATAGGTGTGATATTCTTTTACAAAATTATACCCTTGTAGGGCTATTTCTTCACGCTCTCTATCATGTAGTAAATAATAATCTATAATTTTAAATAACTCATCAGTTGAATCAAATAGTTTTAAATGTGTATTATTTTTAAATCCCATTATCTGAATAGAGTTGTCATTTTTATTTTTAAAATTTTTCATGAGTAAGAAAGTGCCTGAAGCTAAAATTTCAAACGACCTCATGGTGAAGCAATTTTCTCTGATCGGATAGCTAAAGCCTATTTTAGATTGACTGTAGATTTCAGACATTTTTGTGTATGGCGCATGATAAATGTAACTATGAGGATAGCGTTCTCGAAGTGCTTGTAGATAAAATTGTCGAGGTATACCTCCACTTGTTCCAACAAAACCAATAGCATATTTTTTAGGTAAATCTAATTTTCCATGTACGTCGAGATCGCAAGCAGCATTAACCCAATATGTTTTAATGCCATGTGCTTTTAGTTTTTTTGTTCCCTCAAGAAAAGCACAAAATACAATATCGTAATGCCCAGCCTGTTTCTTGATTTGTTCGTATGCTGGCTTTAAGTGGAGATCAGAAACATAGTATACTCTTGGTCTTAAGTGGGCTGGAAAATCATAAGTATAATCTCCATCATCAACTTTAAAATAAAGGTCATATTTATCTTTAATGGTATGTAGATCATGAGATTGAAAGTGAATAATATGATGTCCAGTTCTTCTTAGAGCTTTTTCTACATAGATACCCCATGTGTGGAGATAATATTTATTGAACAGAAGTGCAATTTTCATAGTAAGTTTTTAAAGAACAGCTTTCCCAAGATTGGTACATTTAATATTAGAAAAAAAGTAATCGCCTTCAATTTCTTCTAATAAGAAAAGATTTTTATAATAAACTTTTTGAACCATCTCGAAAGTTCTTTTTTTATCAACAAGGCACATTGTTATTTTTTTTTGTAATCCAAAAAAGAATAATAAAAGAAATAAACAAGGGCGAAAAAAAAATCGAGGTATAAATAGGTTTTTAATATTGTCTTTAGATTCAACGAGATTTCTTACTTCCTTTTTAGGACGACCTTTAATTAGGACCAGTATTTGATGGTTATTATGGGCAAGAATTAAGCTGTGTTCCCTCATTCGGTGCCAGGTAATTTCACATGTACACAACACCATTAAAAGTTTAAACTCCTTAAGTTGGATATTCTTGAAGAAGATTTTCAAAGCTTGTAAATTCAGAAAGAAAGGCAAGACGGACCATACCGGTTGGACCATTTCTTTGTTTAGCCACTAAAATTTCAGCTATGCCTTTTGATTCTGAGGCTTCCTTAGTATAAACCTCATCTCTATAAATAAAGGTAATAATATCTGCATCCTGTTCAATAGCTCCAGATTCGCGAAGGTCGGCCATCATGGGGCGTTTGTCTTGTCTTGATTCAACGGCACGATTTAATTGTGAAAGAGCTACGACGGGCACTTGGAGTTCCTTTGCCAAAGCTTTTAGAGACCTTGAAATTTCAGAAATTTCTTTTTCACGAGATTCAACAAAACCTCTACTACGCATAAGCTGTAAATAATCTATAACGATAAGCGAAAGATCTTGACGTGCTTTCATGCGGCGGCATTTGGCCTTCATTTCAAGGGCTGTCATGCTTGGTGTGTCATCAACGTAAATAGGTGCTTCGGCTAAATATCCAGCCGCCTTTGTAAGTTTTGGCCAATCTTGATCATTTAAATTTCCAATGCGAAGCCTTGAGGCGTGTACTTTTGAAATCGATGTGAGTAAACGCATAGCCACTTGTTCCTTTGACATTTCCAAGGAAAAGAAGAGAACTGGCTTTTTAGTGGCAACAGCTGCATGCTGAACAATATTGAGAGCAAAACTTGTCTTTCCCATGGAAGGACGACCCGCAATAACAATGAGATCTGACGATTGAAGTCCTGAGGTTAATTTATCAAAATCTGTAAAACCACTTGGCACACCTATAATTGGAGATTTTCTTTGATGTAATTCTTCAATTTTTTTAAATGAAACCTTGACCAGGTCCTTAATGGGGGTAACCCCAGCTTTTTGTTGTGCATCGGTAACCTCAAAGAGAGAAGCTTCGGCATAGTCTAAAAAATCTTCTACATCAGCAGAATCCTCATAACCTCGACTTGTTATATCAGAAGCTACCTTAATGAGGCGTCTCAAAAGAGACTTGTCTTTTACAATTTTTGCATAGGATTTGATATTAGAAGCTGTAGGCACGCCAGATACAAGAGTTGCCAAATAGGCCGAACCTCCAATTGACTCAAGGAAATTTTTAGATTTCAAGAGTTCAGTTAGTGTAATGAGATCAGCTGGCTCGGATTTATCAGAAAGTTGAATGAGGGCTTCAAAAATAATTTGATGAGATCTTCTGTAGAAATCATCTGGTTTTAAAATATCCGCTACGTCGTTTAAAGCCTCATTTTCAAGAAGTATCCCACCTAAAACAGATTGTTCTGCTTCAAGATTCTGAGGAGGGAGTTTTTCCATTATTTTTCTACAACCCAAACTTTGAGTGGTGCCGTTACCTCTTTAGAAAGTTTAATATTTACAGTATAAACTCCAAGGTTTTTAATAGGCTCTTCAAGCACAATCTGTCTTTTATCTATTTCAAAACCTTCTAATCTTAAAGCCTTCTCAATATCTAACGATGTGACACTGCCAAATAGCTTTTCACTTTCTCCAACTTGTTTGCTAATGGTGCATGAAAAGTTTTCTAATTTTTCTCTTAATTGTTGAGCGGTTTTTTCATATTTTTTTCTTTGTGCTTCGATGGTTCGTTTATGATGTTCCAAGACTTTCAAGTTTTTTGTTGTGGCAGCTACTGCTAATTTTCTTGGGATAAGAAAATTTCTGGCATAGCCATCTTTCACGTTAATAAGTTCCCCTGCAGCTCCTAATTTTTCAATTTCTTCTCTTAAAATAACTTTCATAGTATTACCCCCTAAGACTCATTTTCGATGAGATAAGCCTTTTTCTAAAGTCTAACCATGTATCAGCAAAACCAATAAGCATTGGAATATTAAGCCAAAGATTAGAGAATGGTGCTTTGTCCGTTGGAAGTGGTATCAATGTGAAGCTGAGCAAAGCAATAAAGAGACACTGAATCAAAAATGAAATATTTCTTCTAGCAAGAATAAACGATAAGACAGCCAGTCCCTGTAAAAAATAAAAAAAGGACAGAACTCTTAAAATATTTGTTGAAATAGGAACAAATTGAGTTTTATGCAGAACTATAGGTACAAGGCTTATAATGGCAAACCATATAAGAATTTCTGGGGCTTTCCAGAGTGTCAGTTTTTCTTTCTTTGAAAATACAGTATTTTTCCATTTTCTAAATAAAAAGATGTTTAAAAAAGCTGTAAAAAAAAGAAAGGAAAACATATAACCCGGTAGTTGTGTAAGAAAATGCCCCGCAATGTACTGTGGTGAAGATTTTATTAAATTCTGAAACTCATCATTTTCTGAGATTTTCTTTGTTAACATGGAGGTTTCTACAAGCTTTTTTTGTGTTTCTTCTATGTAAGTTTCTAATTGTGTTGAGAATTTAGAAAAATTAAATCGAGTGGTGCTGGCAATAATAATAAATGCTGCACAACTTAACACAACAGAAGATTTAATAAAAACTTCAGAAATTGAAATATGATCTTCTCCTCCACTACCTCGAGTTAAGTAGATGATACTTGCCAGATAGGATCCAATACCCAGTGTATAAAACAAAGAGACTGGATTTTTTACAATAAGAAGGCTTGTCAAAGCTGCAAGAACAAAAGTTACGAGTGCCGGTACCTTTCCTCTTTTAACAAAAATAAAAAGTATAGGTGCAGGACACAAAAAAATACCAAACACAGATGCAAACAGCAAGGCAGACGCACCCGCATAGAACAACAATTCAAGCACAGACTTAATATTTTCTTTTGATAGAGACATTTTAAATAAATTCAGTCTTAAAGGGTAACAAAGCTATAATTCTTGCCCTTTTAATAGATTGAGCCAGTTGTCTTTGGTGTTTTGAACAGGTGCCCGTAATTCTTGAGGGCAGTATTCTTCCTACTTCAGTAATGTATTTTTCTAAGAGACTAGAATCTTTGTAGTTAATTTCCATTTTTTTCTTGCAAAAAATACAGTTCCTTTTTTTTTTAGGCGTAAAAGCCGTAGAAAATTTAAGTTTCATTTATAAACTCCTTTGCTAACTTTATTTCTTTGTAATGCCACGTTTTTTATTCCTTCTATGAGTTCCTTCGGGCTCCGCCCTCTGGACTCGAAATTTTCAACCTGGCGTTGTTGAAAATTTCTTCGCCTTCTTATCTTTTGATTGTGAGGGATCTTAAAACTTGCGGTTGTATCCTGAGCCACTTTTCAAAGGGTTGAACCTGTTGAGAGAGAGCTTCATATTCGTAGTAAGAATAGGTTCCCTTGGTTTCTTTTTGAATCTCGTACGCAAGAGTTTTAGAGCCCCACAGCTCGTGTTTTGTGATTTTCCCAACTTTGCTTTCTAGGTATTCTCGCAAGTCATCAAGTTCCTTGCTTGTAGCACTGGGACGCGTAATAATAACTGTTTCATAGACGTTCATAATAAGACCTCCTTATGGTTATAGTGCATAAACTGAACGAGGTTTTTGCACAAGGATAACTATGCCTAACATATGTGCTAGTTCTTTACAATACAATACTTCTTTCAATGAATTTTCCAATCTCATCACATGCCTGATTGATAACTTGAAATAACTTCATTTCCTGCTCACTTGAAAAGGGGCTTAAAACATAAGAACTTACCTCTTCTTTCATAGCAGGCCTTCCTATTCCAATGCGTAATCTATGGAAAGATGCTGTACCAAGTTCCTCAATAATTGAATTTAAGCCGTTATGACCCGCATCTCCTCCATCAAATTTGAGTTTTATTTTCCCAAAAGGAAAATCTATTTCGTCGTGGATGACAAGTAACTGCTTAAGGTCAGTTTTATAAAAGGAAACACTCTGTTTTATAGCTTCACCACTTCTATTCATAAAAGTTTGGGGTTTGATAAATAAAACTTTTTTGTCATGAATAGACACCTCTGCTACGCTTGAATTAAATTTTTTTTGAGAGAATTTAAAATCGAATTTGTGTGCTAAATGCTCAAGAATAATAAACCCAATATTGTGTTTGGTGTGCTCGTACTTTTCTCCGGGATTACCTAGACCACAAACGGTAAGCAAGGGATCTATTCCTTCTTAGAGTAAGGCCTCAGTTATGGGGAATACTTCGTTCTTGGTCGTCAGGCTCCTCAACGTACTACCAGTACGCCTGCGTCGCCCTCCTCCCTGCGGCCTTGTCTTCCCCTATAACTAAGGCCTTACTTTTTAGGTGTTTCTTTCTTGGACGGCGCCTTTTCTTCTTTCTTGGCTTCTTCTTTCTTGCCTTGTTCTTGTCCTTCAGGTGCTTTAGCTTCCTTGGTTGCGCCTTCACCTTCAGTTGCAGCCGCAGCTTCACCTTCAGCCGGTGCAGCTACTGGAGTAGGTTCATCTTTTTGTGGTGGTACAACAGAGGCTATCGTGTAGTTAGAATCAAAAACAAGTTTTAGTTTAGGATCAATACGCAAATCTTGTATGTGAATGGAGTCATGCATGCCAAGTTGTGAAACATCAATAATTATATTTTCTGGAATATCATGTGGGAGACATTTAATTTTAGCTTCACGACGTGCAATTTGTAGAATACCGCCCTCGTCTTTAACACCAATAGGTTCTCCAGTGAATTCAAAGGGAACATCAACTTCAAGTTCAACAGTTAAGTCAACTTCAACAAAATCTGCGTGAAGGCAACGATCCGTGACTGGATGCCTTTGGATGTCTCTTAAGATAGCTGTTTTTGTACTTCCCAAGCCTTCAAGGGTAATAATTGCATTTTCTCCCTTCGTTTTTAAGATTTTTTCTAATTCAAGAGGGAGAACTGTGAGAGGAAGGGTGGTTTTCATTTTCTTTCCGTAAAGAATGGCTGGAAGTCTTCCTTCACGACGATGCTTTCTTAAAACGGATTTTCCGGCTAGCTCTCTTTCTCTGGCACTTAATTTTACAAGTTCCTTAGCCATATTTGCCTTAAATAAATAACCGACTTACGGAATCATGTTCAAAAATACGTCTTATTGCTTCTCCTAATATAGGTGCAACAGATATAACTTTTATCTTCTGAGAGTTTTTAAACCTCTCAGAAAGCGGGATCGTATCGGTAGTTATGACTTGAGTCAACGGTGAATTTTCAATTCTTTCAAAGGCTGGGCCTGAGAAAACAGGGTGTGTGCAACATGCTGAAACTTCTTTAGCTCCAAGATTGAGAGCGGCATGGGTTGCTTCGGTGAGGGTACCAGCCGTATCAATGAGATCATCTAAAATAACAGCATATTTATCTTTGACGTCACCTATAATGTTCATGGCCTTAGCTTCATTAATGTTAGTTCTTCTTTTATCAATAATGGCTAGTCCCGCATTGAGTCTTTTAGCGTAAGCGCGTGCTCTTTCAACACCACCAGCATCAGGAGAAATAATAACAAGATCCTTTCCTTCAAATTTTTCTTGTAAATATTTTACAAGCATGGGTGCAGAAAAAAGATGGTCAAAGGGAACATCAAAAAAACCTTGAATTTGTCCAGCATGTAATTCCATACTCACAACTCGTGATACTCCTGACGTTGTAATTAAATCAGCTACAAGTTTTGCCGTAATAGGTACGCGTGGAGAAGCTTTTCTATCTTGGCGTGCATAACCATAATAAGGAATAACAGCAGTAATGCTTTTAGCAGAAGCTCTCTTAAGTGCATCGATTGTGACAAGAAGCTCCATGAGATTATCATTAACCGGCGGGCACGTTGATTGAAGCATGAAAACATCATATCCTCGAACACTTTCTCCAATATCAACAAAAATTTCTCCATCACTAAAACGTTTTATGTCACATTGTCCAAGCGGCATGTTTAAATATTCTGATATGCGAGAGGCAAGTTGCGAATTAGAATTGCCAGCAAAAATTTTAAATCTTGAATCTTGGTCCATGACAAATCCCGCACATTTAAATAAATTATTACAAAGGAATGATCTTTCTATATCAGTAAATATGAGTATCCTCAATCATGAAGATTTTAAGAGTACAGTGTTTACTAAATAAGCTTATAAGTTGTTGAAAATAAAAGATATTTTGGCTTAGTCCTCCATTTTGCAAAGTTATAAGACAAAATCTTGAGTCCTGTTACCACTAAAAGTACAGTTATTTCAAATGGTTAATAGTTGGCATTTTTTTTGCTTTCTAAGCTTGTGGAGAGGTATTTCTTCATCATGAGAACGTGTATTTTAATTTTGATTAGTTTAGTTTTCTCGCTCAATCTTCTTTATGCGAGCGATGAAATTGAGTCTCAACCTGTACCTCCAGAAGAGTTTAAGATCATGAATGAATGGGATGCTCTTAGAGAACAGTTAACTGGTGACGACAACTATGATCCTGAAAGGTGGGAGGGTATTATTAATGAACGTCGAGGTGAATTAGTTCAACTAAAAGATACTAATGAACCCTTAGCCAGAAGTTTATCTAACATATTGAACCGCATTGAAGAAATTCACAAAGAAAGAAAAGAAGCACAAAATAAACCTATCAAAAGAATAAGATTGGGTTTTGGTGATAAAGGTTTTTCTTCTTTTCGATGGGAAAAAGTAAAACCGGATTGGCTTGATTCGTACTTTGATGTATCTTGGGACGAGCAAAGATATCCACATATTGCATTTATGGCGCGTTCGCCCAATTCAGTTAGAAACTTCTTAAACTTGAATGAGAGCGGTTTTTACACGAAGTGGCATGATGGTGCACAGGATCAGTATGGTGTTTTTGGACTTCAACACAATCGTCAAGATAGTATACAAGTGGGGCTTGCGAATATCGAGACACGTTGTGGTTTTGATATCGGTGCGAGATGGGGAGATTATCCTTATAGTAGTCCTTTTCTATTAAAGGCTCGACTAGAAGCTCAAGCTAAATTGTTTAGAGATAATGTTGTATTAAAACTCGTTGCTAATCCTGATATGGATTCGATGGCAAAGGGATATTTTGATGACGAGTGGCGTGCTGAACTTGAAACGCGATATCCCTTATCTGACAGTTTGTTTCTTTTTGGTAGTGCTACAGAGGGACAAAGTCCAGCGATAGGTAGATTGAGTACCCTCAGTGTCGGTGTAGGGATCAGATATTAAAGGTCCTATTTACTTTCCTTCGCCACTAGCATATTTTAATTTTCAAAATGGCTTCCAAATTTTTAAAAAAAATGCTGCGGGCTCTTTTTTTCTATGATCCAACCTATGTGGATTGGTACAACACCACTTCTTTTAAGGAGGTGGGGCAGAAGTATCTCAATATTGTTTCAAAGCATTTAGCTTCTCACAATAAAGAAAACTTAAAAATTTTAGATTTAGGTTGTCACACTGGGAGAACAACCATTCCGCTTCTTAAGCAGGGCTATTCTGGAACGGTGGGGATTGATACTTCTCGAATGGCTGTACACACGACTAGAAAAACATTGAAGAGATTAAAATTGGAGGGATCTTTTGTAAGATCTGAGATGGAGAAATATTTAAAAAAACAACCCGTTGAGAGTGCCGATATGGTGATATGTCTTGAGACCCTCTACTTATGTCCCAACTATGAAAAAATATTAGAATTAGTATTGAGGGCGTTAAAAAAGGGTGGCACATTTTTTATCTCATTCAGAAATAGATATTATATATTTCATAATCTTATCGAAAGAATGAGGTTTGATGATGCTCATTTTGTTTTACATAATAAAGATGGTCATATCAAAGATGAAGGTTGGAATTGGCAAACTCTTGCGGATATAGAGGAGGTGATGCTTAAGAATAATTTGAAGATACTGGACATGGTGGAACATGGTTCGTCAAAGCCGTCAGAGGAAAAACTGCAAGCATATTTATCTTCTTACTCTCAAGATAAAGCACTTCCTCTACCTTCTTTTTCCCCCAAAGATATTTTAATTGTTGGGAAAAAATAATTATGTAAGTGACGGGTGTGTAAATGAGGGATGTTGAACCCCAGGGCTTTTTAGCTTTCTAAAAATATTATAATATCCTGAACATTTTGTTAGTAAATGGATGGACTTATTATCGTTTTCTGTCATTTTAATTCTTCTTAAAGCATAGGGATGAGCACTTTTTGTTTCTGGATAACCTCTATTGGTCGTGCATGCACCAATAAAACCCAAGCGTTTAACCACATTTAGAGTTTCTTTCGTAAACCCACCTAATGGATAAGCAAGTATATTGGTGTTGATGCCGTATTTCTCCTTCATGATATTTCTTGAATGAGCGATTTCTACTTCTTGGGAATGAATACTTAAATGAGGCAGGTGAAAATGAGAAACCGTGTGTGAACCAAAATGAATAGTAGAATTATTTTGTAACCAGTTAATATCATGATCACTTAGAAAGTCTTCTTTATTTAATGAAGAAATAATAATAAAAATACTTGCTGGAAAGCTATATTTTTTAAGAATTTTTGCAGCCTCAAGATTATCTTTAAATCCATCATCAAATGTTATGACGACTGTTTTTTTGAATTTTGAAATACCTTTATGAATATTTTTACAAAGGTCTTCAAATGTTATGACTTGATAGTTATTTTTTTTGAGAAATTGCAGTTGAAGTTCAAATGTTTTGAAAGATACAGAGTCACAATCAGTGAGTGCTTTAACATCATCAATGTGATGATACATCAGAATGGGTGGATAATAACCTAGGTGCATAATTATTTACCTGAACTCAATTTTGTAGAATTGGGGTGGTTGGGGTGGGAGGGCGGAGCCGTTCTGGATCTTAGCGAAAATGCGGCGGAGCATTTGAGCTTAGATCCATAGGCGGAGGTTCTTTTCTTATCGAAGGCGAGCCGAAAGGCGAAGGCTGAGATTGAAAAGAAGGTATCGAACTTTAGTTCGAGTCCGGACAACCCAAATTGTGGAGTGAAACGGAAGAATTTGGGGTGGGAGGACTCGAACCTCCAGATGCGGGATTCAAAGTCCCGTGCCTTGCCATTTGGCGACACCCCAG
>Ga0209541_10007870_pt1 | contig 17779 bp, 27 predicted proteins | sample RifCSPlowO2_01_FD_184027 | JGI IMG/M metagenome (GOLD analysis project Ga0209541, IMG submission 184027) | Groundwater microbial communities from Rifle, Colorado - Rifle CSP2_plank lowO2_0.1 (SPAdes) (version 2) | ecosystem: Environmental > Aquatic > Deep subsurface > Groundwater | place...
CCCCCAATTGCAGTCTAACGACTGCATTGGTTATTTAAGTTTTCTACAGAGCTGGTAGACTGACATAATTCTTATAAGCAAGCTTTGCTTTGTGGTTTCTTATGGTGTTAGAAGAGTTATTTCCTAGAATGCCTGAAGTGAGCTGGGTGGATAATGTTTGTCTAATCATTTTGGTTTTATCAGCATTCAATTGGGTAGCCTTGGCTTTTCTCAATATCAATGTTATCAATTACATTCCAGAAGATGATGACGGTTTTTTACGCAAAATTGTGTATGGACTTATTGGACTTGCAGGGATTAAAGCCTTATTTTTCTGGAAAAAATGCTTAACTTGTTCTCATGTTGAATAGCTGTTTCTCGTCAGTTCTTTCTATAACTATTTTTCTTGATTTTTCTGCCTGCCAGATTTTTTATCCTTTCCAAGTTAGTACTCCTTACGAGTAGTGAATGTAGATAAATTTATAAACCTCAAATACCTCCCTACTCCATGACTTTATGCTATCAACTCTTTGGACGTCCTGGAACCATATATGAATTCCTAGACAAAGCTGAACAGACAGGCGCTCGAGCTATCACTATTTATGCTTATCTTGATGAAGGCATGCGTTCTTCTGTAGATATAACAACTGATACAGACCGAAGACCATTTACTTTGCGGCATCGACAGGCAGGACAACTAAAGTGTGGACTCAATAAGCAGAGGGTGGATGTTTGTACTTTGAATACTCTAGTCAAATTTGCAAATCGTTTACGAGCACGAGGATATACTGTTAATATTAATGATAAACCCATAGGCTATGCAGAAGAAATACTAACGCAACTAAACGAAACTTTGGATCGTGTTCTCCAATCTAATTTTGCTCTTACTAGTGCTGAACGCGCACAAGCTTCTGCTCTTCCTTCATGTGACCTAGAGCGTTATTTAGCTGCTTGTTTGAAAAGAAGACTTGACGAATCTTCTCCATTCACTTCTTAATTCGACAATTGCTTTATCTGCAGTATATCTTGTTTTAATTTTCTGATGTCTTGATTTTGTGGTGCCATTTTCTCCGCTTCACTGATTATTGCTGTTGCCTCTTCGATCTGCTTGTTTTTCAACAAAGCGATTGCTAATCCCAGATAGGTCTTAATATTGTTCGGATTCAAGAGCAGGGATTTTTTGTAAAACTGGATAGCTTTAGGGTAATCTTCCTTGAAGCTATGATTTATGATCGCCATGTCCCTGAACACCTTGGATTTATTTTCAAATTCGTCGATTTTTTCTTCGTAGATCTTGAGATAGTTTAGCTGTTTAGATTTATGGACGCGCTCTCCCTTTTCAAACTGGTAATGATGCAGGATGATTGCAGTCTTCTGTATTCTTGTTTTATCTTTTATGGTCGCGTCGACTGACTCATGCACAGGGTTTGTGAACTTTGTGCCTTTGTTGTTCCTGAACAGACGGATAATATTGCAATCAATGAACCCTATGAACTCTCTTGCTTCTGGATTTTTTCGCTGGAGCATTTTGAAGCCTAACATCTTTTGATCATTAGTGTAACTGACTTGTACGAATGTGTATGCGTCATATTCCTTGCTTTTTGTTAGCTCTTTTATCAAGGCGTGGTCTTCCTTGCTGAGGATTTCATCTGCGTCCAACACTAGAATCCACTCCTTTGTCGCTTTTGCAATGGAGAAATTCCTTGCCTTGCTGAAGTCATTGTCCCATTTGTAAGAAAAAACATTTGGAGTATATTTTCTTGCGACCTCAACTGTTCTATCGAGTGATCCTGTGTCTACAATAATAATTTCATCGACCAAACCTTGCACAGATTGCAACGCTTGCTCAATGTATCTTTCTTCATCACGAACAATCATGCACAGGGAAATGCTCATACTCTTGTTACTTCTTGCTCCTATATATTTTTAACGACGTTAGGTTTATATAGCAGTTCGACGTTCTAAATTGCATGAGTTTTGGTTGTGTTTGCACTTATTCTAACGCATTTTCCACTCAATTCTTGAGGGAGGACCATCTGTAACCCAATCATTATTCTGCGGGGAAAAAGAGGTGTCTTTTCTACTCGCTTTATGATGACCAGCTGTCCTCCTCAAGATTGTCCATGCAGAAGCTTTATTAAGTTCTTTTTTCAATATTCTTTATTATGACTACACAACAGCAGGTTATTGAGAAACTTAAGAAAGTACAGGATCCTGAATTAGGGTTAGACGTCTGGACTTTAGGATTAATTTACACTATTACACTTGAAAAAACAAAAGTGCTTATTAAAATGACCTTAACCTCGCCGATGTGTCCTTATGGGCCCATGATTATCGCTGATGTTCAACATAGAATCCAAGAACTAAAAGGCGTGAAAGAAGTCAAGGTTGATATTACTTTTAATCCGCCATGGAAACCTACTGACGAAGTGAGAGAACTTTTAGGCGTCTAATTATTCTACCAAAAATAGATCAGGATCTTCTAAATGAATTATCACATCGTTCAAGAAACGAGCAGCTTCTGCACCGTCGATAATTCTATGATCAAACGACAAGGATAATGTCATGATATATCGTGTTTCTAGCTTTCCTTTTCTGATGACTGGACGCTCCTGTATTTTTCCTAGGCCTAGATTCGCGACTTCAGGATAATTAATAATGGGGGTTGCATACGTTCCGCCCAGACTACCAACGTTGGTGACAGTGAATGTTCCGCCTTTCATATCCGCCAAATCTATGGACCTGTTTCTTGCTGCTGTTGCCAATGTTGTTATCTCTTTCGCGAGATCAATCAATTTTTTCTGATGCACATTCTTTATGACTGGAACTATTAATCCTTCTTCAGTGTCCACTGCGATACCGATATTATAATATTTCTTGAGAATGATATCTTGGTTGACGTCGTCAATGGTTGCATTGACCAACGGGTGTTTTGCTAAAGCTGGAACAAGCGCCTTGATGACAAATGGCAAGTACGTTAAGTGAACGCCTTCTTTTTCACACTTGTCCTTTTCTTTCTCTCGAATCTCTACAAGATGCGTGACGTCACATTCATCCATGTGCGTGACTAATGCAGTTGACATCTGCGACTTGATCATGTTATTGGCAATAGTTTTTCTTAATCCGTGGAGAGGGACGTGCTCTACATAGCCATAGAAATCATACTTCTTGACGACCTGAACGTTTGGACGCGTCACAATTTTCTTCTCTGTTGGTGCTGCACTTTTCACATCATCTTCTGTGATCTGTCCATGACCGCCAGAGCCTTTGATGTCTGACAAATTCACACCGAGTTCTTTTGCAATTTTACGAACTGCAGGCATAGCAAGAATATCTTCATGTTGACTAGTTGTTTTTGTTTCTTCTCTAGTTGGTGTTGGCACGGGAACGTCTTCAGCTTCTTCTAATTCTCCTACGACACCGACTGACTTGAATTTTTTCTCTGCTTTTTGTTGTTGCTTTGTTGATTTACTAGAAATTTTTCCTTTTTCATCGATGACGATCATAGTCTGCCCGACTTTGACGACTTTTCCTTGAGGAACCATGATCTTCGCTACTCTTCCAGCAACAGGTGAGGGAATATCGACCACTGCTTTGTCAGTCTCTACTTTTGCGAGCACTTGATCTTGTTGGACTACATCGCCTTCCTTGACGAGCCATTGGACTATTTCTCCTTCTGTTATTCCTTCTCCAACGTCTGGGAATTTAAAGTCCATTAAAACATCATCACCTTGTCAATTGCTTTGGAAATACGAGTTGCATTAGGTAGATAATTGTTTTCATTTTGATAATATGGCATGACTGTGTCAAACCCAGTGACTCTTTCAATAGGAGCTTTCAAATTGAGAATGTCTTTTTCCTGGATGCGCGCCATGACTTCTGCTCCCCAACCACCAGAGCGAGGTGCTTCATGGACAATAATGCAACGACCAGTTTTTTTGACAGACTCCACTAATGTTTCTGTGTCTAATGGAGAAATTGTCCTGACATCGATGACTTCACAGGATGCTTTTCCTTTCATCTGCTCTGCTGCACGTTGACATTCACGAACCATGGCTCCCCAAGCTATCAATGTTATATCTGTTCCTTCCTGCACGATCTTCGCTTTGCCAATAGGGATGGTGTATTCTTTTTCTGGAACGTCTTCTTTGATTGCACGGTATAATCGTTTTGGCTCGAAGAAAATGACTGGATCAGGATCGCGAATTGCACTAATCAACAATCCTTTTGCATCATAAGGCGTGGATGGAATAACCACCTTGATTCCTGGAATATGCGCATACAAAGCCTCCATGCTTTCTGAGTGGTGTTCCAAAGCGCGAATACCTCCACAAATAGGAGCACGAATGACCATGGGGCACGTGAACCTTCCACGAGATCGGTTACGAATACGAGCAACATGAGATATAATCTGGTTGAATGCTGGATAGACAAAGCCATCGAATTGAATTTCACAGACTGGACGAAGACCGTAGACTGCCATGCCAAAAGAGGTACCGACAATGCCTGACTCTGCTAGTGGTGTATCCATGACTCTTGCTGCTCCAAATTTCTTTTGTAGACCTGTGGTAACTCTGAAGACTCCTCCTTCTAATCCAACGTCTTCTCCTAAGACTACGACTGACTTGTCTCTTTTCATCTCTTGATGCAGCGCGAGATTGATTGCTTCGACTATGTTTAGTGTTGGCATTGTTTAATTTCCTCGTAATGATCCTCTTTCTTCACCTTTTGACAACCAACAGAGACCACGTATAGAGTTTCCAGGGAACCAGTTAGGATCTTGATATCTTGCTGTCTCTGCGACTATTTCTCTTTGTTCTTCTGCTGTTAATTTTCCTGCCTGATATCTTCCCTCTGTTAATTTTTCCTGCAATGCTCCTACTAAATCACCTATGGCAATATGTGGTGCTACTTCTTTCAGAGAAGTCAATCTTCCTCGTAATTCTGAGAGATCTTGTTTCCCATAGAGTGCAGGATTCATAATTGCTAACATCATTTCAGGATCGTGAGGTTCACATAAAATAATTCCATGCTGCGTTATTACTCCTTCATTTATTCTCAGAGCATTTCCAGAAATTTTTCTCCCATTAACATAGAAATCGTTTTTATTGTCTATGGTTACAGGAATCCCTAAATATTGAATTGCTTCTGCGATTCTTCCACAAAATCTTTCATATACTTGCACATGATTTAAACCATTTGATGGACCAATAACACTATATGAAATATCTTTTGTTCCTAAGTGTAAGACTGCACGACCGCCACCAGGTGTCCTGACAATATCTAACCCATATTCTCTACAGGCATCAAGATTCAAATCGCTTATTGCTTGTGGTTTGCCTATAGATACAGAAGGTTTCCAATGATAGAACACAACTGTTGGAGGACTTTTTCCTTCAGATACTCTTCTATGGATTACATCGTCTGTTGCTACTATCTCTGCTGCTGGCTTTACTTCAGGAGTAATAATTCTCCACACTGTTTGCTCCAAACTCATTCCTCCTTCGCCCCTAGGTTTTCATGGAGATATTCGAGTTGTTCTTTGAGTTCTGGTGTTAACGTTTCATACATATATTTGAACATGTCTTCTGGTTTTGTTGCTTTAGCGACTTTTTCTGCCTTGGCAACTGCCTCTTCAATTTGTTTCGTGCATTTTTTTATAAGATCATCTTCATATTTTTTTTCCCAGATGCCTTTTTTCTGCAAATAGATTTTGAATCTTTTGATTGGATCACGCTCTTGCCAATACTTCACTTCTTTTTCTGAACGATATAAAGTTGGATCGTCTGCTGTGGTGTGTGCACCTATTCGGTAGGTTAATGATTCAATGAGTGTTGGGCCTTTTCCTTGACGAGCATTGTCTACAGCTTCTTTCATTGCTGCGTAAATTGCTAAAGGATCGTTACCGTCTACTTGAATACCTGGGAACCCATAAGCTACTGCTTTTTGTGCGATTGTTTTTGCCGCAGTTTGTATTTTTCTTGCCGTTGAGATTGCCCATTGATTATTTTGACAAAAGAATATACAAGGCGCTTTGAAGACACCGGCGAAGTTCATTGCTTCATGGAAATCTCCTTCTGAAGTTCCACCATCGCCGAAAGCAACTACAGATACTACCTTTTCTTTTTTTATCTGTGCTGCCATAGCTGCGCCTACCGCATGCACAGTTTGTGAACCTACAGGGACGGAGACTGGAAAATTGTTGATTTCTTTTGGAGTACGATTGCCTTCTTCACAGCCCATGAATACTAAATAGAAACTTTCTAATGGAGAACCTCTGCAAAGTAAAATACCTAACTCTCTAAACGAAGGAAAGAACCAATCTTGTTTTTGCATGGCAAGACCAACTGCGACTTGCGCTTCTTGGCCTAAGACTTGCGCAAAAGTTCCCATGCGACCTGAACGCTGGAGAGCTAATGCTTTGGTATCTGCCATCCTTGTTAGAACCATCGTTTCATAGATTTTTTTAAGATCCGCTGACGAGAGTTTTGGCTCTAACAATTTATCAACAGCACCGTCTTTATCTAAAATCTGCAGAAATTTTCCTTCTAGTGGATTAAAGTGTTCAATCATCCTCTTTTTTTCACCTAGTTTTAGCTTCTTTTTCTTCTCTTAAATGTTATCTTTTCTTAAATCCAAAGATCATATTTCTGTTCCTTTACTGATTGCTTTTTTTAGCTTACTTTCTGGGTTAAATGTCCATAACACTTTGTCATCATGCACTACAATTTTTCCACTGTATTCAAGATAGTCTATAATACTCATCAATGTTTGATGCATTACTTGTTTTGGGAGTCTTCTCTTTAGTTCTGCGATAGTTATGACCTCTCCAATATTCATGAGCGTTTCTTCTACCATGAGTAAAGTATTTAGTGTAGGCGATCTTTGTTCAGAATATTCGCGTTTTTTGAGTTTTATTTCTAACATATCAACTGATATAGTATCAACTGATATATAAATTTTATGGTTCTATTTTCCTAAAGCCCACTTTTTGAAGGTAGCATAGTCACAACTGCCACAGAGATATTTTTTCGTCTTTGTGTTGTAGAAGAAAGGAACTCCACCACATTTTCCATTGTCCAACTGCTCGAACAATTTTTGATTCTGCGAGTTATGCCAAACTTCCAGCTTGGTGACTTTGACTTTTTCTTCCTTCTCCAGACGCTCGATTAAGGGATTCATTTCTATACAGTGCGGACATTCAGTACCATAAAAATCATAGAGAACTGCTTCCTCTTGTTTTGCTTTAGGGGCTGCTTTTTTAGCTGCTGGCATACGATCACCTCTTTCTCTGACAGCATGCCTTAAGATTTAAAAAGGTATTCTTTTTAGCTATAGCTTTTTCTTTAGAGATCTCATCATGCTTTTTTTCTTAAATATTTCTTACATTAGTTGAACATTTCCTTATTGCTACAGATATACTTATAAATAAGTGATTTTTGCTTCTGGGTATGTCTCCTGTTGATTCCACTAAGCGAGAAAATACCATTAGAGAGATTAACCATCGCTTTAGGCGTCGAAGCATGATCTCTTTAGGCGCTGCAGTTTTAACTGGTTTATCTGCTTTAACACTAAAAGATGAAATGAGAACCCCTCCCGATACTCCTCTTGTGCAACTCTATCTCGAAGCCCATAGAGTTCAAGATGATTTAAATAATCTTGGCTACAGACTAAGTAATCATGAACTAAAAGTTCAATCGGGAGTTAATTCTCTTACCAATGCCAAAATCCCTCCTGAAGACTCTAGACTAAATCTTCTCGTGCATTCGTTACATGCCAACCACACTTCTTTTCATGCGCAGTTTCAAGCATCTCAAAATGACCTTCGATCATCTCAAGCAGACATTGGAGCAATTATAGACTCTCTTGCTGATCAACCTGAAATTCAGAACTTTAGAGCATACAGATCCCATAAAGGTGTTTTATCTTCTTGGGCTGCAGCACTAGGTGTATTCTCTCTGCTTATCGCTTATGGAGGCATAGGTTATGCTCATTTACGCAGAGAAGCAGAATGCGATCGAGTAAACCTTTATGTTCGTCCTTCCACTTCAAGCATTTGATTTCTTCTTTCACACTATCGCGAGAATATTTTGTATACTAAAATACAGCAGACCAGCACAGGTTATTGCTCCTAAGATTGGAATAACAGGGATGCCTGCAATGGAGCCTGGCACTCTGAAAACTCTTCTCATCTTTGGCTCTTTGACACGCAGGATGATCACTGTCAGATTGATGATAATGAAAGTGATGAACAAGGTTGCTGTCGCAATGTTCGCCACGAGACGGATATTGTCGAAAAAAAGACTGACCACAGCCAATATCAACAATAGTTCAATCGCACGATAGGGAGTTGCAGTTTTTTTATCAATCTGCGCAAATGCTTTTGGCAAGGCTTTCTCCTGAGCGACACCATAGATAAACCGTGAAGCTGTCACCATCTCCATCAAAGCTGTGCCTGCTGTCGCAATCAAAGCGATCAGAGCAAGCACGATGAATGCGCCCTTTCCCCATAATGTTTCAGCAACTAATGCCATGGGAGCTTCTGCTGTTGCCAACTGCTGCCAAGGAACGATTGCGACCACAGCGACTGCGACTAAAATATACACCACGGCTGAAATTGTCATGGATAAAATCATAGCACTTGGAATAGTTCTTCTTGGATCTTTTGTTTCTTCTGCCAGACGAGCAACATTTTCAAATCCCATATAGGCAAAAAATAATACTGCTGCAGCACTTAACACTCCTGGAAATCCTTGAGGCATATCTAAGAGATTTATGCTTGACAAGTTCTTGAAACCTGCACCTATGATTAATAATAAACCGCCAACACTCACTACTGTGAGCAAGGTGTTAATGATACAGGACTGCTTGAGACCACAATAATCAATGGAAGCTATACCTACTACTAAAATAATTGCTGTCCAGAGAATAGGAATATTTGTCAGACTATGCAGATACTGCGCGAAGCTTAAAGCTACGGTAGCGATGGCAACAGCAGCGGTCACTATCAACATCCAACCAATGACTAATGCTATTTTTCTTCCGAACGCGTGCTTGGTGTAGTCATACTCTTCCGCGTCCCGAGGGAACATCGATGAGAGTTCACCATAACTTAATCCTGTCAAAGTAGCGATAATGCCTCCAATCAAGAATGCTAACCAAAGAGCGTTTCCAGCACTTTCTGCTCCAATACCTATCAATGCGTAAATACCTGCGCCGATGATGATGCCGACACCAGAGATAGTTGCCTGCGTCAAACCGAGATTACGATGCAGACAAGGCTTAGAAGGAGGACATGCTTTATGTTGCAGAAATTGATGACTCTTTTCACGTCTCAGCATAGTACACCCTTTTTAGAGAACTAGTCTTTGGAGATTAATAAAGGTATTGCTTTATGCAACGAATGCGACAGCACTCGTGACCATACCAGAACCAATACATGCCATGATAACTCGAGATCCTTCTCTGATTCTTTCCTGCTCATACGCTTCTGACAAAGCTACTGCTGCTGATGCTGAGGACATGTTACCATATCTTTCTATATTCTTGAAGACTTGATCATCTGACAGGCGCAACTTTCTCTGTACACCTTCTAAAATTCTGATATTCGCCTGATGGAAAATCGCGAGATTAAGTACTTCGGGATCATTCCATGTTTGTCCATCATTTGTTCTTAAAGCGCTTAATCCTTCCTCACAAATACCTGTCAATTCACGAGTCGCTTCCTTCAAGACTGCACCACCACAAGGCATGCGCAGATATCCATCTTTATCTCGATAAATCCATTCTTTTCTACCGTCATGCGGATTTGATCTTCCTTTGACCCATTGTATTCCTCTGTGATTGCCTTCTACTCTTCCGAGAATAACTGCGCCAGCACCATCTCCAAATAATGGACTGTTTTTATCTTTGTAATCTACCATTCTTGATAATTTTTCCACACCGACAACTGCGACTGGACCCCAGTCATATTGCGATATCATTGCATTAGCGACAGCCATTGCAGTAGTAAATCCTGCGCAAGCAGCTCCCACATCGAAAGCATGGCCTATATTTCTCGCGCCAATAAGCTCCTGCTTGAGACAAGCAGCTGATGGAAATTGTTTGTCTTGTGTGACTGTTGCGACCACTATACCTTCGAGATCTTGAGGCTTGAGACGTGCTTTTTCCAAAGCCATCTTCACTGCATTTGCAGCCATGTGATGCACTTCTTCTCCAGGAGCAGCGCGACGCCTTTCTCTTACTCCCATCATCTCTTGAATCCAGGCATCTGAGGTTTCTACCGGATTCTCAAGATCATATCCTTGCGGAGTCCATTCATAAAAAGGATTTTTATCTACGAATAATTGATTTGTTAAAATTTCTGCTGGAAGATAATGCCCTGCACTTAGAATGACTATTCCCATGTACTTTTTAAGCGATTTTAATAATATTTAAAATATTCGTTATAGGAGATAGGGATGCTTCTGACGAGAAATAACCAAAAAGGTTGATGTTTTTAAGAGTTTGGAACGAATATGAAACTTTGATCTTAACTAAAAGAGGGAAGGATAAGAAAACACCTACTGAACGTTGTGGTATAGAAGTAAAATCTTTAAATAGATGGGAAGGGGCTACTTTTGAAGAGTTTAGAAAATGGCTATAGAAACAAAACCCTATGTTAAAGGATACGAAACGGATAAAATAACAACATTTAGACATTTCAAGAATTTAATGCTTGACTTATTAAGAGGTTACCCTGCCTATGAATATTATGGTAAATTTGAAAGTGTATTTGCCCAACATGGACAGAAAATAGTCAACATATTAGATAAAGACAAAATTATTGAACTTTCTCCAAAAAGAAAAGGAGAGCCACTTAGGTATCGTCTAACTCCTGCTGGAATAAATCTTGCAGTTTCTTTAATTAATTTAGAATATGGAGAACGAGTTTTAAAATACAGCAAGGAAATGAGAGTATTTACTATTACAGTTATCATTATTGCTGTTTTGACTCTTTTTTTGGGAGTATTGACTTTTTATTTCCAATTTCTTAGGTAAGTCCATACAGTTGACAACTATGAAACAAGCAGTTAAAAGTCCTGAAATTTAGATAGTCTCACCAAATCACTTAGTTCTCAAAGCTATTAATAAGTACACCCATAGTACTTCTCGCGTCTAGTACCATATTCTTCCATTTTTGCTGTTCTATGGCGGTGAATTCATGTTCAATAAGTTCTTCTTCGTTCTCATCTAAGAATTGGATAAAACTCTCCACATGATTAGAGTATTGTCCATAAACAACTTTATAATTGAATTGCAACAAGCGATATTCTGCAGAACCATATTTAGTCTTACCCATTCGACGAGCAACCCCATTCGATTTTAACATATCTTTGTAAAGTAATTCTCTGTGAAATTCAAATAGATCATGGAGCTCTTGATAGCGTGTTTCTTCTTTCTGTTCTTCTGTCTTTTTTATCTTGTTAAGCATTAGAGGGTCTCCTTAACACAATTAGTATCTCTCTTTCTTTAAGATATGTTGAACAACATTTTTCAAACCTTCCCATAAGAATAAGGCTGTGTTTTTCTATTTAAACCTTACCAAATAAACTTTTTAGAAACATTAACCAAAATGAGGTACATCGCTATTTTTACAAGTATCCCAACAAAAGCAACAGTACTAGCAATACAATCACGAGTGCGAGCGCCAACTTATCACGCTTCTTCCAAAATGCATAGACTACTGCAATAACCACGAGTACAATACCAAAAACATCCATGCCCGCCATGTTCATTCACCCACCGCAATCAAGAGTGATCCTATACCTACAAGCGCTGTACCGAGCACAGTCTGCTGGTATGCCATCAGTATAAATCCTATCGCACCGATCACTGCACCAAGAAGTCGAATTGCAAACTTTCCTTCGATCATTCCCGATATTGTCTTCATGAATAGAAAAAATGTTATCTAGCTATTTATATCTTGCGGTGCAATGTTGTCTCAAAATTTTAAGATAAAAGTCCCAGGTCTCAAGAAAGTGACGGAAACGCTCTCACCGAGCTACCTATAGTAAAATAAACGCTTACTCTTTTTTAGTCTCCTTTTTTTCTGGTATCAATTCCCAGCGATTGTCTGCTGTTCCTATATGGGGGCAATCACGACGAATCTTTTCCCCAGTTTCAAACATAATTTCTCTGTATCTCTCGAGTTCTTGTTGAGAAGCATGACTTCCCGTAACAGAAACAATACTGGAACCACTTACACAGGACTCTGGACTATATATCGGCAATTGTACTATAGTCGGGCTTCGCACATGATGTATTTGCCAATTATTTTTAACGAGACGCTGATATTCTAACTCTCCAGTAGGTGTTAATTCAGCACCTGCTGCACGTCCAGTTTCTTTATTGAATGCTCCTTCATATGTGATGAAAGCCTGTTCTTTCAGTTCGTTAATGTGCTTAATGATTGTGGGCTTTGAAAGCTTACTCTCATGTTCTATTTCAACAAGTTGTCTTTTGCCTCTATAAATAGCTTCGAGGACTTTTTTCCTATCATCATTATAGAAGTAATCGTTTTTATCGCCCATGGGAATAACATCATATACCTTAGCCATGCATTATAACACATTATAAGTATTTATAAGTATTATTATTCTTTAATATATATTCTGTAACTACTTACTAAATAGTAAATACTATCTTTACCTTTATAAATCATTATTGGGTCTTATAAGCTATGAAAACCGCACCCACAAAAGAAGATCCTCTGACAACTATAGGCATCAGATTTAGTACTAAAGAAGAATTGCAAAAATATCGTGTTGGTGATGAATCGTTCAACAGTGTAGTCAATAGACTTTTGCTCATGCTTGAAAAGAGAGGAACCATCGATGTTTAATGAACCACTAAGCACCATCTTTGATGAATCTTTGATGGAAGATGTTCTCGCAGGAATTATTGCAGAAGACACTTCTGCTCGTGCAATACGATCTATTGACAACACACACGAGACGGATGCATTAGTAAGGCTCAGCAGACATGAATATGAATCCTACAACCGTCTTACTTTTTACATTAACAAAAACACGTGCTTGAAAGGAAAAATTACTAATAAACTTTCGGAAACCAAGGACAAAATCATTTTAGTGATTGTTGGCAAAAAGAAAGGCGAAGCAGGGAATATCGAAACTCGTTTATTTTTTGTTAACGAAAGCTTTGACAAAGGACGCTGGAGAAAGACTGACGAATTTGTTGAGGAATTTCATCTTTATAATTTTATTTCTAACAACAAACAATATACTCTTCTCTCTAAAGAAGAATTATTGCTACAGGAGTATACTATCTACGGCACCGCATTTGAGAAAGAAGATTCAAAATTAATTGGACAATCATCGAGGATACCAACAAAGACCACTCTTGTTTTTGTTCACTCAGCATACGAACGCATTATAAAATATAAAGATCATTTCGAGCTTATGGATGCTGTCAAACCACTTATCCTTGATAGAAATAAGTTGTTTAATTTTCTATTCTCTGCAAAGGGCTATAGCTATCGTCACCCTCCTTATTTTGAAAGCCTTATTGGAGGGTTTCTTTTTGCTGCGCCTGTAGATGGATATCCTCTACATTTGCTTATTAATGGTAAGCCTGGAGCAGGAAAAACAACTGTTAGCGAAACTTTGCATACTAAATTTTTGGAAGACCAAGGTATAGTTGAGGGGTCAGGTTCTACTATCAAGTCGCTCATTCCGAGTTTCAAGAATACTACAGCAGAACCTGGTTCATTGTTGAAGTCAAATCGAATAGGGATTGTCGATGAATTTCTGAGAATTCTTATGCGAGTAGCAAAAGAAGATAGGGAATCACAGCTTTCTATGCTAAACCCACTTATGGAGCACAAAGAACGAGAATTTGGTAGTGGTAATTGCAGAATCAAAGCCAAAATGACTGCAAAACTTTTCGCAGTAACTAATCCTGTTTGGGGCACTAAAACCATGCCAAGTTTATGTGAACAAATCGATAAATCTTTTGTAAGCAGACAACTTGTCTTTTACCAAACTGAAGACCATGTCAATCTTGTTCAGAGCCGTGAAGGAAAAGAAAAAACACAATTCACTATTGACTTGCAAACATGGCTTAGCATCTATGATTATATGCAAATTTTTTGCTGTACGTTTGATGAAGAAAGAGTGCTAGAGGTCTATAAAACAGCACTTGCACTTTTAGGAGAAGACACCAAAGAAAATCCTTTGCAAGCTGTCATCGAAGTATACGCAGCACGATACCAGCACCATATTTTTTGTCTTATGGATGGTCTTGTTAAATTACGTTGTCTTTGTAATAGCGATGGAACTTTTACTGCGACTGAAGAGGATTATCAGGAACTACGACGTGTATGGCTAAAGATGATTGAGGGATGGGATATTGGTGTTAAAGGTCTCTTAAAATATTAAAATCTAAGGGTAGACCCCCTATAACACCTCAGAAATATAATAGGTCTTGGGGGGGGTCTACCTATATCTTTAGAAGAGGGGATAAGCTAGGGATAAGTAGGTAGTTGTAGATAAAGGTAGAAAACATGGCTCATGAACTATTCACAAAAGAAACTGCAAAAGAATATGGTCGTCGAGGGGGCAAAGCGGGAACCAGAGCGCAAAATCTAGCTCGTGCTTTGAATGGAATGGCAAAATCAAAATCCTCGCTAGCAGCTCTTTGTCGTTTGGCAAAAACAACTGATGTTCAAGAGGCTTATGAATATTATATGTTATTGTATTGTTTGCAGGAAGAGCTTATAGAAAGTGAGAAGAACCCTAAAAAAAAGTTCTATATGAATGATAGATATATTCAACGTTTGCTGGACTTCCATAAGATAAAATTCGGTAATAAAAACCTCAATCTTAATGCAGATATCAATTTAGATGTTATTCGTGAGCGTATTGCAAAAGCTGATGTAGAACTCAATGAAATATTTACAAATGAACAAGTAGAAGAACTCGGAGAAACAGCAGCGATGAAAAAGTTTGACGAAGACCTTTCTTGGAGTAGAGAGTTTTATGCGAAGAAACGAGAGAAAGAGTTAACAATGAAGAAAGATAACTATCAACCACCTATCTAATCCTTTTCATTATTTCATCAAAAACATCGTTTCTTTCTTTTTCTTTCTCGACTTGTTTTTCTTTGTTAAACATGCCTGAGAGAAACGAAATTTTTACTGTATCTATGCCTCCTCTTTCCCCTGGGACACTAATATCTATACAAGGATTACTGAGTTTGATCCCTTTTGTCATTCCTTTTATGGTTTTATAGCTGATTTCTGCTATTGGTGTACCTATTCCAACATTTGCTTTCCAAAGAGTTTGTTTTATACCACAAAAGACTAATCGTTTATTTGTCACGTACAAATATGCACTTTTAGCATCGAATATACTTCCTTCTCTTTTAATTTGCTTTCCAGAGAATAAGCCAGTTCCAAGTGAAACATTGCTGTTTGTCGATGTTGCTAAACCGCTTCCAAACCCATGCATAACATAAGCAACACCTGTGTATTGAATATCTTTAATCTCTCTAGAAATCTTTTCTCCTTTCTCTAAGATAAATGTAAGGTCTATTTTAATCACCTTGCGCTGTTTCTGCACTTTGATTTTTTCTCACCTAGTAATTTAGAACATATAGTACCGTCTCCAGTCTCAATAGCAACATTAAAATAACATTCTTCCTGAATCATTCTATCTTTAATTTTATCACAATATTCAACTAAACCATATTTTGATCCATAGTCTCTCTGGCATTCGCTCATGTATCTCTGTGCTAACGTCGGATTCTTCCATTGCGTTTCTGACCATTTCGTTCTACATTCCGTTAAGAATACTTCCCATTCGACAAAAGGTTCTTTTTTCTTTGGTACTAATTGTGTTCTTACAATATCATCACAAGAATTACTTAAACAGATTACATCTTCAGTTATAACTGTAGCAGAACGTCCATTTCTTATCTCTACTTTTAACTTATCGTTATGTTTGATTTCTTTTTGGTAAGCGTAATTTAACTGACCCTTTACTTTTTCTCCAGGGATAAGTGTCTGAATAAAGTCTCCACCAGCTCCAGTCATAAAAAGTACACCATTTGCTTTGTCTAGTAATTCTTCTCTTCTAAGAACACTGACATCTATGGAAAGGTCAATAGTGTTACTTCCAGTATTTTCTAATGTTATACTTGGGAAATTAACAGTATCATCTCCTATTTGGTTAGGGTCTTCTATGCTTACCTTTGCAGAAAAACTACTTTCTTGCTGAATAACTTGTTGATTGTTATTTTGCGATAACGTATTTGAAGGAGATGTATTACATGCAGAAATAACAAATAAAAGAATTAATGCAATAATTATGTGTTTTCTCATCATAAAATACTTTTTTTTCCTAAATAAAAGGTTTTCTATCATTTATTATCTCTTTGCTGTTGCATCATCTCATATTGTAATGAGTCCAAAGCCTGTCTTAATTTCGGATCAACATCTTTTTTGCATTGTGGTGCATCCGGTGTAACTTCACATAAGATAGTATTGCATTCAGCAGGCCATACTAAGTTTTTACCCTCCCATGGAACTTCTTTTACACACTCAGTAGCAATATTGTATTCTATATCATATCTCTTTGTATCCTTGCAAGCTATTTTATCACCATACATGCAACTAAGGTTATCATCATATCCGAATCTCTTTAATTTTTCTTTATTGCACTTTTGTCTTTTTTGCTTGAAGTCATTATCATACGCTTCAAATTCAGCCATACATTTATTATATTCTGCAGAAGCTTTTTTATATTTAACTGCCTCGGTGTTTTCATATTTGTCTCTATCAGCGATATGTTTCTTTTTCAACTCTTCGAAAGTAGTCGAAGTTTTATTACAAGCCGATACAACAAAAAGAAGAACAAGTAGTACGTAGGTAAATTTTCTCATCCTAAACATCATACTATAATATTATGAATCAGAGCTATATAAGTCTTACTATCATTTTATAGGATGGTTAAAAGGCCTAGTAAAGATATCAAGAAAGCAATTCTTTCTGTTTTAAATAAGGAAGGCGATTTAACGTATGCTCAGCTTGAACGTAAAGTTAACACAGCATTTGTTTCTATCGTTGATAATTGTCAAGAGTTGCAAACATTTGGTGCAGTGATTATTTCAAGAAAGGATAAACATAAAGCAACGGGAAGACCTTATTTTTTAGTCTCCATAACAAAACAAGGGCGAGATATTCTTAAAAAGATGTAGACTTATCATTCATTGGGTTTAACATCTTTGATGTGTGGAAATTCCTTAATATAGTCTTTATATTCTAATTCTAGCAGAGGTTTAATCTCTCTTTGAAATTCCTCATCACATTTACATATCAAGTAGTTCCATAAATCATCGATTGCAGTTCCCCTATACGCACCTGATTCTTCCCACACCTCCCAAATTAAATGCCATGATGGATTTAGTTCTTTTCTCATTTTTTCGTAGTTATCAAAAAGAATTGGATTTTGTGATGGATCAATGTTAGCATCGTATACCCTACCCTCAAGAATAACAATACAATGAGTAGAACAATTTATTTTAACTCCTTCTTCGTTTTTCCAATAGTAAGTTTGTATAGTAGCAGATAAACCAAGACTTTCTATAATGCGTTGAAGTATACATGCTCTGCTTACACAACCTAGTATCTTGACAACTTAATTCTGAAATATTTATATATTAGTGATTATTTTTATTAGTTATGAAAAATATCAAACTAAGAAAGAAAGAAAAGAGCTATCTAGAAAATTTTGTGAAAAAA
>Ga0209541_10007872_pt1 | contig 17778 bp, 14 predicted proteins | sample RifCSPlowO2_01_FD_184027 | JGI IMG/M metagenome (GOLD analysis project Ga0209541, IMG submission 184027) | Groundwater microbial communities from Rifle, Colorado - Rifle CSP2_plank lowO2_0.1 (SPAdes) (version 2) | ecosystem: Environmental > Aquatic > Deep subsurface > Groundwater | place...
CAAGCTAGTCCAATTTATGTTTAATGTTCTTGCTGTGAATATGCTTGTATTCACAGTTCCTGTGCTGTTCTTCAATAAGAAAGTGATATTAGCAAAATTAATTTCAGTCAGGCTAACATTAGCGTAGATTGAGCTCGAGGAAACATTTACTCCATCGTTTTCTGTTCCAACTCCATAGCTTATCAATGGATAAGTTGTATCAATTCCAAATGCTCTTAATGTACTGCTGTTCCAGTTTCCGCTTGAGTCATTGCAATAATAATTAACAGTGTATTGCCCGTCTTTAATGCTTGAATTAGTTGCATTAAAGTCTCTTCCCCCATTGTTCTGCATTGTTATGTTTGTTGTTCCTGAATTTAAGCTGTAAAGACAAGCACCTACATTTTCATTCAAAGTTACATTAAAGCTTACAGAAGAAACTGAATAATTTTTAGCTAAAGGCAGGTTAAGTGTAATTATAGGCAGTGTTACATCTAATTTAATCAGCCTTGTAAGTGTAGAATTAAAGTTCCCAGCAGAGTCATAAGTAGAAACATTATAAGTGTAATTCTCCTCATTCAAGCTAGTCCAATTTATGTTTAATGTTCTTGCTGTGAATATGCTTGTATTCACAGTTCCTGTGCTGTTCTTCAATAAGAAAGTGATATTAGCAAAATTAATTTCAGTCAGGCTAACATTGGCGTAGATTGAACTCGAGGAAATATTTACTCCATCGTTTTCTGTTCCAACTCCATAGCTTATCAATGGATAAGTTGTATCAATTCCAAATGCCCTTAAAGATGTCCCCAGATTTTCAACACTATCATTGCAATAGTAATTAACTGTATACTGCCCGTCTTTAATGCTGGAATTAGTTGCATTAAAGTCCCTGTTTCCGTTATTCTGCATTGTTATGTTTGTTGTTCCTGAATTTAAGCTGTATAGGCAACTGTCTCCATTTTCATTCAAAGTTACATTGAAGTTAGCAATTATTGAAGAATAATTCCTTGCTCCAGGCAGATTAATTGTTATCTCTGGCGCAGCACTATCTGAGAGTGTAAGAGTAAGTGTTCTTACTTCAGTCGAATTTGAATTTCCAAGAGTATCATTTACAGTTACATTATAGAAATAAATTTGATTTGTGCTGTTTAATCCTGTCCAATTAATTGTCCTGATATTGCCGCCCCTATAAGAGCTAATATTTATTACATCGCTTGAGTTAAACAATTCAAATACAATTCTGTCTTCATTAATCTCTGTAACACTTACATTAACATATATCGAGTTTCTGTCCCTGCTAGTGCCGTTAATATCTGTTCCTCCTGAATATGCGATTAATGGAAGAACACTATCAACAGAGAAAGAAATTCTGCTATAATTACTGTTCCCTGCGCTGTCATTCACATAAACACTCCAATTAGAATTTCCTTGTCCGCTATTCAGTCCAGTAACATTGCTTCCGCAAGTTACGCTTGTATTTGCGCCATCATTAATACTATACCAGCAACTTCCCTTATTAATTTCTGTAAGGCTATAATTCAATTCTGTTCGCACCGCACTATAATTTGCCTTTGTAACAGGATAAACTATTGAAATTAATGGATATGTTGTGTCAATTCCAAATGCTCTTAATGTACTGCTGTTCCAGTTTCCGCTTGAGTCATTGCAGTAATAATTAACTGTATATTGTCCGTCTTTAATGCTTGAGTTAGTTGCATTAAAGTCCCTGTTTCCGTTATTCTGCATTGTTATGTTTGTTGTTCCTGAATTTAAGCTATACAAGCAAGCACTCCCATTTTCATTCAGTGTAACATTAAAGTTCACACTCGAACTAGACAAATTAATTCCAGCACTGAGAGGCAGATTAATTGTCACAACAGGAGAGATTGCATCTAAAACCAAAGTGTAATTACTCTCATTAAACGCTTTGTTCGATGTTGAAGCATTATCATAAGCCAGGAAGTTCCAGTAGAATGTTCCTGAATAATTCAAAGTATATGAAATATTTATCGCTCTCGTTGCATTTCCTATTCCAGTGAAATTAGCTCCTATCCACTGCCCTGTTGAATTATAAATGTAAAGAGTTGCGTTGCTAACATTTACATTATCTGAAAACAATGCATTAAAGTAAGTCAAGTTAGCGCCTGTGCTGCTCCCATTTCCAGGGCTTAATAAAGATACAGTTGGAAGCGCATTATCCACGTTTTCACCAATAAACCCTGTAATATTCACAACCATTATATCTGTCCTATTCTCATTTTCATTTATGTCTTGCGCAGAAGCAAAATAGGTATATGTTCCGTTGCCCAATCCTGTTGTGCTATTTTTGCTTTGATTTACATATAAGCTATATTTATCTGTATTATATTTATTAAGGTTCAGCATTCTCATCTCATTAATTTCGTCAGATGTGAAGCTTTTATTGATATAAATACGATATTCGTCCATCAAAACTGCGCAGTGGTCATCATTCTGCGTATCCTTGCTCCCAATAGTTAAATTTGCCGTATTATTAATCGAGCCACTTAATGTATTATCTAGCCCTGAAGCTGTCCAGTCTGCAGCTGTTGTATTGTATCCATCAACCCAAAGCTCTGCTAAATTTCCAACTCTCTGCCCAACAGCAAAATGCCAAATACCGTCGCATATTCCAGTATTATATTCTAAAGTAGCAGAAGCACCGCCATTAAACTGCAAGGATAATAAATCATTTGTTCCATATCCCCCTATTTCCATTTTATACATTATATTTCCAGGAGCAGTATTAGTGCTTCCTTTTCTTGATAAATCGCAATCCAGAAGAGTAGCATCGCACCTAACCCAGAACATCATTGCAAAATTAGCAGTATATGGGTTAAGAGAGTCTGAACTAGGAATAAGAATGCTTGAGCCATTATCAGTAGATGCGCTGTCTCTTGTTGATGCCTTTGTGAAATTAAAGGCCCCCCCATATTTTCCATTGCTTACCCAGGTTGGCTTCCAGTTTCTTGTAGGGGCAGAGAAATTTGTTAAGTTGCCATTATTATGATAAGAAGACAAATCATAAATTACAGTATCATCTATATCATAACTTTCGCCAAGAGCAGATACATTATCAAAATTAAACCAAATTCTCAAAGTATCATTATAAACAGTATAGTTAGTGCCATTCCAATTAAACTTTACTTCGCTTAAATTAGATTCTATAATGCTTGTATTAATTTCAATTGAAGTATTCGTAGTTGATGTTCCATTTTGCAATGTTGGCGAAACAAAAGATATATTTGGAGGAGTTAAATCTGAAGTATATGTTAAAGTGAAATTACTTGAAGCAAAAGCTTTATTCGGCGTTGTTGCATTATCCCAGGCAAGATAATTCCATTTGTATGTATCTGCATAAGATAAAGCAACTGTTAAGTTTGCACTTATACCTGCCCCGCTCACAGACACATTTGTCCGGTTAATTAAATTGTTCGTTGAGTTCCATAAATGAAATTGCATTACACTCACATTTACATTATCAGTTGCTGTTGCATTAAAACTAACATTATTGTTTTTAACATTAGAATTATTTGCAGGAGCAACTAATGTAACTGTAGGAGCAGTTGTGTCTGCAACCCCTGCTGCCGCATCACGAGTCATATTAAACTGGTAAACTCCAGAAGAATTCATGTTTGTCCCATCACTCGCATTTACTCTCCAATAATTCATTCCAAAAGACAAATTATAATAAGAGGCTACTTCAGCGCGAGTCATGCTTCTGTTAAATATCGCAACTTCATCAACTTGCCCGTTAAATACTCCTGAACTTGTATTAGTAGAAGTATGTGCGATACCTATTCCGACTCTATGAATTGAAGAAATAGTAGGTGTTGTAATTGTAGAATTCTTCCCTTCTTCTCTTCCATTAAGAAAAATAATCAAATCTGTCGCATTTTTAACAACAGCAAAATGATACCAGCGATTTGTGCTTATAGCAGTAGCTCCAGTAATAGGGTGATTTCCTGATGTAGAGCTATCCTCAAAATCTGCTGCTAAATTATTTCCAACTGTTACGCCAACAAAAAGATAAACATCTTGAGTAGCACTCTCTGCCTCTCCAATTCCTTTATTCACTAAGGGATATACACTAACTCCTCCGCTTCCAGAAGAAACAGCTGTTCCAGCAGAGCTCATATTAAACCAGCCCATTACAGTATACTCGCTCGACTTCGAAAGCTCATTTGAATTTTTAATCCACGCACTATTTCCAGAACTTAATTGCAAAGCCCCTGCAAGCACTCCTTGCTCAACAAATTTAGGAGCCCCGTAAGCTGTTGCATTGTCTTGAGCCACATCCCACTTTGAAGAATCAGCAAAGAGAGTATTATTCTCTCCAAAAGAGCTCAAATTATCAAAATTCCACAACCCCACTAGACCATTAATATTTGGATTTATTGGCATTGCCGAATAATTATAAGTATAAGTTCCATTTGCTTGTCCTTGTCTATGATAAACTAAACTATCATATAATATTGAGGTATCATTTGAAGAATACACAAAAATCTCATTGCTATTGCCATCATCCTGTACTGTCCAATTCAACAAGACAGAATTATTATTGTAAATTTGGGTATTATTAGCCGGATAATTAATTGCAACGCTCGGCGCAATTATAGCCAAAATATTCACACTTCTTATCGCAGTTACATTCTCATTTCCCGCACTATCTTTAGCCGAAGCAAAATAAGTATAATTCCCAACACCAAGCCCCGTAGTTGAATTCTTCGACTGATTCACATGCATAACCCACCCGCTATTATTATATTTATATAAATTCGTGAAATACAATTGTTGAACCTCGTCAGATGCCAGGGTTCTATTCCAAATCATTAATTCATCTATTGTTCCGTTAATTACTGGTTCAGAAGTAACACCAGGTCTCTCACTTCCAATAAATAATTTAGTCATATTTTTATAAGGCTGTCCAATTACAATTGTATCTGTACCATTTAAAACACCATTGTAATAAAGCACCCCTATTGTAGTATTCCATGTAAATACCCAATGTGTCCAAGCATTTAATGGAAGACTGCCTGAATTAATATCTACAATACTTGTACTGGATAAATCCTGAGCTATAAATCTCATCTTACTTAAACTATCGTATGCTATGAAAGCTAAATTATCGTCAGTAACAAACCCGTCATTTGTTCTAGACTGCCTATAATAAAGCCAAAACGCAACACTTCCACCCTCATTTACCAAACTATAATTAAATGAACTTATCTCAATATACTTGCTGCTTTCATTATTAAACTCATACGCTCCGCCATATTTTCCTCCAATCGCATTCCAAAAGGTATTATTTCTTGCAGTTCCATTATTCCCATATCTGCTCAAATCCCTGACAAAAGAAGCATTCTCTCCAAGCGCAGACAAATTCTCAAAATTCATCATTAATATTAGATTCTCATCATAAATAGTATAATTCGTCCCATTCCAATTAAACTTAACTTCTCCCAATGCGCTTTCTATAATTGAAACATTAATTCCAATTGACTTATTTGTCGTAGAAATCCCGTTAGCAGGCGTCGGATTGACAAATAAAATATTCGGCGCAGTTACATCATTATCAAACATAAAAGTCAAATCTCTATTTCTAGTCATGTTCCATGATTGTACAGAAGTTGTAAATTGGGATTTAGTTGCATTAACACTATAATTAGAATAATATATTGTCGCAGTTCTATTTCTAACATATTCCAATAAAATCTGCCGGGCAATTCTCCCATTAACATCTGTCAAATTGCTGAATTTCAAGGCATTATTCACATCCCATGCAGAAATATTTGCCTCAGGCACCACTGACCCATTTGTATAATTGGCATAACTATCCAACCACCATCCGTAATTCAATGTCCCATTGGCTCCACTTGTCCAATTTACTCTAATGGCGTTTCCATCACTCTTGCTTACATTCGTAAGATTCCAGGTTCCGCCCTTAACATTCCCCACAACAAGAAATTCTTGAACCCCTGTTTTTGAAGAATTTAAAATACTATTTTGTATTGTAAAATTATGATGTGTATCCACAATATAAAAAGCATTTCCAGTATCATTTGTTGTTATATTCATTCCTGAAAATAAATTATTGTCCGAACGCGAGGTTAAATAAACTCCAAAACCAGTAGTTCCGGAAGCTGCAATTGTATTGCTGGAAAAAGTGTTGGATGCGCTTGAAGATAAATAAATGCCATTGCCGCTGTTTCCAGAAGTTGTAATTGTATTATTGGAAAAAGTGTTGGATGCGCTTGAAGATAAATAAATGCCATTGGCACTAGCTCCTAAAATTGTAATTGTATTGCTGGAAAAAGTGTTGGATGCACTTAAAGGTAAATAAATGCCAATGCCACTGGCTCCAGAAATTGTAATTGTATTGCTGGAAAAAGTGTTATCTGATGACCCGCTTGAAGATAAAACAAGACCATAACTAAAGTTTCCAGAAGCTGCAATTGTATTGTTATTTATTGTTCCATTTCCAGCATTAATAAATGCAATTGCTATTGAAGAATTTCCTGTATGAGTCCCCCCCATTATAATACAATTTTTTATAGTTGTAAAGTTTTGATTGGAATAAATTCCAGAATAGGAGCTGTCTCTGGTAGAATAATTAATTGTATACCTATTACATTCTAAAGTTACATTGCTTGCAGTTACATTGAAACAAGTTGTTGTCGAACTTACATTATTAGTAAGATTATAAACTGTATTTGCTAAATTTAAAAGTCTACAAGTAGACACATCTTCAGTCGGGTCAACAACCCAATCAAATTCCACAATTCCACCTTTAACAAGCAAGTCAAATATATTCTGCCCGCCCTCCTTGCTCCAATTGCTCAAATAAACCTTGTATTCCTTGTCTTCACTAATAGTTTCAAAATCAGCAATTAATTCGTTCTCATCTTTTTCATAAACCCCTACACTTCCACTATTATTGCTTCTCGCATAAATTGTAATATCCTTCTCTGAAGTCAAATTCCTTTCAAAAGTAACTCTCAGATACTCTCCCTCTGGAATCTCCTTCCAGACATTATCTCTCTCTTTAACTTCCTCATAAACATCCTCAACAAATGTTCTATTAGAATCCAGATGCTCCGCCTTTGTTATCAGAATAATGTCGAAAGTCTGATTGCTCAAATGAGGAACTATCCATTCAACATAATCTAATGCTCCATTCCCATTCATATCATAAGCATCAAATGCTACATAACTCTTGCCTTCTCTCCAATAAATCTTTATCTTGCTCTCTTCTCCAACCTTATAGCTCTCTGAGATATTTGTAAAAGATAATACATCAGTATAATTCAGCTCATCAGGCGCAGAAACAATAACTTTCTTTCCGTTAGCCATCTCTTCCTCAAATGCTTGAGGAGCCTCTGTCCAATATTCAATTATATATCGAGTAGCTGAGTCATTTAATGCAACTTCAACAACACTCTCTGCACTAACATTCGTCTCCTGAACAGCTCTTCCTGTAACGCCAAATAAACCCCTTATCTTTCCAATTAATCTCTTCTTCTCTCCCCTTTCCTCGCTAATAACCCCTCCGGTTATTGTTGCGATTGCCTCGCTCTCAACACCATTTTCAATCTTCGTAACACTTATATTCTCTGCTCCTTTCTCCAGCTCAATTGTAATATTCTCAGCCACTTCTAATGAAACATTCCTCGTCCATTTGACTCTCTGCCCAACAACAATTTTTTCTCTTGCAGTATTAATATTTACATTTCCTGATGAGACTAAAATGCTGAATTCATTGCTCTCTATACTTTCATTTCTCGAAGGTGTGCTAGCACCGAGAGTTTGAGAATTCTGAGAATTCTCAAAACCAGAATAGGCAATAATTTTCCCTTTTCTTGCTCCTGTAAATTCCTCATCAGGCATTAAGGTCATCTCAGAATTCTCAAAATAAGCACTAATATTCAAACCCTCAAAACTATAATTCTCTGCATTAGCAAAATACTCCAATAAATCAATTGTCGCATTTTGCCCTTTCTGCATTCTTATATTTTCTATATCTTTAATAAAACTCAAATTGCCCTCGCTTACATTTAATCCAGTAACATTCATTTCAGTTACATTGATCTTGGTGATGTTCATTTCTGTAATATTAATTTCAGTTAGGTTAATTTCTGTAATATTAATCTCGCTTTCATTAATTCCCATTCCTTCTACATTTACATCTTCTTCTGTCTTGACTATTGCAATATCCCCATAAACCAATTCCACGCTCAATTTTCCGCTTTCATTCACGCTAAAATCAAATTTCTCCAAATCTATTTCCAGACTCAATCCTTTCTCTCCCAAATATTCTTCTCCAAATCCTTTTTCTATAGTAGAATAATCAGTTGAAACTTCTATCATTTCACCTATAATTTTCAAAGAAACAGCATTATCTTCTATTGTGCCGGCATTTGCCTTCACGCTCCCAGAAACAAGCTTCGCATCTTCTTTTTTATCAATAGGGTAGCTGAAGCTGTTGTTCTTGCTGGCTTTTCCATTTATAATATAACTATTCTCTCTTACAGCTTCTCCTGTAATCCCAACTTCAGCTTTATTTTCATTCTTTTCTTCAGTTTTATTCTCTTTTTCTTCAACTTTCTCCTCTTTCTTTTCCTCATTATTATCCCCTGCGCTTTCATTCACAATAACACCAACATTTTCCCCCATACTTTCATTTCCAACAGCAGTCTCGTTAGCAATTGTTTCATTTGTTAAAGTTTCGTTTCCAACAGCAGTTTCATTTACAATGATTTCATTTCCCAAGCTCGCATTCTCTTCTTCAATTCCTCCTGCGCCAATACCTCCTTCTTCTGTGCCTTTCTTAAATATCTCCAGAGAAAAACTAACTTCCGGATAACTAATCTTTTCTCCAGCAATTCCATAACCCTCTCCTTCTCCAGAGATTGAGCTCCCAGAAGCAAAATAACTTCCATAAACCGTACTATCACTTACAAGTTCATTAAGAAAAATTTCTTTCTCCTCTCCCCCTAAATTAATTCTTACTTTGGAATCTTTAGGAACAAGCTCTCCTGCCTTAAGATTAAATTCCAGCTTCCCATCTAATCTCTCTCCAGATTTATAGCTGGATTGGATATCCAAAGAAGCTTTTCCAGTAGTTGTTAAATTTGCTTGAAATAAATAAAACATTCCAAATAGAACAACTAAAGAAAGCACCAAAAAAATCCAACGATTATTATGTGCAGTAACATTTTTTTTCTTCGGCAATTCTGTCCCCAAATATCTTTTGTATATCTTATCGCCCTCGCGATAAGACTCATAATAATAAGGTCCGAAAACCTTTCCGCCTCTTTTTATATATTTCTCATAAACCATGTGCAGTAACGCTCTTTTTTAACGAGCTATAAAAGAAAAACTATATATTTAAAGGTTACTCCACTGTTAAGTCAATTATCGAACTCAACATTGTAATAAATATGCCCTTATCTAATAAATAAATGTTAAAACAATATACAAATCAAGATAATTATCTCGGATATAATTTTGCTAATTTTTATGTTTTCTTTTGTAATTTATGTTAAGAATTAAGGTTTACTTAACATCCACAGAAGTATATAAAATTTCACTTTAAAAATTACCCCACATAAATTGATATTAAGGAATATTGGCCCTTATGACTTCCCATGTTATTTAGCTCTGCACAAATTTTAATTTTTTCTAAGTCCCAATTTCGCACGGCTTATTTACTATTTTTATTTACCGCCTGCCACGAAGTCACTTACCATCTCAACAATATGGCTCCTACAACTACTTTTCGACTTCTTTTCTTAACTTATCAAATAAGAACTTTGTTCTCTGTTTTAAAAACTGGAACTCTTTTTCTTCTAGGGCAGTTTTAATTGAATACTGCATATTTTCCCTTATATCTAGAATTTTGTTGCTATGGCTTAAATCTTTTGTTACATCTTTGTCAAATATTTCTTTAAGCTCTTCTTTTGTTAGGCTTATTTCTCTATTTTCAATCATGTTTTCAACTAGTGCAAAGGTACATGATTGGTTTCTTGATTCAAAGCCGTTTTTAGAGATTATAGCAAGCAAACAATGATACAAGCAGTAAAAAGCGGCTGATGCGCTCCAGTCAGAATATCCATTCTCGTGAAAAGTATCTATTGCATTAAGATTATGTATAGCTTTGCTGATGTGGCCTTGTGCAATCTTCATAGAAGGTTCTATCTCTCTTAATCCTTTATGCCTTTCTCCTTTTTTGCCTTCTTTCATGCACTCTTTTAGCTTATCTTTTATAGTCATTTTCAATAATGTTGATTATCATGTCATATCCCCATAGAATTATACCTGTTTTAAGAATTTCTATAATTACCTTATCTTTTTTCTTAAGGTTTTTAGCAACATCTTTATCTGTCTGCAGGACATCATGAGCTTTAATAGGCATTGTCTTATAAACCAAAACGCTTTCTTTTTTATAATCATTAAATTTTCTATCTTTAATAATAAAAAACAAATCAATATCATTCGGTTCTTTTTTCAAATCAGCATAAGAGCCAAAAATAATGCACGCATCTGTCAATTCCTTTAAGTGTTTTAAATCCCCCGCGCGATATTTAAGTCTTCCTTCTAACTCAGGAATTAAAGCTAATTTTAGAATATTCTTTGTTTTTTCATCTTCAAAATTTAAGCTATAAGATTTCATATTTCCTATGTTTCTAAACTTTAATATGCTCTCTTTTTCAAATTTTCTTAATATCTTTAATGCTCCATTTGGGGCAAGATCGCATTCTTTTGCTATTCGATTTATTGAGTAACTTTCTCCAAATGCATATAACAGCATTTTTAAAACATTTTTTTCATTTTCAGTAATCATTTTTATTATACACCCTTATTGTATAATCATACACCACAGGTATATAAATCTTTTGCTTAACGCCTATTGCAGGCAATAACATGCGACAATCTTTAAAAGTCAGCTAATCACAGCACAATTATACCCTAAGAAATCAAAAAGTCCTTTCTTTTAGAATCTCGTCAAAGTCCATAAGACTCTGAGTCCTTTTCCAGGCAGCTATTTTTATCCTTTCAGAGGAGCAAAAAGTTTAAATACTCTGGAGCCCTAAAAATAATATGGAATATTCCTCAAATAAAAGACCAAGCGTAAACAGAGCAAGAGCAGTAGAAAACAGCTCATTAGTGAGAAAAATTTATTCTGGATTTAAATCTGCCTTTAAAAGCTCAGTTGTCTATGCTCCCCTCATAGCAGCAAGTTTAGCTCTCCCCTCTCCTTCCTTAGCACAAACAAGAGATATATTGACAGAAGAATATTTTACAGGCGGTATAATAACAAAAAACTACCTCGCAGAAGATACACTAAAATGGGAAATTGACACAATAAATGAAAAACTTCAAGTAAAGGATTTTGATGAAAAATGGGGAGATACAAAGTGGTCGGGCTACACAAGATTCAGCATAGTAGATGAAAGCACGCTTCTTAAAATGATAGAAAAAAACGCCTCTATAGAAGCAGAATTTGAAGTGTCAGAATGGGTCGGCAGTTTGCAAGAAGTAGGCTTTTCTATCGGAGACCCAACTATGTTAAAAAATGGGACATATTATATGATAGGTATGAATGCCCATCCTGGTGTAAGTCCTCCTAAAACCGTGCTTAGTGTTGCTCGTCTTTCTCCTGAAGTCAATTACACATATTTTAGTGAACCCACAAACCTTCTTGCTCCCGGAGATAAAAAATTCAAAATGAAATTTTCACATGACTCAAATGGCTATCACCTCTTTGCTAATGATATAGAATTAAATGCAGACTTAACTGCCCAAATGAATCTATATCTCCCTTCAATAGAAGGCTACCCTATATTAACGATTTATGATAGTTCCTCTGGCGCAAATACTTCAACAACCACAACATTTGATAATGTTATAATAGAATCTGATGCTCCAATTGGAGGCGGTGGCTCTCTTGCGCCAAAAAGAATAAGGAAAAACCTTACACAAAAATTAAATGGAGAAGAAGGCAGACCAATAACTCCAGATGAAATTCCACACAGGTTCACAAGAGGAGACAGCAACATGGATAATTCTATTGACTTATCTGATACGATAAATACGCTGCAGTATTGCTTTCTTGGAGCACAGAATGTCAGATGCCCTGATGCAGCAGATATAAACGACGACGGAATTGTCGACCTCTCTGATGCAATATTTTCCCTTTATTCTCTCTTTGTAGACCCCTCCCTAAATATTCCACAGCCAAATAGTACACTAAAAGACGGCAACTTAATTCCAAATTCAGCAAAAGGAATTGATACTACAGAAGACAAACTGCCGCCCTGTGAAGGCTATTGATTTTATATACTAAATCACAAAACCCTTCCAACCAAAAGTTTTTTATAACCTATACCCCTAACTACAACATGGCAGAAATATGTTTCAAAATAGATATAGCGCCGGAATTTAAAAAAGAATTTGAGTTAGCATTAGCTAGAGTTGTACAAAAAATAATAGATAAGTTAGAGTTAACAATAGCAGAAGAGATTATTTCAAAAAGTGAATTTACCGAAGAAGACGCAGATGAGTTATCAAAAAAAGTAAAGCTATCAATGCATACTGCTCTAAAGAATAAAGGATTGGCATAAATAGAAGTTGCAATTGATTCGAATGTCTTGTTTAGAACGCTAATCTCTAGGGGAGAAATTGTCAACTACCTCTGGTCACCGCTCCAATTGAAGAAGCGGTCGCTATAGACCAGAGGCATGAGGCGGGGTTCAACTAATCTTTTTTGGAATAAACGTAGTCTTACTTTCTAAGGTATTGTTTTATATCATCAGGCTTCCTTCCGATATTGTCAAGAAAGTAAGCAGGGCTCCAAAATCCAGAACCATAAAAATATCTTTTCTTCACATCTGAAAATTTTTTGAAAACCATTTTTGCGATTATACCCTTAAAGATTTTCGCAACTTCTGGCTTGCTTCTTATCTTTATATCGACATCGAAATGCACATGATTATCGCCAAAACCAATATCTTCGATTTCTTCGATTGGAAGATTGTAACTTGCCGATATTTGATCTAATAAGTCAAAAACAAACATTCTAACCTTCTCTATCTCAAACAATTTATGGCAATATTTTACTTTGAATGTTGCATGGCGCCATGAGTTTCCTATACATGAACTGGCTCTTGCTATCATTTTTGTACCTCCCGTTAAATTTAATTAGTTTAGAAAGCTCGGACTATTAGCGATAGTTTCAGGACTTTCAGTAGCCGAACATAACGGCTACATCATATTTTATAATTCACACAAAGAAATAGTTTACGTTTTCTTTTCACCACCAGTCTAAGACTGGTGGAATTCTTTCTGCATTAAATTTAATGAAAATTGCTGAAAAATGCAAAAGAGAACAAGAGCAATTATTAATTGAGGGCTGTAAGGTTACGGCAAGGAGATTCTACAAAGAAATTTAAGACCTAATGAGTTCAGGATTCTTGATTCTATTAAAACAACTTTAGAGGATTCACTTGATAGAATGATTTAGTTTATTTTGAACACCTTTAAAAAAATTTTAACTCTTAAAAGAGCATTTTTTGTTTTAAGGAATTCTTTTTTCGCCATAAACTTCATATTTTTCCCTTCTTTAAGATTCTCTTTTTTTGGATTTTCTTTTAAGTGTATTTCAAAAATATGGTAATTAATGAAAGGAAAGGTATGTTTCTTTAAAATGTCCGATTCAGAGATACGAATTCCTAATTCTTCCTTAATCTCTCTCATTAAAGCATTTACCGGAGTTTCGTTCTTTTTTATTCCCCCCCCAAATATTCCCCATTTATTTGGGTTCCTGCCCCCTTCATCTCGTAACTGGAATAATATTTTTCCTTCTTTATTTTTTAATATGGCTCCTGAATATCCCATAATGAAAGATAAGTCTAAACCTTTATTAATTTAACGAACTTCTACTTAAAAAAGATTATTTCTCTTTTTTCAGAAAAGAAGCAAAAATTTACGGCGAGGGCTTCCTAACGACTAAAAACGAAAAAACGCTCTGGGGGTAAACTTTGATTTTTTCCTTTGGAACAGGGCATTAAAAATCGGCCACTCTAAATATTTGCGGGTAACTAACGGAAATTCACAGGTTCGAGAGTTACACCCTCTCGGCCCAAATCGCCCACTTATCCTATAATTTTAATTTTAGTAAGCGATTTCTGTAAATGTCATTATGGCAACCTTTAAAAATCGTAAAATCCTTTGAAAGAAAGAACGCCCCCGTAGTCTAGTGGCCAAGGACGAGGCCCTTTCGCGGCCTAAACCCGGGTTCAAATCCCGGCAGGGGCATCGTATATTTCTGTTCGTATTTCGATTTGTGTTGTACTCTCCAAATAGAATGTCAGATAACATTAAATTTATATAAATTGGTATTCTCTAAATTATATGATGACATTAAAGCAAGCTTTAAAATATATAAAAATGCCTGTATCAGATGGGCGACCTCATATGAATTATTATGAATTGCCTAATGAACAAAGAAGAAGACAGGAAGAAACTGATTCTTTGGTTCGGCAAGAGTTTAAGCTTAAGGGTCATTATAAGCGTCCAAAATCTTATCGAAACTAAAACTTTAAAGAAAGTATTTTTTCACAAGTATTAAAAACTTGAACTTCTTAGAAAAAGTATGAAAAATAGTGATGAAATTGAAAAAATAAAAGAGAAAATAATTCCTGTACTTAAAGAACATAATGTCACTAAAGCAGGTATATTCGGGAGTTATGCAAGAGGAGAACAGAAAGATAAGAGTGATATAGACCTCTTGATAGAGATATGTAATGGCACGGATTTATTTGAGCTGATAAGGCTAAAGACAAAACTTCAAAAAATAATTAATATAAAAGTAGATTTAGTTGAATATGCTGGTATAAGAAATGAACTAAAAAGTTCTATTTTAAATGACCAGATTCGGATAATATGAAAAGAGACTATAAGTTATATCTTAATGATATCAAAGAAAGCATACTGCAAATAGAAAAATACTTGTTGGGCATTTCCGAAGAGGACTTCAAGAAGAATAAAGAAAAACAGGATGCAATTATAAGAAGATTGGAAATCATTGGAGAGGCCGGCAGAAGCATACCAAAAGCATTAAAGGATAAAAATAAACATGTTCCTTGGTTTGGCATGTCTCAGTTCAGAGATTTCATTGCCCATTCATATTTTAATCTGTCTTTAACAACGCTTTGGAAAACTGCTAAAGATAAAATCCCTCAAATAAAAGAGGCAATTAATAAGATTACTTTGGTCTAAATTTTGAGTTATCTGGAACTATCGAGGGCCCCAGAGGCATTTCTAGGGATTTGAACAAAATGATAAAAAAACTAATCAAAACCAATGAAGAGTGGAAAAAGATTTTAACTTCCGAGCAATATAATATACTCAAGGAGAAAGGAACAGAAAATCCTGGAACCTGTGCAATTTCAGCAAAAATAGAGGGCATCTTTCATTGCGTGGCATGTAATAATCCGTTGTTTATATCAAAAACAAAGTTTGAATCAAGAACAGGCTGGCCAAGCTTCTTTGAGCCATACTCAAAAGAGTCAGTAATATTAAAAGAGAATAATAGCAGGGGAATGAAAATGACAGAAGTAATCTGCGCAAGATGCGAAGGCCATTTAGGGTACATATTCTATGATGGACCTCCCCCGACATATAAAAGGTTCTGTATAAATGGAGCCATATTAAAATTTGTCAAAGGAGAAAAGAAAAAATGAGAAGAGAATGTCTCCTAAGAGAAAGTTCAGCAAGGGCACAATGCTTTTTTAACCTGTTGAAAAGGCATGTTTTCACAAGTATTAATAATCAATCGAGGGCCAAACAAATTTTAATAGCCAAATCCATCTTATTCATTAAAAATATATCCAAAGACCCTAATTTTTTTACAATTCTCCTTTTATCAATCGTTCGAATCTGATTTAAAAGAACTGTTGAGTCAGTATTTAAAACAGAATCATCTTGTCTTATAAAAACATTAGTAGGGTACTCTTTTTCGTAAACTTTTGAAGTTATCGGAGCCACTATCGTTAACGGACTAAATTTATTTAATACATCATTCTGAATAACTATTGCAGGCCTTATTCTTCCCTGCTCAGAACCTTTTACAGGTTCAAAATTAACTAGAAGGATGTCTCCTCTTTTTATCTCCATTATCATTCCACTCCCAATCTGCATCAGAATCTACAACTTCCCATTCTTTGTTTATTTCAACCATGTCTTTAGCCATAACCTTGCAGCCCTCAATTAATAATTGCTCCTGTTCTCTTTTGCATTTTTCAGCAATTTTCATTAAATTTAAAATTACTTCTTCATAAGTTTCTTTGTTAGATTTCATCCTATCAAGTGCATTTTTTACATTTTCATTAAGCTGAATTGTCGTTACCATTGAGCTATAGAATGGCTATAGTTTATATATTTTTCTATTTCTGTTAAAAATCACAAAGTCCTTGCGTTTACCTCGGCTTAAAAGCCGAGGTTTGTTTAGGGGCTTTGGGAGAACCGAGAGAAATCTACAAAACAAACTCCAGCTTACCTTAAACACGTTAGTGTTTGAGGGATAGAGATTGTATTCAATCTCTATAAAAGCTGGAGATTTCTCTCGAGTATTAATTAACTTCTTTCAGCCGGCAGGGGCATTTCCAGGGATTTGAACAAAGTGAAAATCCCTTGTCACTGACTGCACTAAGAATTTGAGTTTACGAGAATTCTTTCAGCTAACAGGAACATATACGTCCACATACAAAGATTTATAAATAATGTGCCCGTATAATCACTATGGCATACACAGAAATTAAAAAAAAGGGGGAAAGAAGATATTTTTATAGAGTTAGGAGCATAAGAAAGGGAGAGAAATTTAAAAAACAAAGGATTTATCTTGGAAAAGACTTATCAAAAGAAGAATTAGCAATAAAAGAGATGGAAGCTGATAATAAGCTAAATTCCGAAAAAAAATCAAGAATATTGAATGAAATAATCCGAAAGATTAGAAAGGTATTAAAGAAAAATAAAGTAAAAAAAGCAGGGATATTCGGAAGCTACGTTAGAGGGGAACAAAAAAAAGATAGCGATATTGATGTCCTAATAGAGCCTCCAAAAAGAATAGGGTTTGGTTTTGTTAGAATCCAATTCGAACTTGAGGATAAGTTAAAAAAGAATGTTGATTTATTGAGCTATGGGGCAATTCATCCTTTATTAAAAAAAAGAATATTAAAAGAAGAGATGAGAATAATATGAAAAAAGAAGATTATATTTTTATAGAGCATATTTTAGAGAGCATAAAAGATATAGAGTCATTTATAAAAGAAATTTCTAAGGATGCTTTCTTCAAGAATAAAGAAAAACAAAATGCCATAGTAAGAAGTTTAGAAGTAATAGGGGAAGCAGTTAAAAATATTCCAAATAATTTAAAAGAGAAATACTCTTCTATCCCTTGGAGAGAAATAGCAGGAACAAGAGATAAGATAATTCACCATTATTTTGGCGTTGATTTGAATATGGTATGGGATATTGTTAAGATTAATATTCCAGACCTAAAGATAAAGATATTGGAAATAAAAAGAGACTTGGAATTTGTATAATCCTCTGTCAGGCATTGGCATTTTCTGTCAGTATTATATGGTGAATAATTTGAAGGGAAAAACCTAAAAACTCACAAAGTCTTGTTAATTCATGGTATTAAAAGGAATATTATTAAAAGAACTCATAAAGAATGGATACTCTAAAGAAGACAACGCTAAAATGTGGAGTATTGCAAAT
>Ga0209541_10007876_pt1 | contig 17772 bp, 19 predicted proteins | sample RifCSPlowO2_01_FD_184027 | JGI IMG/M metagenome (GOLD analysis project Ga0209541, IMG submission 184027) | Groundwater microbial communities from Rifle, Colorado - Rifle CSP2_plank lowO2_0.1 (SPAdes) (version 2) | ecosystem: Environmental > Aquatic > Deep subsurface > Groundwater | place...
AAGCAATAATTTTATCGAGTCTTGCTCTTTCCGTATTCAAAATTTTTCCGCCTAAAGGTAAAATTGCTTGAAACTTTCGGTCTCTTCCTTGTTTGGCACTACCACCAGCACTGTCGCCTTCAACAATATATAGTTCGCTTTCAGCCGGATCTTTTTCTTGACAATCTGCCAATTTTCCCGGCAAGGTCATTCCCTCTAGAGCACCCTTTCTAATAACTGCTTCCCGGGCAGCCCGGGCCGCTGCTCTAGCCGCGGCTGATAGAAGTACTTTTTCAATAACTTTTCTAACAACAGAGGGATTCTCTTCAAAAAAAGTTTCTAATCCTTCTTTAGTAGCACTGGCAACAAAAGGAAGTATCTCGGCATTTCCCAATTTTGTTTTAGTCTGACCTTCAAATTCTAGTTTTGCCGAATTCATTCTTATCGCGATTACGGCCGTTAAACCTTCCCTCATATCTTCACCGGTTAAGTTATCCTCGTCATCTTTAACAGCGCCAATTTTCTTTGCGTAGTCATTAATAGCCCGAGTTAAGCCACTACGAAAACCGCTAAGGTGAGCACCCCCTTCTTGCGTATTAATAACGTTAGCGAATGATTCGATTGTTTCTGTAAATGTATCGTTATAAGAAATTGCAATTTCAACCGCCAAATCCGGGGTTGCTTTTTTGATGACTATTGGTTGGTGCAGAACATTTTTATTTTTATTTAAATGATCAACTAAAGATTTAATTCCACCTTCGAAATAAAAGTTCTTTTCGTAGTCAACTCTCTCATCAAATAAACGGAAATAAAGACCAGCAACTAAGTAAGAGCGTTCTCTAATTTGCTTTTCCAATGTTCGTAGATCTGTTTCTATTTTTGAGAAGATTGCTTTGTCGGGCAAGAAAGTTGTTTTTGTACCTGTCTTTACTTTTTCCCAAATTTCGCCGGCTTCGGCTGAAGGTACCTTTAGTTCACTAACGTTCCTTAGGGGTTTTCCCTTGCGGTATTCTTGAAAATAAGTTTTTCCATCTCTTTTTACTTCGACCCTCATTTCAGATGAAAGGGCGTTAACCGCGCTCGCCCCTACCCCATGTAATCCTCCAGAAACTTTGTAAGAACCGCTTTCGCCAAATTTTCCTCCAGCGTGGAGATAGGTCATAACAACTTCCAGGGCACTTTTGCCTATTTTTGGGTGAGCTTCAACTGGTATTCCTCGACCATCATCAATAACCGTAACCTTGTTGTTGGCGTGGAATCTTATCCAGATATTTTTTGCATAACCCGCTAAGGCTTCATCCACACTGTTATCAATAATCTCGGCAACGAGATGATGCACGCCGTTTTGGTCGGTAGAGCCAACATACATCCCGGGCCTTTTTCTTACTGGTTCCAGACCCTCTAATATTTGAATATCTTCGGCGCTATATTTATCCATTAAAAAGTAATGTTTTTTTGAGATCAACTAATTTTAGCAGACAAGGGAGGGTAAAACAAGTAAAAGGGAGCAAAATTGCTTTTTTATATTGATATATCAAGATAATTTAGGTATGTTTTTATGACTCTAAAAAGGAGCGGCAGTTGTTAAAATAAGTTGGACTAACTTTTTATTGGCATTACCTTCTAGCTTAATATTAAGATCCTGTAAAACCTTAATATATTTACAGACCCTTTCCAAATTTATTCTTTCTAAAAAAGGAAACAAAGAGTAATCGTCCGTTAATTTTTGGTGCAAAAACTTGTGCCAGAGAAAAAACCACTGTTCAAACTCGACTCCTTCTCCTAAAAGAATTCTTTCCCCGGTTCCCTCCGCGGCCATTTTCCTCGCTAATTCCTCTGTTTCGACCGGTACCTCTTCAAAAAGATCAGCTCCTAGATCAATTATCTGTACGCGCGAGACTAGTGTTGGTACTAAAGAAAATTTTGATGGGGCGGTTAAAATTATTTGAGTATGAGGGTTGGGTTCTTCTATTTCTTTTAAAAGAGCGTTTTGGGCTTGAAGGGTTAGATTCTGGGATTCAAAAATAATGGCGGTTTGTTTTTTCGAATTAAAAGGTTTTCTAGAAAGCTCCCTCTTGAGACTTCGGATACTATCGATCCCTCCTTGTAAGTGCGAATCAATAAATCTTATATCAAAAACACTGGAGTCTTCTTTAGCTATTTTTTCGGCTTCTGCTCGTCGATCTAAACTTGTTTTGCCGACTATAAGTACCGAGAGTGTCATTATTGACATTATAGCGAATTTAATACTAAAATTAAAGAAAAGCTGCCCATGCAAACTAATATAAAAACAGTTGAGGACATTTTATTCGAAGAAGGTAAACTCACTGCCGATAAACTTTCCCTTGTTAAATTAGAAGCAGTTAATAGCGGCCGTCCAGTAGAAGATATAATTGCCGAACATAATTTTGTCAGCAGTGATGATTTAGCGGCCGCGCGGGCCAAAGTTTTAGGTATCCCCTTTGTCAGCTTACGAAGTAAACCAATACCGGCAGATACTTTGGTTTTAATTCCCGAACCGGTAGCTCGTCGCTACATCTTAATTCCCTTTGAATACGATAAAAGTACTAATACTTTGAGTGTTGCAATGTACGATCCCCTAGATCTGCAAGTCATCGAATTTATTGAGAAAAAGAGTAAAGCAAAAATTAAACCTTATATCGCTACCTTAACTGATATAAAAGACTCAATTGATGAGCAATATGCCCAAAGCTTAACCACTGAAGTTACCGCTGCTCTGAAAGAAGCTGGGGGTGTGGTTGAGGCAAAAGAGGAACTTACTGATCTAACCAAAGTAGAAGAAGTAATTCGGGAAGCACCAGTAGCAAAAATTATTTCTACACTTCTCGAATTTGCTATTAAAGGAAGAGCTTCTGATATTCATATAGAGCCTTTAGAAGACAAAACCAGGATTCGTTATAGAATTGACGGCGTTTTACAGGAGAGATTAGTGGTTCCAAAAAAGGTTCACGATGCTTTGATTTCAAGAGTTAAAATTCTTTCGGGTCTAAAAATAGACGAGCGTAGGCTCCCTCAAGACGGTCGTTTTACTTTTAAAATTGGTTCGTCCGTGGTTGATCTTCGTATTTCCACCCTACCAACCGTTCATGGTGAAAAAATAGTGATGAGGCTTTTGCCTAAAACAACAAACGCACCAACTTTTGGGGAGCTGGGTTTACGGGGAACTGCTCTTAAAACTTTAGAAGAAAATATTCTAAAGCCCTACGGGATTGTTCTAGTTACCGGACCAACTGGAAGCGGTAAAACTACTACCCTATTTTCAATTCTTAGTAAAATTAATTCACTGCGGGTTAATATTGTGACAATTGAGGATCCAGTTGAATACCAGATTCCAGGAGTAAATCAAGTCCAAATTAACCCAACTGCTGGACTTACCTTTGCCAGTGGTTTACGTTCTTTCCTGCGTCAAGACCCTAATATAATCATGGTTGGTGAGATTAGAGATTCGGAAACCGCGGGTCTGGCAATTCAGGCTTCTCTAACGGGTCACTTAGTTTTTTCAACACTGCACACAAATAATGCGGCTGGTGCCTTACCACGACTTTTAGATATGGCAGTGGAAACCTTTCTTTTAGCCTCAAGTATGAGTGCGGTGTTGGCGCAAAGAGTAGTCCGAAAAATTTGTACTAACTGTAAAGAAACTTATGACCCCCCACCTCAATTTATTGAGGATGTTAAAAAGGTTTTAGGAAAACTTTTAGCGGAAGATCTACAAAAAATGCACCTGCCCGGAGACGCTGACAAATTTAAACTTTACCGCGGAAAAGGCTGCGACGTTTGTGCGAACTCTGGATATTTTGGCAGAATCGGTATTTTTGAGGTTTTAGGAGTCAGCGAGAAGATTGGTCGTTTAATTTTAGAGCGCTCACCCGCTAATGAAATTGAAAAAGAAGCAATTACCGAAGGTATGATTACGATAATTCAGGATGGATATTTAAAGAGTATTGAAGGTATTACGACCGTCGAAGAGGTCTTACGAGTAAGTTCAGAATAATGGAAGAGGTAAATAATTTAAACAAAATGAGTATGCAGGATATTTTGGAGCTATCGGTGGCCAGAGGAGCCTCTGACATCCACTTAATTGTCGGTGCTTATCCGACTCTACGTATTGATGGAAAATTGGTTCCAATAACAAGTGCTCCTACCCCCACTCCAGAAAATATCGCTAATTTAGTTTTTTCGCTAACAACCCCGGAACAAAAGGAACTTATTTTAACAAACAAGGAACTTGATTTTTCGTTTGCTCTTGGAGAAGTAGTTCGTTTTCGAGTTAATGCTTATTATCAAAAAGGTTACGTTAGTGCGGCGTTGAGAATCGTACCAATTAAAATCCCCACGCTAGAAGAAATTCACGTTCCAAAAGTTTTTGCCAACTTTACCAAATTAATGCAGGGGCTGATTCTTGTCACTGGACCAACCGGTCATGGTAAATCCACTTCGATTGCGGCGATGTTAAATGTAATCAATCACGAGCGGCCTTGTCATATCGTGACGGTTGAAGACCCGATAGAGTTTATTTATCCAGAAGCAAAAGCCTTAATTTCCCAGAGAGAGATGCATCTTGATACTCATTCCTGGGAAATTTCTCTCCGTAGTGCCTTACGCCAGGACCCAGACGTGGTATTAATCGGAGAAATGAGAGATTACGAGACAATTGAAGCGGCTATGACTATTGCCGAAACCGGACACCTAGTGTTTACCACTTTGCACACTAATAGCGCTGCTCAAACCTTGGACCGTATTGTCGGCGTTTTCCCAGAACACCAACAGGATCAAATTAAGATGCAGCTCTCAAACGTTTTAGAGGCAGTAATAAGCCAAAGATTAATACCCGCAATCGATAAAGGTCGTTACCCGGCAACTGAAGTTTTAATTGCTAGCGGCGCGGTGAGAAACGTTATCCGAGAAGGAAAAACTCATCTTATTGATAATATAATCCAAACTTCCGCCGCCGTTGGTATGACTACTCTTGAGTCCTCTCTTGCTGATTTGGTTAAAAGCGGAAAAGTTTCGCTCGAATCCGCTTTAAGTTATAGCTTAAACCCTGATAGTTTAATGAGGTTAGTTAAGAGCCAATCTGAAAAATAAGGCAAAGCCTGTTTTGTAAACAAAATGAGGCAGAGCCTCGTTTAAAAACAAGATGGAACAATACCGCTACGTTGCTCATAATCAAAAAGGCGAACGGTTGGAAGGCAATGTTGAAGCAGTTGATACTCGTCAAGCCGTAAATGTCTTACACGATCGGGGTTTGGTTGTCGTAAAACTAACCCCAAAAGACCGTCTTAATCCTTTGAGCTTCTTTTTTAGTAGTATCCACGGTGTCGGGATTGGCGAGCTGGCAAATTTTACCAGGCAGCTAGCGACTATGATAACCGCCGGACTCACTTTAACCGATGCTATTAAAATTTTAGAGAAACAAACCGAAAACGAAAAATTGGCCAAAGTACTCTCGGGTTTAGGTAGAGATATTCAAGGAGGTTTCACGTTTGCGGCCGGTCTTTCTCGCCACAGCGATATTTTTTCGGATGCTTATATCAATATGATTAAAGTTGGGGAAGCAAGCGGAACTCTTGATAAAGTCTTAACGAAACTTGCCGATACTTTGGAAAAACAGCGTGAGTTTCAGGGTAAGGTCAAATCGGCCTTCGTTTACCCGATTATTGTTTTGGTAGCTATGGTAGCTGTTACCGCGATAATTCTAATTTTTGTGATGCCCAAACTAACCGATCTTTATAGCCAACTTGGGGCGAACCTGCCGATTTCTACCAAAATTTTAATTTCAATAAGTAAATTTATGCAGTTTTTTTGGTGGTTAGTACTGCTGGCTATTATTGGGATCATAATGTCCTTAAGAAAATTCAAGAAAACTCCGGAAGGCTCTTACTTAATTGATTCTTTTATGCTTAAATTGCCGGTTTTTGGCGGGTTGATAAGAAATACCTCTTTTACGGAAATTACCCGCACTTTAGGGGCTCTTGTGGCCTCTGGAGTGCCAATAATGGAGTCTTTAAGAATCACCAGCGAAGTCGCCCCGAACGCTCTTCATAAAGATTCTCTGGTACGGGCAATTTCGATAGTGGAAAAAGGAACGCCCCTTTCAGTAGCGCTGACTCGCGACCCGCTTTTTCCGCCAATAATACCACAAATGATAAGTGTTGGTGAGCAAACCGGAAAGATGGATGAGGTTTTAGAAAAAATTTCCCACTATTTCGAAAGTGAGGCTGAACTACAAGTAAAGAATTTAACAGTGGCTCTTGAACCGATTATTATGATTGTTTTAGGAGCAATGGTTGGCTTTTTGATTTTTTCGATTATTATGCCGATTTATCAGCTGACGAGCTCGATCAGTGCCCAATAGGATTCTCCGTAACTAAATTCGTTTACTTCGTAAAAGTAATTTAGGTACTCTCGAATCCTGCGTCCTATTGGGCTAAAGTTAATAGACTTGACAGGGTTGTTATATAATCTAAGTAATTATCTATGATACCAAAATCTGCCCGCCTCCGCGGTTACCAAGATGGTTTCCTCTCACTGAAAAAAGGTTTTACCCTTATTGAATTATTAGTTGTTATTGCGATTGTTGGGGTTTTAGCGTCTGCTGTTTTAGTGGCAATTAACCCAGCTGAACGTATCGCCGAAGCCCGTGATTCCCAAACCAAGAACGATATCGGCTCGATTGCTACTGGTCTAACTACTTATTACACAAGAAAGCTGGTTTATCCACCATCGACTACTGGTACAGCGGCTTGTACCGGTACTACCAGTGGACTTTGTCTTCTGGCCCAATCAACCGGAGATCTGAAGATTGTTCCCACTCCGCCACAAGCTGGTAATAGTGGTGCACCGGTTTGGAGTGCTTTGAATACAAGAGGAGGAGCAAATACTTGTACTTCTGGTATAAAAAACTACGATTGCGGTTATGAATTAGCAAGTAACGAAGTAAGTGTTGAATACCCAATGTTTGCTAATAGTAATAATGGTGGCGGTTCAGCCCTAAACGTTGGTGTTTGGTGTTTCCGAAGTGTTACCGGACAAGCAGGCATACAACCAACTACAGGTGCGGCTGTAGCCGCGTCCTGTGCTCCGTAATGATTAAAGAAAGGTGTGAGAGATCACGGCCCTCCTTAAAAAGTTGATAGACTTGACAGGGTTGTTATATAATCTAAAGTAGTTTATAGTATGATATCCAAAACTGCCCGCCTCCGCGGGCCCCAAGGGAGGCTTACCTCCTCCAAAAGTAAATTTATTGATCAGCGTATTTGTAAATTATCTATTGTTACTTCGAAGGGGGGTGATAAGATTTGAAAAAGGGTTTTACTCTTATCGAATTATTAGTAGTTATCGCAATTGTTGGGGTTTTAGCAGCCGCTATTTTAGTGGCAATTAACCCCGCCGAACGTATCGCCGAAGCCCGTGATTCCCAAATAAAGAACGATATAGGATCAATCGCAACTGGATTAACTACTTACTTCACGAGAAATCAAGATTATCCAGCACCAGATAGCACACCGCCTTGTGTTACTTCTGCTGACAATGGTTTATGTAGCCTTGCTCAACCGACAGGAGATTTAAAGACTGTTCCATCTCCTCCTGCAGCTGGTCCTGCCACGATGGTTGTTGGTTCTTGTGCAGCTGGAGTTAGAGCATATGATTGTGGTTACGCTAGAGCAGTAGTATCTGGAGCAAATGAAGTGAGTGCCGAGTATCCTATGTTTGCTATTAGTAACAGCGGTAATGGAACTGGTACTGGTAATGTTTGGTGCTATAGAAGTGTCACAGGTCAAGCCAATTCAACTTTCACAGCTGCTGCTTGTACTCCGTCGTAATGACTAAAGAGGGGCGTGAGAGGTCACGCCTTTCTTGGTTGAGAATTGTTGAATTAGATTCTTAATGAATTGGTATTTAAGTTTAGTGTTTGTTGTGGGGGCGAGTGTTGGGTCTTTCTTGAACGTGGTAATAGATCGAGTACCCTCTGGTAAAGATATTATTAGCAAGCGGTCTTTTTGTGATAAATGCAAAAAGACCCTGGCTTGGTACGATCTTATTCCGATTGTTTCTTGGTTGGTACTTGGCGGGAAATGCCGCTACTGTCGAGAACCGCTCTCGCCCCAATATCCGATTGTAGAAGGGGCAACTGCCCTTTTATTTGTATTTGTTGCGTCTCGTTTCTTTCCGTTTAACGCTGGTAATTCCGCTTTAACTTTAAGCCACTATTTAACTCTGTTCTATTACCTATTTTCAATTTCGGTTCTGGTTGTAATTTTTATGATCGATTTAAAACACCAAATTATTCCTAACAAGATAAGTTACTTTGCAATTGGTGTCAGTTTAATTTATTTGCTAATTTTAGGTTTGCTACAAACCCAAGTGACGAGAAGCCTAACTGCCCAAATTGCTCCGAGTCTTGTTTCCACACAGCTGCAAACTATTTGGTTTGCTAAAATAAACACGATTGTTGCGGCGGTAATTGCCAGCGCTGCCTTTTTTGCAATCGTGTATTTAACGAAAGAAAAGGCGCTTGGCGGAGGAGACGCCAAACTGGCTCTTTTTATTGGTTTATTGGTTGGTTGGCCGCTAATTTTAGTGGCAATTTTTTTAAGCTTTATTTTAGGAGCAATTATTGGTTTAAACTTAATCCTTTTGAAATTGCGAAAATTTGGGCAAAGAATTGCTTTTGGCCCCTTTATGTGCGTCGCCGCAATTATTACTCTTTTTTGGGGAGAAAAATTGTTTTTTTGGTATAGTCTTATTTTAGGATTTAAATGAAGATAATAAAGATAAAAAAGAAAATCTTTTCGGAAAAAGGATTTAGCTTAGTGGAAATGATGATAGTAGTAGCTTTAATTGGTATGTTGGTGGCGATTGCGGTTCTTACTTGGGATAATGCCGCCGCGCAAAAGGGCGATACCCAGAGGAAAAACGATTTGGCGGTTATCCAAAACGTCCTGCAAAAATATTACGCCAATACTTTAACCTACCCCACTTCTTTAACTTTTGGCGGGACTTTAGCTGATGGAATCCAAACTTATAACATCCCCGCCGATCCAAAGACTGGTTGGCGAGAATATTGTTATGTTCCAACTACCCCTTTTGGTGCCACTACGCCCCAAAAATATAATTTATATTCAAAACTCCAAAGAAGTAGTAGTGGTACAGTCCTCTATTCTTGTGATGTATTTTCAGATTACAACTACCGAGTTACAAACCCTTAAAGGTTATTGAAAAGAATAGATTGTTTTGTTAAAGTTAGATTATGTTTTCTTTCTGCCCAGAAAAAAGAGGAACAAAGGAATTTTTTTCTCCTGGTTTTACCCTTATTGAACTAATTCTCACGATTATGATCGCCGCAATCCTTTTTGGGATTGGTATCGCCTATTTTAACGCTAATAACAAAAATCAAACCCTGATTAATACTGCTAATGAAGTTAAAACCAAAATGCGACTTCTACAGTCATACAGCAGCAGCCGCATTACAAAAGCTGAAAACGGTGTTACCTGTTCATCAGAAGTAGGAGAAACGTTTGGGGGACACTTCATTTCTACCTCGGGCCCACTTAGTATATTTACTGGAATAGTATGCTTAAATCCTGGCAAAAGATATGTTTACGGTTCGTCATTAAGTTTTCCTAAAGATATAGTAAATCTTGCCTATTGTAGGATTGAGTTTAATGCGATAACTAATCAAGTTGAAGCTACAACTGTTGGTAGCTGTTCTTCTTTTCCAATCATCTTTGCCCTTGCTTTTGCTGACTACACCGAGATCAAGAGAATTTGTATTAGTCAATCAGGAAATATATACGATGGTAATCCTTTCTGTTAAGAAAATCTTCATAAATCAAAAAGGGCAAAGTTTGGTGGAAGCGGTTGCGGCAGTCGCTTTGGTGGCCGTAGTTGTTGTTGTGTTGAGCACTCTAGCGATTGGTAGCGTGCGTAACGCCTACTTTGCCAAACAACAAAGTATCGCTTCTTTCTACGGCCAACAAGGAATCGAACTTACCCGTTCTGTTCGTGATCAGGACGGAATAGTGGATTGGAGTGGTACTTTACCACCCAGTAGTAAATTTAGTGCATTATGGGGACAGACGTTGGGGGCTGGAGTTCTTTTTAAATTAGTGCAGGTAGGAGTTAATTGGCAGCTTGAACAAATAAATGATGAATCTTTTGGCGAATCTTTTTCTGGGGGATTCAAACGAACCGTAAAAATTTCTGATGACTCAGGATCTTGTGGCAGTGATCCTACGAAAATAAAAAGAGTTTTGGTAAGAGTTACTTGGAAAGACAATAAAAGTGAACTTATTTCTTGTTTAACAAAAATCGAGAACTTAAAGTAATAAATATGAAAAAGGGATTTATCCAAGCACTACTTTTATGAGTATAAAAAATGATGCTGGATTTACATACATTGAGCTTATTTTAGTGATCGTTATCCTTGGAATTTTGGGCACTTTTGCGGGCGGCGTTTTGCTCCAATCTTATCGAGGTTCCTTAACAACCACCAATTTAAACGAAGTCCGCCAAAACGGTAGCTTCGTAATGCGGGTAATTGAGGCAGCCATCAGAGACGCTAAGGAAATCGATACAAGCGTTAATCCAAGTTGCGGTTTCACCCCTTCTCCTCTTTCCAGTTCCAAATTAGTTTTAAAAGATGCAAATGGAGCCCAAGTCATTTTTGATAGGGATACTTCAACACCAGCGTTCGTTTATAAGAATACAACCACGAATCCCCTAACAAGCAATAAAGTTAACGTCACTTCTCTATCCTTTACTTGTGAGGTGAGTACTTTTCCCCAAAAAGTAAGTATCCAACTGACCATAAGTGATTATCCTGGTGGAACCCTAACTTTGCCTTTTGTTTCAACCGTAGCGCTGCGCAACTACAGCGGACTTTGATCTTGACAATAGATTTTAAAAAACCTACTATTAAATTATTAGAGAACTACAAGTTTATGAAAAAAATTCTGCCCTCTTATAGCGGTCAGATCTTAATACTAATCCTTTTAATTATTGTTGTTGGGTTTACGATTCTTCTCTCCATAATCTCCCGTTCTCTTGTTGATGTCCGAATTGCCTCTAATACTGAAGCGACTAACCGGGCCTATTTTGCGGCCGAAGCTGGAGTTGAAGAGGCCCTGAAAAAAATCGCTGGTGGAGTTACAACCGGTGGTACAATCGACTTTGCGGCGATTAATAAAAGCAGTGCTGACTATACAATAAGTTCAGATGTTTCGGCTGATTTTAATTATCCAGTTAATGTTTCAAGAGATGACTCAGTCCAGATAAATTTGCTCACTGATTATGCGCTTCCTAGCTCTGGATCCAACACTGGTAATATTAAAATTTGTTGGGGTAATAGTGCAAGTGATAAACCCGCAATCGAGACAACTTTGATTTATGAGAATCCGGTCGGAAGTGGAACATTTTTAGCTCGAAAAGACGCATTCGATACTGATGCTGCTTCCCATGGTAATAACTTTGCGCCACCAGATATCGGTACTTGTACAATTGGTAGTGTTAATTATCAATTTCAAAAAACCCTTAATTACTCCACTAATCCTGGAACCCATTATCTCCTTAGAGTAAGATTTCTTTATAACACTGCAGCACAACCTCTAGGGTTGACGACAACTGGAGTTGTCGGTGCGAGCGGTCCTTTACCAGCCCAAGGTTATGAAGTTATCTCCACTGGGAAAACTGATCTTGGAACCGAAAGAAAATTAAAAGTCTTTAAACAATACCCGGCCCTACCAGCAATTTTCGATTACGTTCTCTTTAACGGCAGTACCGTACCTTTAACAAAGTGAAAAAGAATGGATTTAAATCCGAAAACAAAATTGCTACTAACTTTGTTTGGAATTGGAACTTTTCTTATTCCTAGTACTTTATGGTTTTTAACCTCAAAATTTATTCCTCAAGCGCCTATTTCAAAACCTGCAGTTCAAACTGAATCTGGATTAGTCGCGGCAAGTAAAACTAACAACGTAATAAATAGCACTGATCTATTAGAAATTTTAGACTCACCCAACTTGGTTTTATTTGATTTATCTAATGAGCAAATATATAAAGAGAGTCACATTAAAGGTGCCCTTAATATAAATTTGGAACAGGTTAGAAAAATTATTAACGAGGATTCATTATTGGTTGAAACGTTAAGAGAAATGCAAATCGTCGTCTATTGCCGCGATAATTGTTCAATTAATTCTTTTTTAAGAGAATTATTAAGTTTGAAGATAACAAATATCAAAGTTTTCAACAGTTTTTTGGAATGGAGAAATCTAGGATATCCCCTTGAACCATGAAATTGAAACTCCTTTTATTTTCCCTTATCTCGATTTTTTTTACCACTTTCTTAACCCCTACAAAAGCCGCTAGCGATACCACACCACCGATGACAATCTATACCTTTTCGGGTACAATCGGTAGTAATTCTTGGTACACCTCTAGCGTAAATGTAGATTTGTCAAGTTATGATTTGGAATCGGCGGTTAAACAAACCGAATACTGGGTTGATTCCGGAACCCATACCACCGTTTCTTACAGCAGTTCCGAGAACCTAATTAAAAACCCTTCCTTTGAACTAGGAAGCGGCGGCAATCCTACTAATTGGATAAAGGTGGGGGTAGCGATCCTTAACAGAGTGGCGGATTCCTTTGATGGTAGTTTTTCGGCAAAGATAGATTCTGCTAGTAGTGGTTGGTCTTCTTTTGATACAGTTCTTGCTGACGCACCTTCCTTAACAAGTGGAAAAACTTACGTAGCAGCCGCCTTTGTTAAGACAAGTGGCTTGGAAGGAGCTGCAAAAATAAGAATTCTCCTTGGCGATGGTACTTTAGTTACGCAAAGTAGTTCGCAAACAAGCGATACGGACTGGAAATTCATCAGCAAGGTTTTCACCGCCTTTAGTAGCGAAAAACATATTATTGAAGTTGGATTGGAAGGAAGTGGTATTGTCTATTGGGATAGCGTTTCCTTATACGAGGGAGCGTCGGCTTCGCAAACTAATTTTACGGTTTCTTCTCAAGGGAGTCACCTGGTAAATTTTTTCTCCACCAACAATGATCTAGTCAACGAGGTTACAAAACAAACAGATGAGTTCAAAATTGATACAGTTTCTCCTGGCAATTGGCGTGAATTTGCCGTAACCCAAGCCGGTAACGACCACACGTTTATAGTTTCAATCAAAGTTGATGACGTTACTAGTGGTTTAGACCCTTCTAGCGCTTATTATAATTACACTGTGGATGGAATTAATTTTGGTTACTATAGCAATCTTACAAACTGCAACTCTACCTGGATACCGGAAGACCCCAGTAAAGACCCCCAAGAGGTCGGTAGTGGGTGGCGGCCATTAAACGTGAATCCTAGTACGTCTGGAGCGACGAGCGCAAAATTAACCACTGATACGATTGATTTTTGTAACTCCAATTGGGATTTAAACAAGGCCGTAAAATTCCGTATAAAAGACATGGCTGGTAACGAGGCTAGAAAAGAGCAAGTTTTGAACGGGGCGTGGCTGCGAGTTGAAAGTGGTGATTTCTATTCTAAAGGTGGAATTAATTTTAAAGCAGAGGCCGAAGCTTCTGATCTTATTTCCTCAGGAACCTTTCCAATTAATAATTTGGTTAGTGACCGGGGTTGGTACGTTGCTCCTTATTCATCAACAATTAGCGAAACTTATTCGAAATGGTTTTCTAAATTTAAAACGAAGTCTCATCTACCAGCCGGTAAATTGCCACTAGTGAATGGAGTTTATTTTCAATCCGGTAATTATACAATTGATCAAAATACTATTCCTACTGTCCTAGCTACCACCCAAAACTTAGCAGCGGTAATTTTTATCGAAGATGATTTAACCATCAATAAGGATTTCTTTTTGGATAAGACCAGCGGCTACGTTTTTGTGATTGGAAAAGACTTAAGAACTTATAAAAAGGTGGATAATATTGCTGGCTATTATATTGTTGATGGAAAAATTGATACTGGCTACAATGGCAACGACGGAGAACAGTTGAAAATAAACGGCGGCTTAGTGGGGAACGGAGATTGGCATTTAGGGAAAAGTCTTAGCGCTAATAAAAATTTAACAACTCCCGCCGAAATAATTACCTTTCCGATTAATTATTTTGTTAACCGAAACCTTATTAATTTGATTACCGGTGGCTCTAAATTCATTTGGACAGAAGTAGCACCTTAATAGAATTCTTCGTAACTAAATTCATTCGCTAATCGCGAAAGTAATTTAGGTACTCACAAATTCTGCGCTAGGCAACTTATGCCTAGCTAAAATTAATATTGCAGATAAATGATTAGTTGTGATAAACTTAAATAAAGTAAAGAAACGATGGCTGCCCGTGATTTTTTTGGTCTAGATATCGGCACATATTCTATTAAGATTGTGCAGTTGAATAAGAAAACTTCACCATTCGAACTTGTTGGGGCGGGAACAATCCCCACTCCAGCAAAATCCTTGATGAGTGAATCAAGTGCTGATCAGGAAGTAATTGCTGAAAGTATTAAAAGATTACATAAAGAATTAAGATTGCGAACTTCTTACTGCGTGGTAGCCCTATCCGAATCCCAAATTTTTACTCGAGTTGTAGAGATGCCTAATATAAACCAAAAAGAAATTAACTCAAGCGTAAAATGGGAAGCAGAGCAGTACGTACCTATTCCTCTAAGCGAGGTTAGACTTGATTGGCAAATTTTAAACAAAGTTTCGGTAAGTAATACAAAAGAAACAAAAGTCGAAGTTTTGCTAGTAGCCGCACCTTTAATAATTATTGATAAATACTTAAAGGTTTTAAAGCTAGCGGAGTTTTATCCCCTGGCTCTAGAAACGGAAATTACCTCCGTGGCCCGTTCTTTGGTGCAAAGGACTCTCGGGGCGCCTACCACCCTGACAATCAGTATTGGGGCAGCCACCACGGATTTATGTATTGTTAGGGGCGGGCAAATATCTTTTACCCGTTCGATTGCTACTGGTGGTAATGCTTTGACAAGATCAGTAGCTAACGATTTAGGTTTTGAGATCGATCAAGCTGAAGAGTATATGAAAACTTATGGTTTAGATGAAACAAAGCTAGAGGGAAAAGTAACGGCCGCGATAAAACCGGTTTTCGATATTGTTATTAACGAGATAAGACGCGCGATTGCCTATTATATCGGGCATCGACCCGATGATCCGATAAAAAGAGTGGTAGTGACTGGCGGAGTTGCTAAATTACCTGGGTTGGTCGTTCATCTAGCCGATACTTTAGGATTAGAAGTCCAGATCGGTAATCCTTGGGAAGGTATTAAGTTGCCGGCAAACAGCGAACGGAAATTGATAGATAACTCTACAACCTACGCCGTAGCCGTAGGTTTGGGACTAAAGGAAATATAATTTATGGCAAGAGGAATCAACCTTTTACCTGAAATTGCTCAAGAAGAAATAAAAAGCGGTGAGTATAAGAAATTAAGAAATGTTATATCATTTTTTCTTTTATCAATCGTAATACTCTCCGTTGCGGTTATTTATCTTTATCAATTTAGTTTGAGTCAGCAGGCTAAAAATTTATCGGAAAAAAGCGGACAATTGGAGGCTTCAATAAAAGTCCAAGCCACTAAAGAAGTAGCGGCGCGAGCAATTAATACAAAATTAACTAGATTAGCCACCCTTCTGCCGCAGATAAAAGAAAATTCCCAAACTCTAAGTAATTTGCTTGGACTAACAATTGGTTCGTCGGTATCGGTGAGCCAATTGGCGATCTCAGCAAACGACATAACAGTTTCTGGGAATGTCGGGGCAACCGCGGCCGCCTTGGGTTTTTTCGATAATTTACTAGATCTAAATCAAGGAGGAAAAGATTTTACTGATGTCGAACTTACTTCCTACGCCAAAAATGAAAATGACATCCAATTTCAATTACGTTTTAGAGAAATCCCCAGGAAAAAAATATGAACTCTTCGCAGATCGTAAAACCAAAGATGTCCTTAAATATAAAAAAATTTTCGCCCAAAGATTATTGGATACCCACCTTTGTTGTTTTGATATTATTAGCCCTATTTATGTTTGTGATCTTCCCACAAATTAAGGATTTATCCGAAAATCGAAAGAGAATTAAAGAGGCTAAGGTTCGGGTTCAAAAATTGCAAGAAAAAGATAACAACCTGAAGAGTTTAGAAGAAGGAGAAGTTTTTGGTTTCTTAAGAACAGCTGAGGAAGCAATACCTTCTAAACCCTCGGTTCCAGAGGTTATTTCGGCTCTTTATCGTTTAAGCGCGACGTCCGGAGTTAGTGTTCAAGGATTTTCGCTTTCTTCAACCAAAAATGCCGCCGCTCCTGCGACAGACGCTCCTTCAGCAAACTTGGGTAAAACTCTTGAATTTCAAGTAATTTTGCGAGGACCATTAGAAGCGATTCAAGGTTTCTTGGGTAATTATGAAAAGGTAAGGAGAGTATTTATTGTCGAGCAAGTTGGTGCCACAAGTGCGGACGGAAGTTTTTACGACGTAACTTTAAAAGTTTCTGCTCCGTACGAGGAGAAACCACCACTACCGGAAGATTTTGCCGAAAGCTTACCGGTTCGTACCTCTCTTCAAGAACAAACTTTGGCTAATATCAATAAGTCAGTTCCTTTGAACACACCGGCCGGTAATGAGCCTATTGGAAAAACAAATCCATTCCAGTAGAATTGAATTAAATACTCAATTTTCGCTTACACTTAAATTCCGTGTTTAATTCCTCCTTATAGCTATCGCTAATAAGAAATTCTTGATCCGCAATTTAAAATTAGCGAAGAAGATCTGGCCGGGATTTCTTTGTTTTCGTCAGGGCTTCCCTTATTCGCCATTCCTCTACTCTTTTGTGATCACCGCTAATAAGTACCGGTGGGACTTCTAAATTTAGAAATGTTCTTGGTCGGCTATATTGGGGATATTCTAGTATAGGGATTTTTTCCTTCCCAACTTTAATTTCGGAAAAAGTTTCGGTTGCGGTAGCTTCTCTCTTCAAAACATTAGTAACTAAACGACTAGTGGCGTCCACAATTACTGCCGCGGGTAATTCTCCTCCGGTGAGGATATAATCGCCGATTGATATCGATATATCAACCCATTTTTTAAATCTCTCGTCAACGCCTTCGTAATGTCCGCAGAAAATAACCAACCATTTCTTTTTAGAAAGTTTTTTAGCCAATTTTTGATTAAAGGTTGTGCCAGTGGGGTCGGTTAAAATGACAAAAGGTTTATCTCTTTCCCTAGAATCTTTTGTCAAAAACTTGAGAGCGTCGACTAAAACATCTACTCTTAAAATCATCCCGGTTCCCCCACCAAAAGGTCGATCATCCACAACCTTTCTCTTACCCTTCCCGAATTTCCTTAAATCTAAAACATTTATCTCAATCAATTTTTTTTCTTGGGCAATTTTTAAAATGCTTATCGTAAAGATGTCTTTTAGAGTTTTGGGGAATAAAGTTACAACATCAATCTTCATTTTATTTATAAAAGAGGCTTTCCCTCTTTTTGTTTACAAAAAAGCTCTGCCTTATTTACTTACCACATCAACAAAAGCTTTAGTACCTTCTTTTAAGGCTCTAATTTTTAATAACGCTCTTATTGCCGAAATCGTTCTTCCTTCTTTGCCGATAATTTTACCAATCTCCTCTTTATTTACGTCAATATGAAAAAAAATAACGTCCTCTTTGTTTTCAGAACTAATTTTTACCTCTTTTTTATTTTCTACTATTGATTTTATAATTAATTCTAAAAGTTCTTTCATTGTTTAAATTAGTTATT
>Ga0209541_10007877_pt1 | contig 17772 bp, 14 predicted proteins | sample RifCSPlowO2_01_FD_184027 | JGI IMG/M metagenome (GOLD analysis project Ga0209541, IMG submission 184027) | Groundwater microbial communities from Rifle, Colorado - Rifle CSP2_plank lowO2_0.1 (SPAdes) (version 2) | ecosystem: Environmental > Aquatic > Deep subsurface > Groundwater | place...
TTTTCTTGTTTTTCTATTTTATTTTTTTGCAATCTTTGAATATCGCGAAGCTCCATTTCTTCAGATTGTTTATCTTGAAACAAGCGTTTCTGCGATTCGGTGCTTGTTTTCGTTCCTTCTATTTCTTTAAAAGATTTATTTAAAGCGGTCTTTATTGAATTAAATGTATCAATATCTTCAAAGAAGTCCGAAAGATTTTGATTTCCGAGCATTATTTCAGCCAAAGAAACATTATCAATTTTATTTGTTTTTCTTATAAGCTGTCCCAGAGATTCTTTCTCTTTTTCCAACTTTTTATTGAGCGTATCTATCGCCTTTTCTTTTTTATTTATATCCTGATTGAGTTTAGCTATGGAAATATCGCGCGCTTTTATGGAAAGTTTAGTTTTTTCTATTTGCGCTTCAAGTATTGCCACATCGCGTTCAAATGAAACTCTTTCTCTTTGTTTGTCTTGAAGCAATGTTTGCTGAGTTTCTATTTCCTCTTCAATTATTTCAAGATTGTTTTCAAGCTGAGCGCGGCGGACTTCAATACTGCTTTGAGCGTATGTAATCTGCGTATAAAGTATCACAAAAAATATAATCGGAAATATAATCAGGCAAATAAAAATAAGTGATTTATGATTCTTAAATTCAAAATCCATATAACTTTATTATATCAATTTTAATAATAATATAAAAATCCGATTTTCGCTTGCGCGAAAATCGGATTTTTATATTATATCTTGAATTATGAAATACAAAAATTTACGGTCTCTTTGAGCAAAAACATTTAGAAGATAAAGAATTTTTGTAGCCCGAGGACTTAAATTTTTGCATTTCGTAATTTATTATTATAAATAAATTATTTTATTTAATTTTTATTTTATTTCTCTTTTTTATTATCCTTTATTGCTTCGCTTTCTTTTTCATCGTCCTCTTTCTTGCCCTTTTTCTCTACCTCAATAGAATCAAGATTAGGTGTCTCAATCTCTTCTTCTTTTTCTTCGGACACTTTCGCGACAAGAGCTATTACTTCATCACTTTTTGTTACAAGTTCCGCGCTTTTTGGAAGTTTAATATCTTTGGTCGTAACCTTACAGGTAAAATCAACGAGTCCCGATATGTCAACTTCAATATGTTGCGGCAGGTCTTTTGCTGAAACTTTAATCTCAATATTATGAAGAACCTTAACAAGATTTCCTCCAAGTTCTTTAATAGCCCGCGATTCACCTGTAAATTCAAGTGGCACATTGACTTGTACTTTCGCGCCGACTTCAATGATATAAAAATCAATATGCAGAGGAATGTCTGACACCGGGTCAAAATCAATACTATGAATAAGCGCCTCTTTTGAATCTCCGACTCCTGAAAGAGTTATAACCGTGGACTCTCCTGCTTTCTTCCAAATTTTCTTAAAATCTCTCGCTTGTAACGATATTGGCTCCGCCTTCTCTTTCTTGCCATAAAACACAGCGGGTAATATGCCGTTTTTGCGAAGTTTTTTAAGATTTTCTGAGACTTTTCTTTTCTTTATTTTTAACTCTAACATAATGCAAAACAGTATATCAGTTTGCGTCAAAAAATCAAATTTCAATCGTGATGGCGGGGATTTCAACTTTATAACTTTCTGACTTTCTAACTTTCTCTTGAATTACGAAATGCAAAAATTTACGGTCTATTTGAGCAAAACATTTAGAAGATAAAGGGGTTTTGCGACCCGAGGACCTAAATTTTTGCATTTCATAATTCATAGAACTTTCTAAATTTATACCGCGTTTGGAGATATATTTCCATTAAGAAACGCCGTGATATTCAAAGCAGCAATTTCCGACATTTTGTTTCTTGTCTCTGTTGTGGCAGACGCAATATGCGGAGTAAGCACGACATTTTCAAGGTCCGCAAGCCCTTTGGCAAGACTCGGCTCATTTTCAAACACATCAAGAGCGGCTCCCGCTATTTGTTTTTTATAAAGAGCGTCAACAAGCGCGCTCTCATCAATCACCTCACCGCGCGAGGAATTTATAAGATATGCCGTCCTCTTCATCATCTTTAATCTTTCTTTATTGATTAAATGCTTTGTTGAATCAAAAAGTGGAATATGAAGCGTTACAATATCTGCTTCTCTTAAAACATCTTCAATGCTCTCGCGAAATCCTGCATTTGTTTCTTTTTCAAATTCTTTATTTTTTTTAATATCAAAATAAATTATATTCATTCCGAAACCCGCCGACATAATACTTGCGACGACAGAGCCAATTCTTCCCGCTCCGATAATCCCAAGAATTTTTCCTTTTAAATTCATACCGAGTAAAAGCATCGGCGCCCAGCCGTCATATTTTCCCGCGCGCGTAAACCTGTCTCCTTCGGCGATCCGCATAGTCGCGGCAAGTATCATAGCGACAGTGTGTTCCGCAACCGTTTCGGTAAGCACACCTGGAGTATTTGTAACGGTAATTCCTCGCCGTTTCGCTTCATCCACATCAATATTGTTAAAACCAACCGCGTAATTTGCGAAAATCTTTATACTCGGCGCGGCATCATATACATCTGCGTCAATAATATCTGTAAGCAAACAAATTACCGCTTTATATTTTTTCGCGCTGAGCGCTTTTATAAGTTCTTCTTTTGTAAGTACTCCGTCTTTCTCACTTATATCAACTTCGTATCGCGCGTCTTTTAAGAGTTTTATTCCTGTATCGGGAATTTTTCTTGTTATAAATATTTTTGCCATATTATTTGGATAATGCCGCTTCACGGCAGAGCTTAAAACTTGAAACAATATCTCTTATTTTATGTTTTATTAAATAACATTAACCTCTGTTTAACGATTTTTTCCACATTATGCACGGCATCTTTCATATATCTGTAAGGAGCAATTTCATCCGTATCTTCTTGAAGAGCGGTCTTGATGCCGTTTTTGTATACTGCGCGAATTTCAGTGCTTATATGAATGACAGATATTCCTGCGTCAATCGCTTTTACAAAATCATCATCCGATACGCCCGACCCTCCGTGCAAAACCATCGGTACTCCGCTCGCTTCTCTTAATTCTTTAATTCTTTTTATATTTAGATTTGGATTTTTCATATGCTTTAACATTCCGTGCAAATTTCCAACCGCCGGAGCAATAAGGTCAATGCCTGTCTTTTTTACAAATTGTTCTATTTCCTCAGCCATAGTAAGATGTTCATCTGTAATTTCCACATCTTCGGGTATCTCATCTAAAAGTTTTGACGACTTTCCTATATAGCCAAGTTCCCCCTCTACTAAAATATTAGGACTGACACTTTTTGCGTATTCAACGCATTTTTTTGTAATTTCCAAATTTTCTTCAAATGGCAATTTCGCTCCATCAAAAATAACTGCGTCATATCCGGCGTCAATCGCCTCTTTTACTCTTTCAAATGAATAAGTATGGTCGGCATTTAAAAAAATCGGAAAATTATATTCTTCTCGCAAACTTTTTATAAAAGCGGCTATTTGATGAATACCTATAAAATCTCTCTCTCCTTCTGATACACCTATTATTATCGGCTTATTAAAATTGCGCGCCGCGACAAAAACACCCTTCAGCATTTCTGTGTCGGAAATATTAAAATGTCCAATCGCTGTCTTTTCGGAATCCGCTTCATTGATAATTTCTCTAAGTGTCTTCATACATTTAATTATAACACTTTCAAAACATCTTCCATAATTATTGGTTTTATTGGTTTTATTGGTTTTATTGGTTTTATTGGTTTTATTGGTTTTATTGGTTTTATCCGTCCCATCCGTCCTATCTGTCTTATTGGTCTTATCCATCCTATCCGTCTTATCGGTCTCGTCCGTCCTGTCTGTCCAATCTGTCCTCTGTATCTTATCTGTCCCATCCGTCCTATCTGTCTTATTGGTCTTATCCGTCCCTGTTCCAATGTCAAGGTGAGACCTTACCATTGGGACCTGCCGCGGCGACGGCCAGTCCCCAAAAATTTGAACAACTTCGGTATGATATTTGACAATTTTAGTAAATTTTTTAATAAAAAATGATTAAAAAATTTTCTAATTTGACGACATTTTTTTTAAATGATTTTTTAAAAAAATGAGGATTCTGTGATAGAACCCTCATGTTATATTCCGCTTTTCAGCAGATTAATCTCTCTCACTGAATCGGAATAAATTCATCTTTCCTGTATAAAAATTTATTATAAATTATTGTGACGAGTTTTTTTACATTTTTTTCTCCGATGCAATACTCGTCGTCCTTCATAAATGCTGACTCCCAACAAATTTGCCTATTTTCTTCAATGAATTTGTTCATTATTTTTTCAATTTCTTGCCCTGTTTTAAATATTCCTTTCATTTTACCTCCTTTCTAAATGTCAAAAAATTAAATCTAATTTTAGATTAGCATTTTTAAGGCCTTTTGTCAATGTTTCGTAAAAAATCATAACTTGCTAAAATGAAAGTATTATGTCTTTTCAAAATAATTTTGACTTTGTGGCTATAGGCGACATCACCACGGACGCATTCATTCGCCTATCAGGCGATGACGCGGTGGTAAAGAAAGACGATGGTGGCAGAAAATCAAATCTTTGTTTGAGTTTCGGCGATAAAATTGAATATGATTCTGTCACGGAAGTTCCGGCTGTTGGAAACAGCCCGAATGCTTCCGTCTGCGCGCGTCGCTTAGGGCTTAAATCGGCGCTTGTTACAAATCTGGGAGATGATTATAATGGAAAAAAAATAATTGGGACGCTTGATAAAGAAGGTGTGAGCGCAAATTTTATAAAAATCCATACCGGTAAAAAAAGCAATTATCATTATGTGCTGTGGTATGAAGAAGAAAGAACTATCTTGGTTAAACATTATAAATATGATTATGAACTGCCGAATGTAGGAAAACCAAAGTGGATTTATCTGTCATCTCTTGGAGAAAATTCGCTTCAATATCATCACAAAATAACAAAATATGTAAAAGACCACCCTGAAATAAATTTAGCGTTCCAGCCCGGCACATTTCAAATTCGTCTTGGCTCTGAAAAATTAAAAGACATCTATGAAGTTTGTAAATTATTCTTTTGCAATAAACAAGAAGCACAAAAAATATTAAAAACAGATGAAAAATCTCTTAAAAAATTATTAGAAATTATGCGCGCGCTTGGACCAAAAATTGTAGTAATAACAGACGGACCAAAAGGCGCTTACGCTTATGATGGAAAAGAAATGTGGCAAATACCTATGTATCCCGACTCCGCTCCACCAATTGACAGAACAGGCGCAGGAGATTCTTTTTCAGCGACTATTACTTCGGCGCTTGCTCTCGGAAAAACTCTTCCCGAAGCGCTCTTAATGGGGCCTGTAAATTCAATGTCTGTTGTCCAACACATCGGTGCGCGGGAAGGACTTCTGACAAGAGAAAAACTTGAAAAATATCTTTCCGCGGCTCCAAAAAATTACAAACTGACAAAAATTTAAATAAACCTTATTGGTCTTATTGGTCTTATTGGTGGTCTTATCCGTCCAATCTGTGTCCCATTAGTCTCATCCGTCCTATGCGTCTTATCTGTCCTATTAGTTTTGTCTGTCTTATAGGTCCACTATATAACTTTTCTTCTTACGACTTTCCTTACTGCCTCTTTTATTGAATTAACTCCCATTCCGTAATGTTCAATCAGTTCATTTGACTTACCAGATTGTCCGAACTGGTTATGAACGCCTATAAATTCAATCGGGGCGGGATGCTCTTGCGCAAGAATTTCGGCAACGGCAGAACCCATACCGCCTGCGATTTGATGCTCTTCAATAGTTACAACGGCACCCGCGCGTTTTACCGCATCCAAAATTGTTTTTGTATCCATCGGCTTTATGGTGTGATTATTAAGCACTAATACCTCAACTCCGTCATCGGAAAGCTCTTTTGCGGCAAAAAGCGCATTATGAACAAGATTTCCGCACGCGATTATTACGGCTTGCGGCTTTTCCGAGTCCCAAAAGATTTCCGCTTTTCCAATTTCAAACGGAGTATCGGCTGTCGTAAATAAAGGACTTTTATCTCTCGCTAAACGAATATAAACAGGCGTTCTTGTAAAAGCCGCCTCAAATGTCGCCTTGCGCGCCTCTTCGGCATCGCAAGGCGCTAACACGGTCATATTTGGCAAAACACGCATAAGCGCGATATCTTCAAGCGCCTGATGCGTAGCTCCATCCGGACCAACAGAAACACCTGCGTGCGAGCCGACAATTTTAACAGGCGCATTATTAAGCGAAATAGTCGTTCTTATCTGCTCATTGTTTCGCCCCGGAGAAAATGTCGCGTATGAAGCGATAAAAGGAATTTTCCCATAAATAGCCAGACCTGACGCAACTGTCGCTAAGTTTTGCTCGGCAACGCCTATTTCAATATAACGCTCTGGAAATTTTTTTTGAAACCATTCAATCCTTGTTGATTCGGATAAATCCGCGCAAAGAGCCACAACTTTCTTGTCCTTCTCGCCTGCTTCAACGAGCCCTCTGCCGAAGCCGTCGCGAGTCGGCTCTTGCTCAAGAGAATCTTTTTCAAAAATATTTTTAACTAATTTTGCGTCTTTATTTATCATATTGTTCTTAAATTACGAAATGCAAAAGTTTACGGTCTATTTGAGCAAAAACATTTAGAAGATAAAGAGGTTTTGCAACCCGAGGACCTAATTTTTGCATTTCGTAATTCATAGATATTATTGATGTTCGCTTTCAATTTTCCCGCCAAGCGTTCTTAATTCATTTAAAAATTTTTTTGCTTCTTCTTTGCTTGGTGGTTTCCCATGCCATTTATAATCAAATTCAATTTCTTTTATTCCTTTACCCGGAATGGTGCGCGCTATTATAACAGTAGGTTTTTCATAAATCGCTTTTGCCATATCAATTGCGTCAATAAATTCTTTAATATTATGTCCGTCAACTTCCATAATATGCCAATTAAACGCTTCATACTTTTCTTTTAGTGGCTCAAGCGGCATAACATCTTCCGTCATACCGTTTATCTGAATATTATTACGGTCTATAATAGCGGTTAAATTTGAAAGTTTATTTTTACCGACAAACATCACTCCTTCCCAAATATTTCCGGCATCCTGCTCGCCATCTGACATCAAGCAGTAAGTTCTGAACTTTTTATCATCCATCCGCGCGCCATACGCAATACCCGCCGCCTGCGAAAGTCCGGAACCGAGCGGGCCCGATGTCGTTTCAATTCCCGGCAATCTCTCACGCTCCGGATGTCCCTGCAGGCGCGCTCCGAATTTACGAAGCGTCATTGTCTCTTTCAATGGAAAATATCCGGCATGCGCCATAGTGGCATAAAGAATAGGCGCGATATGGCCGTTTGAGAGAATAAGTCGGTCTCGCTCTTCCCAATCGGGATTTTTCGGATTGTGGTTTAAAATATGAAAATAAAAAGCCATGAAAATGTCCGCCATTCCAAGCGACCCTGCTGTATGTCCCGAGCCGGCTTCTGTGAGCATTTTTATAACCGTCTGTCTTATTTCATTTGCTTTTTCTTCAAGCTCTTTTATTTTTTCTTCGTGAATATCTGACATTTCTATTTTTTATTTTGTTTTTTAATAATTTTTTAATTTCTCAATCGCGTCTTTAATATTATCGCTTTCAAAAATCGCTGAACCGGACACAAGCCGATTCGCGCCGGTTTTTATCAATCGTGGCGCGTTTTTCATATTTACTCCTCCGTCAACGCTTATTATAACTTTTGGAAATCTCTCGCGCAAATCGGCAATCTTGCCGAGCACGCGCTCGTCAAATAGCTGCCCCTGAAAACCGATTTTCTCAATTCCCATAAATTGCGCGAAATCAATTTTGTCCACGATAGGATAAATGGCATCGTTTGATGTAGTCGTATTTAACGCTATCCCGAGTTTTGCTCTATCTGAAACAGCGCCAAAAATTTTTTCAAAATTTTTGGCGCTGTCAATGCTTTCAATATGCGCTATTACTCTCTTCGCGCCCGCTTTTATCCAATTTCCAACAACGATCTCAGGATTTAAAACCATTAAATCCGCTTCAAAATCAAAATCAATAGGGAGCGGCTTACCATCATCCTCAATATAAGGCCAACTTATAGATGAAACAAATTTCCCATCCATCACATCAATCTGGACAATATTCGCCAATCCTTTGACTTGAGAATATTTTTTGTTCAAATCATCTAAATTTTTTGGCATTATAGCCGGTATAATTTCCATAATTTATTATTAATCCTATTGGTCTTATTGGTCCCATTCGTCCCATCTGTCCTATTTGTCCTATCTGTCTTATCTGTCTTATCTGTCTTATCTGTCTTATCTCGATTACATAGGTCTTATTTGTCTAGTAATTTCTTCTATTTTCGCAATCCTACGTTTATGTCTTTCTTCCCCTATAAATTTTGTCTCAAGCCAAAGCTTCACGGCTTTTTTGGCGGTCTCTTCATCTAAAAAACGCGCGCCGAGTGAAAGCATATTCGCGTCATTGTGCTCGCGAGAAATTTTAATCTCATTCGGTATTTTCATTCTTCCATTATGCTCGCATTGCCCATTAAAAACTATAGCTCTTGCATTTGGATACCTATTGGCGACAATCGCCTCGCCTTGCCCTGAGCCGCCTAAAATTATTGCTCTCACCTCGTTGAAATTTTTTGACACTTTGCTTGCAGCTTTTGATATTGAATCCGGATAATCATCGTTCTCGTCATATTCATACGCTCCGTAATCTTCAACTTCATATCCGAGCGACTTTACGAACGGAATAAGTTTTTCTTTGAGTTTAAATCCGGCATGGTCTGCCGCAAATAAAATTTTCATATTTATCACTTTATATATTTACCGCTTAAAATAATATGTTTGACAAGTGTATTGGCATATCCGACTTCATTGTCATACCACGATAAAACTTTTACTAAATTTCCGCCAACTACTTTTGTAAAAGAAAGGTCGGCAATAGCTCCGTATGTATTTCCTATAATGTCAGATGATACGAGTGGTTCTTTTGTTGTCGTAAAAATGCCTTTCCACCTTTCCTCATTTGCCGCATCAATAAGCGCTCCGTTTACTTCGTCAATATTTGTGTTCTTTTTTGTGATAAAAGTAATGTCCGCTATTGAGCCAGAAATAACAGGTACCCGTAAAGCAATGCCATCAAATTTTCCTTCAAGTTCAGGCATTGCTTTTATCGTCGCGCTCGCCGCGCCTGTTGTGGAAGGAACAATATTTATCGCCGCGGCTCTGCCGCGGCGAACATCGCTTTTATTTAGCGCGTCAATAATACTCTGTGTCGCCGTATAACTATGAATAGTATTTAGAAGCGCTTTTTCAATACCAATTTTCTCATTAAGAATTGCAAGTATGGGGCTTTCGGCATTTGTTGTGCAAGAACCGTTTGAACTTATGTCGCATATCTTAAGTTTGTCTTCATTTACTCCCATAAGAATAGTCTCGCCTGAAATTCCACGCGGAGGAGAATCTTTTACGGGCGCCGTGATGACGACTCTTTTCGCGCCTGCGTCTAAATGCGCTTTTGATTTCTCATAACTTGAAAAAACTCCCGTTGATTCCACTACGATATCAATATCTAAATTTTTCCACGGCAAATTTGATGGTTCTCGCTCGCTTAAAAACTTTATTTTCTTTCCGTCAAAAATAATTGATGAATTTCCATCCGCGCCGATGACGGTAGCCGATACATCAAAACGGTTTTTTCCGTAAACGCTATCGTATTTAAGCAGATACGCAATATTTTCAATATCTCCTATATCATTGACAGCGACGAGCTCAAGCTCTGGAGTATCTTTTGCCAAACGCAAAAAAGCGCGCCCTATTCTTCCCAAACCGTTAATTGCGATTCTTATTTTTTTCATACAAATATTATAACAACATATTATTTTTTGTGAAAGCTCTAAAATTTCAACAATATGATGTGTCATCCAAGGACTGTCCTTGGAAAATACTGTCATCCAAGGACTGTCCTTGGAAAATACAGGTGCGACATCCGATGTCGCGCCTTCCTGAAACTACCAATGTCAAGGCGAGACCTTGACATTGGTAAATTTAATTAAAAATTTAGACTAAAATCAATTAAACTTTTTTTAATGACATCATCGTCAACTTCAAATTCTTTGCGATAAATAACTTTTTCCGTATAATCAATATCTTCAAAATAAGCAAGTTGCGACCTGAATATCTTCTCATTAAATTCCACAGAAAAAATCTTTATGGCTTTTTCGGCAACTTCCATAATTGAATGGAAATTTTTAAAAATAAAATACATATCAACATAATCTTTCCATTTGGCTCTTCTCCCCAGAGCGTAAGCCTTCATCGCGGCCAATGTCAAAAGGTCGGCTACTTTTATCACATTATCCAGATTATTTTTAAATTCTATATTAAACGGGTAATGCAAAAAAGTAATTTTTACCCCATTTACTAAAAGGGTATATTCGTCCTCTTCGCTTACAAATATTTTCTCAATATTAAAATCATCTGTTATTTTTCTTTTTATTTTTTCAAGGTTAAATTCATTAACCGTAAACAAATCAAAGTCTATTGATTCCCTGTGTCCTGTGTGCAAGGATATGGCTGTTCCGCCGACAAGTCCAAAATCTTTGGAAAATTTTCCGATTAACGGCAAAAGTTTGGTTTGTTGTTCCGTCAAAATTTCTTTATGCATACTTTTTGAAATAAAGGTTGAAATAATTTTTTATTTTTGGACGATAATTATTTCTTTTTTGACTTATTTGTTTTTTGAAAATAATAGCGGATTTTTTAACTCCTAAAATTGAAAACATTTCTTTAACATCGTCAATGTCGCCGTAATTCAGAACATTCTCAACAATAGCTTCTTCTGAAAGATTATCGTAATTTCTCGTACCCCAGACGAGATATGGTCTTTCTTTGATAAAATTGCTGATGGTCATAGTTAAATTATAACACTTTCGGAAGAATAACTTCCGTAATTATTTATTATAACAACATATTATTTTTTGTGAAAGCTCTAAAATTTCAACAATATGTGTCATCCAAGGACTGTGTCATCCAAGGACTGTCCTTGGAAAATAGTTATCCGACTAATTACCAATTTCCGGCTTGCTTTTTTCTTTGTTCTGAACGACTTTTATAAAGTTTCTCCGTAAAACCTCCTTCTTCCAAAAAACTTTTTTCAAGCGCGGTAAGCTGTCTGTCAAGAAGATAATTTGTCTGATTTATGAGACAGATTGCGCAGTTGGCGGCATCCTCCGGATCGGACATATAAGACTTGTAAGTCTCATATGTCCTATTGGACTTATAAGCCAGCTCGCGCGCCACTTTTGCTCGTGGCTCAATTTTGCTCCAAAGTTTCAAGCCCTTTTGGCGCAAAAAATCTTCGTAGTCCTCCAAAAGCTCGGCTTGACTTGCGCGCGCTACGCCGACAAGTTTTAGCTCGGTCTTTTTGGAAGTGCCTGACGCTTGAGAGCCCTCTGCGATGTTTTGTCGTCCGGAGCGAGCCGCCTGAATTATCTGGTCGCTCATTCGTGACCAATACTGCCGCCGTGGCGGCCGTTTTGTCTTATCGGTCTTATATGTTCTATTGGTCTCATCGGTCTTATTTGTCTTATCGGTCCAATTTTCCACATACCACTTACAAAATTCTACCGTGAAGTCATAAACCATGGTGGCAGATTGATATGAAAGCAGTTTTCTATATCCTCCATGCGGAGGAATTAAATTTGTTATATTTGTCATATTGGTCTTATTGGTTAATTTGTCTAATTTGTCTTATTCGGTGGTGGTGTTGGTGCTGTTGGTGCTATCGGTCCCATCTGTCCCATCTGTGCTATCGGTCCCATCTGTGCTATCGGTGCTATCGGTGCTATCGGTGCTGTCGGTGCTGTCGGTCTCATCTGTCCCAGCTGTGCTATCTGTGCTATCGGTCTCATCTGTTTCATTGGTCCCATCGGTCTCATCTGTCCCAGCTGTTGATGCCGCGGCGCCACAAACGCCAGGCAAAGGCGTAAGCGAGCCGTTCACTATTTTAACACAATACGGCTCGCCCGTAACTTCATCATAAAGCGTAATGCCGTTTGGCTTCTCAGCGCTTCCTATTGTGAGATTCTCAACTACTAAGTTTGCGATATGCATTATACCATTAACAAATTTCACGCCGACTGAAACAAGGTAGTCAATAACCGACTGCAATGACGCGCCACCTCCACTGCCCCCACCCCCGCCACCGCTACCCCCTCCCGCCGCAAGAAGCGCTTCCACATCAGCAATCCGCGTTTCTAAATCGCCGACTTTGCCCGCGAGCTCCTGCACTCCGGAGAGAGTGAATGTAGCAAGCTTGTAAATATCAACTCCCTTGCCGCCAGCGGAGAGAGTTTCCAAAGGCGCTTCTTCCGCTATGAGTCCGAGCCGAAGAGGCGCCGACTCGTCCTCGTATTTATAGCGATACCGCGCCACACCAACCATTTCAAGCGTTTCAAGTATTGACCGTTTATCTTCATCTGTTATATAAGTTATATCTTTTTTGGCGTCTTGCGTTGAAATATTAATAAATGAATTTGCCGCCACATCTCCAATAATATGCATTTTATAAAGAGGCGTGGTCGTTCCTATTCCTATATTGCCATTAGCGTCAATCACAAATTGTGATGAAATAGTATTATGTCGCAGGTCAATAAACGCTTCAATACTTGCCTCGCCGACTCCGTCAAACGATTCAAGCGCGACACCTACTGTTTCCCCCGTTGTCGTGGCTTTCGCTCCGATACCGGCAACTGAAGAGAGGGCTATTCTGTCTCCTATCGCGATTGCCCCGCCGTCGCCGTTTACTTTCACGGGCACGCGACCGGCAAGAGCCACGGGTTTCGCATTTTCAATTTCTTTTCCGAGCAGTATTCCGGGATTAGTTGAGATAATTCCTATAATGGTTTCTGTCGCTGTTTCAGCCCTTTTAATAAATCCGCTATTATCAGGGTCAAGCGAAACAATTTCTCCCGCGGAAAGCGTCTCATCCGCGGTAGCGTAATTTTCAGCAACATCAATATCCTGAATTGTCGCCGTTGTCGCGTAAATTGTGCCTGCCGTTGTGCCGCATGAACCAGTGTCGCGAACACAAAGAGAACCTTGAATTGAAAGAGTTGATACAGGCGTCGTCGTTCCAATCCCCACATTGCCGCCCATTATACCCATTCTTCCATTACTTAAAAATAGTTGCGAGCCTGTTTGAAACGCAAACGTATCAACACCATTTTCCTGTAAAGCGAATATGGTTTGTTTATTGCCGATGTCATAAATATCAACAGTGTTTATATTGCCGCCATCAATCCCCGCCCAGGAATATATCTTTCCATTATAAAGGACGGAAGTATAAAAGCGTCTTGCCGTTCCCCCTGCTGTTCCTGTTGACCATGAATCGGTTGCGATATCATAAATATCAACAGTGTTTAAATTGACACCATTATACCCCGCCCATGAATATATCTTGCCATTGTATAGGACAGAGGTATGATAGCGTCTTGCCGTTCCCCCTGCTGTGCCTGTTGACCATGAGTCTGACGCAATATCATAAATATCAACAGTGTTTAAATTGCTGCCATTCCACCCACCCCATGAATATATCTTTCCATTATAAAGGACGGAGGTATGACTCTCTCTTGCCGTTCCCCCTGCTGTTCCTGTTGACCATGAATCAGTTGCGATATCATAAATATCAACAGTGTTTGTATAGCCGCCAGCAGTAGTCCCCGCCCAGGAATATATCTTGCCATTGTAGAGGACGGAGGTATGAAGGTATCTTGCCGTGCCGCCAGCTGTGCCTGTTGACCAGGAATCGGTTGCAATATCATAGATATCAACAGTGTTTAAAAGGCTGTCATTCCACCCCCCCCATGAATATATCTTTCCATTATAAAGGACGGAGGTATGATAGCGTCTTGTCGTGCCGCCGGCTGTGCCTGTTGACCATGAGTCTGACGCAATATCATAAATATCAACAGTGTTTAAATTGCTGCCATTCCACCCACCCCATGAATATATCTTTCCATTATAAAGGACGGAGGTATGTCTGTATCTTGCCGTGCCGCCGGCTGTTCCTGTTGACCAGGAATCGGTTGCATTGGCGCTTAAATTCTTATTGACATTTAAGACATCGTCAAGTCCCGTGATATTTGTAATTCCGCCATTGTTGTAAATATTATTATTTGTTCTAAACCTTCCCGCTATGTCAAAAATACCATTTCCCGACAGATTGACATTCGCATTCTGCCCCGCTGTCGGAGTAAGAGAAAGGGCTCCGCCCGTTCCCACTCCAGCCAGTGTTAATCCTCCCGTTGCCCCCACCGTTTCAGACCAGTAATTGCTTGCGTCATAGCCCAAACGAAGCTGTTCTGTGGTGGAGAGGGTATGGAGTTTCGCCCCCGACCCCGTCGTCCCAATGCCCACATTACCGGAAGAGTCCACCATAAATGCGGTATTATGCGCTACTATATCGTTGCCGATAAAATTATGCGTGTTTTCAATTTCAATATCATAGACATCTTCTTCCGCGACAGGGTTAATAGCCGCCACTTTGTCGTAAAAAATTTCGCCAGAATTATCCACATCCACCACTCTTGACTTTTTATTTAATTTCGCATAGTATGAATTTATCCGAGCGACAGATCCGTCAAACGCGTCTGTCGCAACTGCAAAAGCGGAGGTCTTAACAGCTTCCGCTTTTTGCTTTTTATTAAACGACAAAATTGGTTTTAAACGAGCAAGGTCGGCAAAAGAACTTCCGAATAAAACTTTCAAATCTCGCGCTGTTCGTTTATTCATCCCCAAAAGCCAAATTCTTTTTTTAATTGTTTTCAAATATTCCAGAACCCAATAAAAATCTCCATCGCCTGTTATAACCACGGCATTATCATATTCTTCTTTAAGACGCATCATCTCAAAAGTCATACGAGAATCAACATCAGCTTTGCCTGAACCATCATCGCGTTTGCGGGTAGGAACAAGCATCACTTCATAACCGATATGTGAAAATTCTTCATATTGCTTTATACGTTCCGGCTTATCGCTGGCGCCGCCAAAGATAAATACTTTGGAAACATCATAGCGAGTTATTAAATAATTATAAAGCAAACTATAATCCATTTCCCAGCCCGATTCTCGCGCGCCATGATAAATATTAGAAAGGTCAAGGAAAGCATAAACGCGTCTGCCTTTGTTTCGCGGCGCCGCGATAGACATTCCTTCCCGCAGATCAGAAACTTTTGTCCATCCGTCCTTCGTAAGATAAGGATGATTGGCTGTGGTGCGAATTTGTCTGCCATCTTCGGTTATGAGTTTGAAAGTTTGCTTTTTCCCCATATACGCCAATCGTTTGACTTTGCTCCAGACAAGTTTGCCTGTTTTCTTGTTTAAGGACTGGATTTTATCTCCTTCTTTAATGTCTTTTATAGCAATTTCATCGTATTCATATTCGTCATCGTCAACTTTTGACTTTTGACTTTTGACTTTTGACTTTTTGCGCCTTCGGCGCAAACGCGTATCTCCGGTAACGCATTGTCCGACTCTAAAAGAATTTGCGACCGTATTAAGAATTCCGACGCCCAATCCACCCGTGAAATAACCATGTCCCGTGGTATCACCCGCCGCCCCGCCGACAGAAAGTTTGGTTGAAGGACTCGTTGTCCCAATCCCCACATTGCCGCCCATTATACCCATTCTTCCATTACTTAAAAATAGTTGCGAGCCGGTTTGAAACGCAAACGTATCAACGCCATTTTCCTGTAAAGCGAATATGGTTTGTTTATTGCCAATATCATAAATATCAAGAGTGTTTGTATAGCCGCCACTATTATTCCCAGCCCAGGAATATATCTTGCCATTGTAAAGGACGGAGGTATGATTGTTTCTTGCCGTGCCGCCGGCTGCTCCTGTTGACCATGAGTCTGCGGCTATATCATATATATCAACAGTGTTTAAATAGCTGCCATTATACCCACCCCATGAATATATCTTGCCATTATAAAGGACGGAGGTATGACTATTTCTTGCCGTGCCGCCGGCTGCTCCTGTTGACCAGGAGTTTGCGGCTATATCATAAATATCAACAGTGTTTATATAGCCGCCAGTAGTACCCGCCCATGAATATATCTTTCCATTGTAAAGGACGGAGGTATGTTCACCTCTTGCCGCGCCGCCAGCTGCGCCTGTTGACCAGGAATCAGTCGCGATATCATAAATATCAACAGTGTTTATATAGGCGCTGCCATCATTCCCCGCCCAGGAATATATCTTGCCATTGTAAAGGACGGAGGTATGATTGTATCTTGCCGTGCCGCCGGCTGCGCCTGTTGACCATGAGTCTGCGGCTATATCATAAATATCAACAGTGTTTATATAGCCGCTACTATACCCACCCCATGAATATATCTTTCCATTGTAAAGGACGGAGGTATGATTGTATCTTGCCGTGCCGCCGGCTGCTCCTGTTGACCAGGAGTTTGCGGCTATATCATAAATATCAACAGTGTTTAAATTGCTGCCATCACTCCCCGCCCATGAATATATCTTTCCATTGTAAAGGACGGAGGTATGAGCGCGTCTTGCCGTGCCGCCAGCTGCGCCTGTTGACCATGAATCATTTGCGTCGGCGCTTAAATGCTTGTTGACATTTAAGACATCGTTAAGTCCCGCGATATTTGTAATTCCGCCATTGTTGTAAATATTATTATTTGTTCTAAACCTTCCCGCTATGTCAAAAATACCATTTCCCGACAGATTGACATTCACATTCTGCCCCGCTGTCGGAGTAATGTCTAATGCTCCGCCCGTTCCTGTTCCCGCCAGTGTTAATCCACCCGTTGCCCCCACCGTTCCAGACCAGTAATTGCTTGCGTCATAGCCCAAACGAAGCTGTTCTGTGGTGGAGAGGGTATGGAGTTTCGCTGAAGGCGTCGTCGTCCCGATGCCGACCTTGCCCTCTTCTTGAATGACCATGGCTATGTCTATAGCTGAACTATCTGTCATGAATACAATGTCTCTCGCAGCACCGCTAATACGAGGACTGATGACCAAATTTCCCGCCTCAGTAAATGGGTAAGCCCCACCGCCAGTGCCAGTCCCGTAAATCACAGGAGACGCAAACGATGAAAGAAAGCTGCTTTCGCCGTTATCCAAGGACAACCTTCTTGTCGAAGTCAGTGTACTCACATCAACATTTGTGAATGCTCCTGTTCCAGACACATCAAGCGTCCCAATCCCCACACTGCCATCATTCAATATCGTCATTGCTTCGGTAGCTCCATTGTTGCCAACAAGAAAATGCATATCAGCGCCTGCGGCTCCTATGCCAGAAGTTGTTTGAAGATTGAGGTCAGAGCCTGTGCCTGTCCCGCCAATAATAGTTGGAATAGTAAGAGATGTGTCTATAGTATATGCTCCTGTTCCAAAAGTTCCCGCTAATACCGAGGCTGCGGGAAGTCCTGTGGCATTAGTTAATACAAGAGCTGATGGAGTTCCTAAATCTGGAGTAATGAGCGTTGGTGAAGTGTTCATAACAAAGGTGCTACCCGTTCCGGTCTGCGAAGCAACCGCAGTGGCATTGCCAACGGAAGTGATGGGGCCTGTGAGATTGGCATTGGTGGTAACGGTGGCGGCATTACCGCCAATGTTGAGGGTGCTGGTTGATGTCTGATACCAAGTTCCGCTATTTATCGCCGCCAGTCCGCTCCACACCGAAGAGTCTTGCCCCGTGCCGCCTTTTTCAACCGCCAAAGTGCCTGTAATTGTGGAGAGAGTGGATGTCGCCGTCCAAGTC
>Ga0209541_10007878_pt1 | contig 17772 bp, 14 predicted proteins | sample RifCSPlowO2_01_FD_184027 | JGI IMG/M metagenome (GOLD analysis project Ga0209541, IMG submission 184027) | Groundwater microbial communities from Rifle, Colorado - Rifle CSP2_plank lowO2_0.1 (SPAdes) (version 2) | ecosystem: Environmental > Aquatic > Deep subsurface > Groundwater | place...
TGTGTATAAGACACCCGCTTTACCATTAAGCTATGGGCCTGCAAGCACTAATTCTACCAAAAAATGTATCAAAGGGAAATACGATGTATCAAAAGTATCAAATGGGATTGGGCCTATTAATAGCATTTAGGTAACGGAAAAGGAGAAAAGCGACTTCTCCTCTTTTTTGATCAAACAAATCATAATCTTCTTCCTTCCAATAATCTAAAATTCTGCAAATTTCTCCTTGAGCTTCAAGTTCTAAAAGAGAAGAATTAGCGATCTCCATAAAGCTAGTTTTGTGCTTCTTACTTGTTTTCAAATATCCTTCTACGAAATTAGAAATAATTGACACGACTGCTCGTCGCATTTGAGGTTTTAAGCCAAAATTCTCGCTTGTTGGAAGCTTGTCTGTTAATAAATAAACTAACTTTATGAATTCTTTTAGCCTCTGCCAAAGTAAAAGTTTATGATAACCCTTCTCTTTCTTATCTCTCATGCTCCTTTTGATACCTTTGGTACTTTATCTTTCCCTTTGATACCTTATTATAATCGCGCTCGCTGGGAAATTACTGCCTCAACTGCTGCTGCGTCTTTTCCATATTTAAGCCTGCTTAATTCCCGGACTAATTCCGCTACTCGCGGATTGGCAAGAGCTTTTTCCTTGTTCAGGTCCCTAGTTAAATCCATAGAAAAAGGAGTAACAGGCTCGCCACCAACAATAGTTTTTACATAAGCGTTGTATCTTTCAACATTTATTAAATCCGCTTCTGCAAAAACAGGCTGAAATTCATGCTGCAGATAATTTGCATCTGTAACTCCGACCCTGAAAGAAACAAGAGTTCCAACATTCCCAAAAATAGCATTTTTGACTTCTTCCTCCATTTGACCGATAAATTGATTGGCAACTATCAAATTCAGCTTATATTTTCGGGCTTCTGACAAAATCTGGGCAAAATCTGGTGTTGCAAAATTCTGAAACTCATCAACATACAAGAAGAAGTCGCATCGAAGATCTTTTGGCATATCCTGCCTGCTCATCGCAGCAACAAGAATTTTTGGAACAAGAATAAGACCTAAGAATTGTGAATTTTCCTCTCCTATTTTTCCTTTTGCTAAATTAATAAGTAAAATTTTCTTTTCATCCATGACTTTTCGAAAATTAAACGCGCTGTCTGATTGTCCGATAATATTTCTAATCATTTTGTTAGTAACAAAGCGTCCAAATTTAGAAACTATATAATCCAAAACTTCAGACTTATGGAAATCAGATGTCTGGGCTATTTGATCTGTCCAGTAACGGCGGATAATCGGGTCTTGAACTTTTGGCAAAAGTTCCTGCACATAATTTGCATCTGTCAAAACACGCACTACTTCAACAAAAGTACTGCCTTTTTCATACATAACTGTTAACATTGCGTTCCGAATCGCATGCTCGAATCTAGGTCCTATAATTCCTGTTTTGTTCGGATCAAAAAGTTTGTACATAAGTCCTATTATTGAAGAGACAACATAATGTTTTTGCTCTTCGGTTTGAGCTTCCAGCATATTAAATCCCATTGGGCGAGTTGTGTCGGACGGATCAAACAGAATAACATCTTCTGCTCTTTTTGCAGGAATCATAGGCAATACATCATCAATTAAATCTCCATGAGGGTCAATCACCGCCAGCCCTTGTCCGCTTCTAATATCCTGCATAATCATGTCTTTAAGAAATTCTGATTTTCCCGTACCTGTTTTGCCAATAATATACATGTGTCTTCTTCTGTCATCTATGTCCATATAAACAGGTTTTGCCAATCCCCTGTAAGTGCTTTTTCCCAGATAAAGCCCTGCAGTTGGGATTGATGCCGGAGCAGGAGATCTTTTCGCATTCATCCAATAAATATTCGGAGTTGTAACTGATTTATTTGGAAAATGAAAAAGGGTTGCCAATTCTTCGCTTGTCAAAACCGATCGATGCCCCATCATTGGCAAATATCTATAGATAAAATCATTCATGAACATACCCTTAAATCTATGCTTGTTTTTCTTAAATGAGTTGGCGCTTTCGAACTGGCTGAATATACTCATAATATTTCCCAGATGAGCTTCTGCTGATTCCTTGGATGTTGAAGAAACAACAATTCTTATTGTGGTTTCAAACCCGGGCTTACTAATTTTATTCTCAATCCCCTCCAACTCCTTCGCATCTGAAGAATATTTAGCTGTTTCGGGATTAGATTCTGCTTTTTTAGTTTTTGCAAGATAACTTCTTCCGTGTTTTTTCCAATAGGAGTCAGCTGGCGTCATTAAAATTTGAATTGCAGCGCCCTCTCCCTCTGTCATTTTTGCCAAAACCGAAGTGATTGAAGAAAGAGGGTCGGTAGGTAGATCTTTATAAACTTTTATGGGCTTGTAATTCTCCGATTTAAGTCTCAAAGACGCAAAAGCAACTTTCCCATCCCGTGAAAAAATATTGTATTCATTTCCTATTATAATGCCTTCTTTTTTAGCGCTATCTACGCTCACAATTTTTATCTCCGCATCCGGATATGCCCCGTTAATTTGTTTCTCAACTAAATCCTGTAATTTTTTGGGCGTATGCACATAAAAACGGATATCGCCGGGCATTCCGACTATTTCAAAAGAAAGATGAGGCGCAAGCTTAAATAATCCGCCTTTCCCAATAGATGAAAGGGATGAAAATAATTGCTCTGCAGTATCTATTTTAATTTCATTATCTCTAGGCAAAGCAATTTGGAGCAAAACTGATTCAAGTGAAGCTTTCTCTCTTCCTCTATTTTTATACAAAATTATCAGAAGCTTGCCCAGATAAAACAAAATAGCGCCTAAAATAACTAAGGCAACTGTAAATATTGCTAAATTTGTTAGATATGATATGGCATTATCGATTGAAAAGTTTTGCATAAATTTATCGTTCATTTGAAAGTCCCATTGCCCTTATTATTTTTCCTATCAATCCTGCAAGCCATTTTCCTGAATCATCGTCCCGACCTGTTTTTAATTTATCCGCTATTTCTTCTTCTGACATTGGCATTGTAACTTTTCCTGGCGGAGATGCTGAAACAGGAGTAAATTGTTTTGCGTGTTCAATTACTCCCTTATGCTCATCTGTTGCATCAGGCGCATCTTTTTTTGCCTCAATCCCGATATCTTTGAGCTCCTGACTTATCTGAGGCTCTGTTTCCGTTGGCTTTACAAATTCGGAAACAGATGTGCTAATAGGCCCAGTTTCTTTATTGGGAGAACTTGCTGGCACAACAGATTGCAAGGGAGCTTGCGACGGTTGAGGCTGTGCTCGAACTGCTTGATTCACAGAAAGCGTATTTTGATTTAAATTCCCAACATCATCATTCATATACAATACCCCGAGGGGTACATTTATGATATCACAAAATAAATGCTACTATATATGGTATGTTAGCTAGAGTTAATTCGTCTGCGGTTGTCGGATTGGATGCGGTACCGGTTGAGGTTGAAATAGATATTTCTTCTCGTGGGCTTCCATCCTTTACAATTGTCGGATTGCCGGATAAGGCAGTTGAGGAAGCAAAAGAGCGCGTCAGGTCTGCTATTCTTAATTCTAACTCTACATTTCCCGATCATCGAATTACGGTAAATTTAGCTCCTGCTGATCTTCCAAAAGAAGGTCCAAGTTATGATCTCCCGATTGCCTTAGGAATTTTGATAGCTTCAGGACAGCTGGAAGCAGATATAGCAGATGCAATATTTATGGGAGAGTTATCTTTGGACGGAAGACTTCGACATACAACAGGTGTCTTACCTCAAGCTCTTTTGGCACAAAGTAAAAAACTAAAAAAAATTTTCCTCCCCAGAATTAACGCAAAAGAAGCAGCAATTTTGAGAGGTATTAAAATTTATCCTCTCAATACCTTATCTGAACTTTTTTCTCACTTAAAACAGCAAAAGCTAATAACTTCACTAAAACATTTTAATTTAAAAGATCATTTTGAAAATGAAACTTTTGAATTTGACATGAGGGATGTTAAAGGACAGGAAGGTGCTAAAAGAGCTTTGGAAATTGCAGCTGCGGGAAATCACAATATTTTGCTAAAAGGTCCGCCTGGCGCCGGCAAGACATTGCTTGCCCGTACTCTTCCTTCAATTCTTCCAACTCTAACCTTGCAGGAAGCGCTCGAGGTAACCAAAATTTACAGTATCTCCGGACTTTTGGACAAAAAAGCCCTAATTGTTACTCGGCCATTCCGTTCTCCGCATCATACTACTTCCCACATTGGACTTATCGGAGGAGGAACAACTCCTCGGCCTGGAGAAATTTCCTTAGCTCACCGCGGCGTACTTTTTTTGGATGAATTTCCGGAATTTCCCCGCCATGTTTTGGAGACGCTACGCCAACCCGTTGAGGACGGAGTCGTTACAATTTCCAGATCTGCAGGGCGCGTAAATTTTCCGGCAAAATTTATGTTGGTGGCAGCGCAAAACCCCTGTCCCTGCGGATTTTTTGGAAACCCTATGAAAAATTGCAAATGCAATTTGAATCAAATAATCCGCTACCAAAGACGGGTTTCAGGACCAATGCTGGACAGAATTGACATCCATTTGGATGTTCCGGCAGTAAAAGTAGAAAAATTGACCTATCAAAGTCATCCTGAGTCAATCGAAGGATCCCGTGAAATTAAAAAACGCGTGCAAAAGGCCAGAGATATTCAAACCAAAAGATTTAAAAAATCCAAAATTACTTCCAATTCCGAAATGGGCAACAAAGAAATAAAAGAATTCTGCAGTTTTGATGAAAACTGCATTAAACTCCTACAATTAGCTGTTGTAAAAATGAATTTGTCTGCAAGGTCATACAATAGAACCATAAAGCTGGCAAGAACTATTGCTGATTTGGAAGGATTAAGGGAAATAAATTCAACACATATCGCAGAAGCTCTCCAATTTAGGCCCCGTAACGATACTTTATGAAACTTCTTATGGGAATACTGCTTCTTTTTTTAATCTTCATAGGTTTTTTTCATCCAATAAGCTCAATTACTCAAGATTTAGGCAGACATTTAACAACCGGGGAAATTATTTTAAACACTTATTCAGTACCTAAAACCAACTTATTTTCTTATACATATCCCAATTTTCCTTTTATAAATCATCATTGGCTGTCTGAAGTTTTATATAAAATCCTCTTTCAAGTAACAGGGTTTTATGGATTATTAATATTAAATACAATTCTTATTCTCTTATCTTTTGGATTAATTCTGTGGTACGCGCTAAAAAAAACTAATCCGCTTTCTCTCTTTTTTTGTTCATTATTATATATTCCAATTCTTTTTGAAAGAACAGATGTAAGACCTGAATCTTTCAGCTTTTTATTTCTATCCTTATTTATAGTTATTCTTTATAAGAATAGAGAAAAATTTACCCGCTTAATCTTTCTTCTGCCATTTATTGAACTTCTCTGGGTAAATACGCACATCTATTTCCCTGTGGGTATTGTTATTGCTTTATTTTTTGCGCTTGATTATTTACTTTTGAGAAAATTTAAAGTAAGCAAACAAACCCTAATGTTAGGCTCTGCTTTGATACTAACCGCTCTTGCAACTTTAATTAATCCCAACGGGTTAAAAGGCGCTCTGTATCCTTTTGAAGTTCTTCAAAATTATGGATACTCTATTCAGGAAAATCAAAATATCTTTTTTCTTTGGAATTATTCTCATAATCCAACCATTATTTTCTTTGGAATAAGCTTTATTCTTCTATTTTTATTTTTAGTTATTTCCCGTAAAAAAACTCGTCCTGTGGATTGGCTCCTCTCTATCTTTTTCTCAATTCTGGCAATTACTGCTATCCGTAATTTTCCTTTGTTTGTTTTTGCAGCTCTTATTCCTTTTGCTAAATCTTTTTCCAATATTGAACTCTCTTTACCTAAATATATTAAAACGGTATTTGTTGTTTTTTTGCTAGGACTTAGTGTTTTTGAAGCTCAACAAATTTATGCAAAAAAAGGATTTGGATTAGGAGCTACAACTGGCGCAAAGGAAGGAGTGGATTTTTTTCTTAAAAATAATCTAAAAGGACCAATTTTTAATAATTTTGATATCGGAAGCTATTTAATTTACCGTCTGTATCCAAAAGAAAAAGTATTTATTGACGGAAGACCGGAAGCTTATCCTGCGTCTTTTTTGCAGAATAAATATGTCCCAATGCAATTAGATGAAAATAAATTTGCACTTGCTGATTCACAATATAATTTTAAGACTATTTTTTTCTCCCATACAGATCAAACTCCTTGGGCGGAAACTTTCTTAAAACAAATTAGCCAAAATAACAAATGGAACATGGTCTATCTGGATGATTTTACTGTTATCTGGACAAAAAATAAAAACATTAAGCCAACAATTAAAACCGATTATTCCAGCATGAAAAGCTTAGTTCAGCTGGCGCATTTCTTTCAGAATAAAGATTTTGGAGATGAAGAAATAAAAGTTTACCAAAAAATTCTCGTTATAAATCCAACCTATTGCCCTGCCTTATATAATCTTGCTCTAAAACTACAGGAAATTCAGGACCCTTCTTTTCCAATATTCGCGGACAAATTTCAAAAAAATTGCCAATAAAAATTGGTATTATAGTTTAGAACTAAATGATTTCAAATGGTTATCAGCAGTTACGGCTACTTTCATCTATAATTTCTCCTTCTACGATTTTGCTTTTATCAAAACCATTAAGGCGCGATTTTTTCTTAGACTGCTTCCTTTTGCCCATTTTTCTCAAAAAATAGAAGAGAAAAATAGGTATCAGGAATAAAAGTATCTTTTTGATTATAATGAAATGAACCATCAGCGCAGCTTACTCAAGATTTCACCCAGCTTTTTTATTTCCTCTCCGTATCTTCCCCAATCTCCTTCCCGTTGAGCGCGGATGGCAGCTTCATAGCTTTCATTAGCTTGGTTTAGAAGGCCTTCTCTGGTCGAGTCAGTAGGCGCTGCTTGTACAGATTCTCCGGATGGTTTGGTTTGACCATCGGCAGTGCCGAAGATTCTAGCTAAACCTTCTTCCAAAGTCTCTTCCATGGCAATTTTGTTTTCGTACGCAACTATAACCCGTTTGAGCTCCGGAATTTTTCCTGTCGCAGCCTTAAGGTAAAGTGGTCGGACATATACCAAAGATTCTTCTATCGGAATTACCAGAAGTGAACCTTGAATTACTTGAGAACCGCCTTGATCCCAAAGAGAAATTTGTCTGCTAACTTCAGCATCCTGATTGATCCTGCCAATAATCTGTTTGGGACCAAATATCAATTTATCTTTGGGGAAACGGTAAACAACAAGCTTGCCGTATTCTTGCCCATCGTTTCTGGCAACCATCCAGGCAGAGAGGTTATCTTTTGCCCTGGGAGTAAATGGTAACATTAAAATAAACTCTTCTGTTTTTTCACCCGGGAGCTTCATGATCATGTGCCGTGGATTCATTGCTAGAGTCTCATTTTCTGTTTGCGCTGCATTCCCTGAAGCAATAGCAGGGATTTCCCATTGATCCTCTTTGTTGTAGAAAATTTGCGGGTCATCCATATGGTAAGTAGTGTAAATTGCAGTTTGTAAAATAAAAATATCCTCTGGATAACGAAGGTGAGAAATCAAACCCTTGGGCATTTCCTCAAGTTTTTGAAAAGTTCTGGGAAATATCTTGGCGTAGGTTTTGATAATTGGATCATCCAAATCTGCTTGGTAAAATTTGATCGCTCCATCATAAGCATCTACAACTGCCTTGACTGAATTTCTAATATAGTTTACCTTGCCCCCATTTAGTGGTAATGGTTGGGAATACGGATACCGGTCGGTTGAGGTATAGGCATCAAGTACCCAATACATTTTGCCCTCAGCGATTACCAGATATGGGTCACGGTCAAGCTCAAGAAACGGAGCAATTTTACTAATTCTTTCTTTTATATTGCGGTAATAAAGAATACGGCTTTCCTTCGTAATGTCACTGGATAGAAATAGCTTAAGGGAGCCAAAACGTATTGCATATAACAGACGCCGTATAGGAGAATTTATTTCAACGCCACCTTTTCCTGCATAATCGCTATAGACATTCTCTTCTCCTTTAGGGTAATCAAACTCTTTCGACTTGGTTTTGACTACGACATACTCATTAGGAATTTCCCCATAGTAAACTTCTGGCCTACTGATATCAAGTTCTTTGACTTCCGACTTTGGAGGTAAATCTTTGACAAAGAGCACCGGTAACCCTTCCGGAGTAACCTGATTTACCGGTCCGGCAGCAATACCATAGCCGTGAGTAAAAGTCAGTCGCTCATTAATCCAGTTTTTATTTGGTAAGCTGCTTGATGCTAATTCTCTGGGAGAAAGCATAATCTGACGGAGTTCATTATTAATTGTGTAGCGATCATTATCAACAGAAGAAAACTCGTAGTAGGTTCTGATTTCCTGGATTTGGGAAAAAGTAGAAAGCAGCGGTTCCCTATCCCAGAGCCTCACATTCTTAATTGTGAGATTATTGGCAACAATGTCCGCGGCTGTAATTGGTTTGCTTGCTGCTATTTCCCGCTCTTCCACCCTATCTAGACCATAAGCCTTACGACTGGCTGAAATGTTGTACTTGATAAAAGGTGTTTCTTTAGTAAGCTCATTGGGCGCAACGATCAGTTTTTGAAAGACCGAGGGAATAATCCAAGACGCAAACCCGATTAACACCGTCAGGGAAACTGCCCCTAAAAGCGGTGCTATCTTCCCGCTTACTCCATAAAACAATGCCAAAAGAGCAGACGCCCCATAGACAAAAACGGAAACACGCAGAAGTGGTATCATGATATTAGCATCAGTAAAGGCAGCACCAAATACCGGACCACTTTGAGCGGTAAGTAGATTATAGAGGGAAAGATACGTACCTATGGCAATAGTAATTAAAAAGAGAGATAAGAGAATGCTTATATGTAATCTGGCCTTCGGATCAGAAATTTGATTTTTTGCAGGTTTTGGAATCAGACTTTCAGATTTTCCGGTTAATTTAGAAAGATCAATCTTAGGGAAGAAGCTTGATAGACTAAGGCTACCTCGCAGAACATAGATGAGTCCACAACTGATAAGTGATATCAGAATAACGGCTTTTATCAGACCAAGTCCCAAAGAAAAAACAGACAGGGAAAACACATAAAAAGATACATCCTGGCCAAATATCGGGTCTTTTTGACCAAACGGCACGCTTGATAGAAATTTTAAAATGTCGTGCCAACTGCTTGAGGCTAGAAGACCGATAAAGATAGAGATAACACAATTAATAATAATGCCAAGTTTTCCGAGTAAGTGGCTATTCAGATTTAAGGGTTGACTAGTGCCAATTAGGGCTTCGGGGATAGCAACCAACCATGGAATTTTGGAACGCAGGGCAAGAGATAAGTTCGTAAGGAGAAAGGCTGCCGCGAGAAGTCCCGCCGAAAAACCCACAATGATTTTTGCGATGAGGGATTTGATAAAGATTTCTGTAAATCCTACTTCCTGATACCACCACCAGTCAGTAATCAAGGAGACAATGTTGGAGAAAAAAATAAAAGTAAGAACCGCTATGCCCAAGAATGTCAAGAAAAAAAATTTGGTGAATTTCATAAAACCGGTCTTCCTAAGTCTTGGCCAGTTATAATTGATGATGGTTCACGGCTCTAAAACGCATGTTTTTGACCATTCGTCTTATTGCTCCGCATCACCCAAGGCGATGTTAGACTAATGTGTAGTATAACACAAATTCTCATATTCCGTATGACATTAAGTATTAAGTATTAATTTTCTATGCTAGAATAAAATAATGGAAAAAGGACTGACTTCATTAGAAGTACAAGAAAAACAAAAGATTTTTGGCAAAAATGAAATAAAGGCCGAAGAACGAATCTCGACCGCCATTCTTTTTCTTTCTCAATTTCCAACCTTCATTAACGGTATTTTGGTTATGGCCTCTATTCTTTCCTTTGTCATCGGAAACACGCTTGATGGAACGCTTATTCTAATTATTCTATTTCTTAACGCACTTTTTGGCTTTGCACAGGAATATAGAGCGGAAAAATCTTTGGATAAATTAAAGGCTTATGTAAAATCCGAGGTTCGCGTCATTCGAGACGGAAAAGTAATTCAGGTTGATGCGGCAGATCTGGTCCCGGGAGATATTGTACGCATTTCCGAAGGAGATAAGATTCCTGCTGATGGAAAAATAATTTCCGATAAATTTCTGGAAATTGATGAATCAATCTTAACCGGAGAATCTTTATCGGTTATTAAAAGGCATAATGACCCTGTCTTTTCAGGAACTCTGGTAACCAAAGGGAATTCCCGCATATTGATTGCAACCATTGGTAACCAAACCCGTTTTGGTCAAATAGCTCAAACGCTAGGCTCTGTTGCTCCTGACAAAACACCCTTGCAAAAACGCTTGGATGGACTGGCAAAAATTTTATCAATCGTCATAGTTGTCATTGCAGCCATTATTGTTCCCACAGGAATTCTTCAGGGCAAAGAGTTCATACCGCTTCTTTTAATTGCCGTAAGTATCAGTATTGCTGCGATTCCCGAAGGACTTCCGGCCGTGGTTACAATTGCACTGGCAATCGGAACCTCAAAAATGGCCAAAAGAAAAGCAATTGTCAGACGCATGCAGTCCGTTGAGACCTTAGGCGCAGTCCAGATAATCATAACTGATAAAACAGGAACCTTAACCCAGAATACAATGCGAGTCAAAAAATTCTGGACACCGAAGAAAGAATATGAAGATTCGCTTATCAGAGCCTGTACTCTGGGAAATACGGCGTCTCTTATTGAAAAAAAAGAAAAAAACTCTTTTGACGTTATAGGCGACAAAACAGATGGGGCTCTCTTGTTCTGGGCCAAAGAAAAAGCCGGAAATTTAGAAGAAATAAAGAGTGAAGGAAAAATTCTTGAAGAATATTCCTTCGATCCGCAAACTTCAACCGTGACAACCATCTGGCAAAAAAAATCAGCGACTGGCGAAAAGCATATCTTTGTCAGGGGAGCTCCCGAAGTGATCCTGTCCAAAAGCAGGCTTTCCGAAAAAGAAAAAGAAGAGATAAATAAAATTTACGAAGAGTACGCCCGAGAGGGATACAGGGTGATTGGATTTGCCACCAGAACTGCCGATCATCATTCTCTACCTATCGCCAGAGAAGATGCGGAAAAGAATCTGACCTTTTTGGGTATTGTCGGAATTTATGACCCGCCACGGTTAGAGGCTAAAAAAGCAGTCGAGGAAGCACGCAAAGCAGGTATCCAAACCATTATGGTTACCGGAGACAATGTTCTAACCGCAAGTGCTTTGGCCCGGGAAATCGGTCTTCTGGAAACAGGAGATGACATTGCAACAGGAGAAGAAATAGATAAGCTGTCGGATGAGGAGCTGGAAAAAATAATTTTAAAAACCCGCATTTTTGCCCGCACGAAGCCCGAAGATAAGCTAAGGCTAGTAACAGTGCTGAAAAAAATGGGCTACGTGGTAGGCGTAACCGGAGACGGAGTGAATGACGCCTTAGCATTAAAACGCGCTGATGTAGGATTAGCAATGGGAGAATGCGGAACTGATGTAGCTAAAGAAGCGAGCGATATCATTCTGACGGATGATAATTTCTCAACTGTTGTTTCTGCAGTTGAAGAAGGAAGGACAATTTATAATAACATTATAAAGGCCATTACCTATCTTTTGGCTACCAATTTTTCCGACCTTGCTTTTGTTTTTTTTGCAAATCTAATTGGCCTGCCTAATCCATTTTTTCCAACCCAAATTCTCTGGATCAATTTAGTTACGGATGGCCTACCTGCCCTAGCCTTGGCCTCTGACAACAAAGACCATAGCGTTCTCAATAATAAGCCCAGAAGCCCCAATGCTCCAATACTAAACCGTATCCGCCTTACCTCAATTATTGCGATTGGACTTTCACTTTCCTTTTGTTACCTTTTAATATTCAGTACTTTACTTGAGAATGGATCTTCGGAAACTTTTGCCAGAACTATCGTACTTAATGCTCTGGTTGTGTCCCACATGGCTTTAGCTTTTCTTATGCGGGGAAAAACAATATTTAAATTTAATAAATTTCTAATTCTAGGAGTGACATTTACCCTCATCCTTCAAGCAGTTATCACCTTCAATCCCTTCTTCCAAAAAATCTTCAGATTGGGATTTTAGCTTGACAAAAAAATATTCTTTATTATTTCTTCAATTATACTCTTAAATTGTAGTATTAGCTTCAAAATACCTACTTGACAAAATTAAAATGTTATGATATATTCAATTTGTCATATACATTTTTAATTTATGGAAAGCAGAAACGAAAAATTTAAAAGAATAGCCACCAGACGTACAAATAACATTCTTAACCAGATAAGGTTATTGGGAAATCTATCCAATAAATCCACCTATGAATATTCCGAAGAAGAGGTAAATAAAATCTTCTCCGCAATCGAATCCCTATTAAAAATTGCCAAAGTCAAATTCCACTCTCACAGAAGAAAAGAATTTAAGCTATGAGTAACGCAGAATTAACAAATGTAGATGTAGTCCTATACTCTCTTTACGTATTAGGTGGTGCAAAAAAGAAGATTTTTACAGAGGATATAGCGAAGAAAAGTTTTGAGTTAGCGAGTTCCCGGTTTTCTTGGAGAAGATACTCTCAATATCCTGACATTGAACCTGCAAGGAAATCATTAATGGAAGCACGGAATCAAAAAAAATTAATAACTGGAAGAGCAGGTGAAGTTAAAGGTTTAAAACCTTCAGATGGATGGATTTTTTCTCCAGAGGGAATATTATGGTTAGAAAAAAATCTTAAGAGAATATCTTTTACATTAGGTAGGGTGGAAAAAACTGTAAGAAGGACAGAATCATCTAAGCGAATTGCTGAGTTAGAGACCACAACTGCATATAGCAGATTTATAAAAGATGGCTCTTGTGTAAATATCAAACCTTATGAGTTTACCGATTTCCTTAACATAAGCCTTGATACTCCACCTTCAGTTTTTCGAAAGAGAATTGATGCTATTCGTGCATTAGCTGCCTATGAGAAAAAAAAGAAGCTTTTAATCTTCGTGGCACAATGTGAAGAAAAATTTAGCAGCTTTCTAAATTAATATGAACGCTTTAAATAAGATAATTTTAGGTCAACCACAAAGATTTGAAATAGAAGATCGTTATTTCCTTCAAACAGCGGAAAGCGCAATGCGTGATGATATAGCAAGAGGTCTGGTAGAGTTAATTACAAATGGGGACGATAGTTATGGAGAGCTAGAGCGCAATGGATTAACCACAAGTGGCAAGATTTTGATAGAAATAGAACGAAGAAGGAAAAATAAAACTACAACGGTTAAAGTTAGCGACAAAGCAGAGGGGATGAGATTAGAAGAAATGGTCAATAAGTTACGGCGAGTTGGAGGAATAACGAGTCATTTCTTGGAGGCTAAAGGCGTGAAGACAAGAGGTTTAATGGGTAGGGGTAGTAAAGAATGTGTTGTTTTTGGAGTTTTAACATTTAAATCTATTAAAGACAATGTATACTCCGAAGTTGTTCTAAAAAAACCTGCCACATTCGTACCGATAGCGGAGAGGGGTGTGACTGAATCGGATAGAATTAACCTAAATATCCCGCGGGGAAACGGGACAGTTGTAGAGTTAGAAATAGAACCCCGTTTTCACATACCTAGTCATAAATTCCTCCTAGAAAATTTACCTAAATATTATAGTCTTAGAGATATTGCCTCCTCACCTATAAGAACTCTTGAGTTGACTGACGGAATTAATAAAAAACCCCCTAGATTAGAATATAAGCAAAAAGAAGGAAGCATTGAGTTGGACATAAAATTTGTAATTCCTGGATATCCAGATGCTGAAGCACACCTCTTAGTTAAGAAAGGAGATGTGATTATAGAAGTAAATAATAACTCTCCTTATTGGGAAGGCGGAATATTAATACAAAGCAGTTATGCAATTCACGGTATAACTGGATTTTCAAGAGAAATCGAAAACAATCCTTACTTTAATAAATACTTTGGAAGACTTTCTTGTTCATATATTGATAAGCTGGCCATAGAATATGAAGTTAATGAAAAAAATCGACAGCAACAGCAAGCAAACAACCCATCTAGAATTATTGATCCTTTGAGAAAAGAGGGTTTATCCCCCAGCCACCCTTTTGTTAAAAGTTTATATACTGAAGCAGCTCGACAACTAAGAATACTACTTAAAAGAGACGAAGAGGAAGCAACAAATAAAAATAAGGAAGTAGAAAATAAGAAAACTACCAATAAGCTAAGAAGACTTGCGGATGAGGTAAGCAAATTTATAAGAGAAAAGACAGAAAATTCCGAAAGCATAGATGACGACTATTATTTAAGCTATAAAGATATTCCAAGTGGTGGAATGATAGTAATTCCAGGGGGATTGAAAATACCTTTAGGTGAAGCAAGAAAGATATATGTCTATGTTAAACCTGCTTTAACACAAAAAAGTAAGAAAGTTTTGATTACTAGTAGCTCAAAGTCAATAAGTCTAAGCTCATCATCAGAAATTTTAATTGAAAAAGAAGAGGGTGTTTTTTACACATCTTTCTCTTTGAGAGGAGAAGAGTACGACAATAATGCAGGGGTTACAATTTCATGGGAAGATCTTAAAAAGTATATATCAACACCTGTTGTTAAAAAAGATGAAGTTCACCCAGACGTGGAAGATTTCTCTTTTGAAAAGGGAGAATATAATGTTAGGGAAGGAAAACAAAAGGAAATCTACATATTTGCAAAGTGGCCTGATTTTATACATGGTTTTGCACAATGCACTGTAATTATAGATAAAAATGAAAACTTAGAGTTGCTGGGGCAAAATATAAGGTTGAGATATAAAAGATTTGAAGATGGAACACAGATTGCAATAGGAAAAGTAAAAGTGTATGGCAAAAAAGCTGGTGGACCCATATTGCTGAAAACTTTACTTAAGAATAAAGAAATTGTAACAAAAATAAATGTTTTGCCTCCTAAAGAACTAGGTCATAATATAGAAATTAAATTAGTAGATGAGGAAGCACTAGGAGAACAACGCGCGGTATGGACAGGAGATGTATTAAAAATTAATACACGGAATCAAACGATACGTAGATATTCTGGTCCACCGCCAAATTACCTTGGACAAGATACAATACACTTTCATTTATTGCTTGCTGAATTAATCGCAGACAATGTTGCTCGAAGAATATTAGAACTAAATGCGGAAAAAAATGCTCATAAATATGAAGAGATGGACATTTATGGTTTTTATGATACGCATCGGAAGTATGTGAATGATTTTTTAGCAATAGCGCATAAGATACAGATTCCTGATAGTGAGCTTACAATATAGCAAGAATTGCTTAAATGAATTTGTCAATAGGGGAAAATGTCCGCAAATCAAGCTTTTTTTGCCCCAAAATTAAAATTGGTGTATAATCCAATTATCTCAATCTTTTAATCTATGAAGAGAGCTACACTCGAAAAAGCCAATTTGATTCCGAAAAGCAGAATTCCAATCTCCTATCTTTTAGATTATATAAAAGAGGGTTATTCTATTTCTGATTTTCTTGCATCTTATCCATGGATAAAGAAAAAAGATGTAGGAAAAGCCTTGGACGAAATCAAAACACGAGAATTTACCGCTCGTTATGCCCTCTAAAAAATCTCGCATACAATTCTACGCTGACGAATGTTTTCCTGTTACAGCCGTCATGGAGTTAAAATCTTTTGGATATTCTATTATCCATGCTTTTGACAGAAAACTTGTTCACAAATCAGACCTTTTACATCTTAAAGAAAGCAAAAGATTAAAAAGAGTTCTTATTACGTTAGATCGGGATTTTATTTCCTATGAGCGGGTTAATCTAAATGAACATCCTGGAGTTATAGTTATTTCTGCCGGATCAGCAACTCCTAAAAACATAAATAAGATTTGCAAAAAGCTATTTATCGCTATCAATGGCAATTCGGTCAAAAATTCACTCCTTAAAGTCACTTCTAGTAAAATAATAAAAATGAGAGAGGGCAAAATCGTAAGTGAGAGAAAATTATAACACTATATTAACTTCTTTTGGTTTTCTTCTTTAAATTTCTTTCCCAAATGTTCGTAGGCGGATTTAGTTGCGACCCTTCCACTCTTGGTTCTTTTGATAAATCCCAACTGCAAAAGATAAGGCTCTACCACTTCTTCAACTGTTCCTGTATCTTCAGATATTGACGCTGCAATTGTTTCCACCCCAACTGGTCCTCCACCATGTTTTTCTATAATATTTTTTAAATATCTTCTGTCCAAACCATCCAGCCCAAACGGATCAACACCTAATAAATCCAGAGCCTGCTTAATATTTACTTTATCTATGTCTCCTCCTGCTTTAACTTGCGCATAATCTCTTGCCCTTTTTAATAATTTTAAGGCAACTCTTGGGGTTCCTCTTGCTCTTTTGGCAATTTCCTTAATACTTTCTCTATCAACTCTCACTTTTAATTTTTTTGCCGCGTTTGCAATGATAATTTCAAGCTCGACAGGCGCGTAAAAATTAAGCCTGTGAACCAAACCAAACCTATCTCTTAAAGGCGCTGACATTAGTCCAATTCTTGTGGTTGCACCTATTATTGTAAATTGCGGCAGGTCAAGTCTCAAAGTCCGAGCCGATGGCCCTTTGCCAATAATAATATCCAGACAATAATCTTCCATCGCAGGATACAAAGTCTCCTCAACTACTTTATTAAGTCTGTGAATTTCATCAATAAAAAGAATGTCTCCTTTTTCAAGATTAGTTAAGATTGAAGCCAAATCCCCAGCTCTTTCAATTGCAGGACCTGAAGTAACCCGAATATTTGCCCCCATTTCTTTTGCAATTAAATGCGACAAAGTTGTCTTACCAAGTCCCGGAGGGCCGTAAAGCAAAACATGCTCTATTGCTTCTTTTCTTTTTTTCGAAGCCGTGATCGTAATTCTCAAAGATTCCTTGATTGAAGATTGTCCATGAAACTCACCCCACTCCTTTACGCGAAGAGATGTAAATAATGCTTCTTCTTCAGGATTAATGTTTTCGTTTGCTGTTTTTTTTGTTGGTTTTTTCATTTTCCCAAACATTTTAGCGCTAATTTAATTGTCTCCGTGATCCCTTGTCCTTCTTTTCTAACCTGCCTTATTGCATTATTAACTTCTTTGGCTGTAAACCCAAAATTTTTCAATGCGCTAACTGCTTCTTCGTTACCAGACATATCTTCACCGTTCAAATTAAGATCAGATGTGCTACCAAATTTATTTTTCAACTCAATTATTATTTTCTGCGCGTTTTTCTGCCCAAGTCGCGGAACTCCTTTGAAAAACGATGTGTCGGCAGAGATTATTGCCGAAACAATCTGACTTCTAGTACCTATTGAAAAAATGTTCATTGCGGTTTTGGGACCAATACCGGAAACTCCAATTAGATTTTCAAAAAGTTTTAAGTCCGAAGGTTCAAGGAATCCAAAAAGAGAGATGTTGTCTTCCCTAACATGAGTATAAATGAAAAGTTCCAACGAAATACCCTTGCTTGTTTTTTCCAAAACATCTTGCGCAGCCAAAACTTTGTACCCAACTCCACTGACATCAAGAATTACAAAATTTCCCTCTCTGAAAAATACTTCTCCCCTCAAAAACCCAATCATAAATTAAAAATGCGGATATATTTTGCAAACCAATTATAACACAGCCTTCTACAACAAGGCTCTATTCTTCAATTTTATTAATCCCACCTTATTCAAAGGAAATAGAATA
>Ga0209541_10007879_pt1 | contig 17772 bp, 16 predicted proteins | sample RifCSPlowO2_01_FD_184027 | JGI IMG/M metagenome (GOLD analysis project Ga0209541, IMG submission 184027) | Groundwater microbial communities from Rifle, Colorado - Rifle CSP2_plank lowO2_0.1 (SPAdes) (version 2) | ecosystem: Environmental > Aquatic > Deep subsurface > Groundwater | place...
AGGGGCAAAAATCGGACTTACTCATAATGTTGGCGGGAGCGGAGCAATCGCAGTGATTCATATATTGCAAAACTAACTATGATTACAACACCTGTAAAGCTTTGGAGAAGACAAAAAAATGTTGCCGAACTTATTGGAGTTACTGGTAAGATTTTGTACTGGACCATAATTAGGGTTCCCGCAAAGACTTTTATGAATGAGGCACCATACCCGGTGGTCATAGTTGAACTTTCTAATAAACAAAGAATGATTGGCCAACTCGTAGATTGGGAAAATGCAGATCTTAAAAAAGGCAGAAAAGTTATTGCAGTGCTTCGAAAATTATTTACAGCTGATCCGGAAAGCATTATTGCCTACACTATAAAATTCAAACCTTATGAGCAGTATTAAAATTTCTGCTCCGGGGAAGCTACATCTATTAGGAGAGCATGCAGTTGTTTACAACAAACCGGCAATTCTTGCAGCAGTTGACAAAAGATGTTTTGTAGAAATAAATCCTCGAAAAGATAAAAAAATTAAGATTTCATCTGAAGACTATAAAACTTCGACACTGCACAATATTGAAGAAGTTTTTGAGAAGTTTGAAAAAGCGCAAAGAGATTGGGATATTTATAGCAAAAACAATGATATTTCGCTTCTTAAATCAATCACGAAAGGCCCCCTAGATTACCCGCTAATAATTATTGGACAGTTTTTAAAATATTTCAAAATAAAATCAATAAAAGGATTTAATTTAACAATTGACTCTGAAATTCCTGTCGGTTGCGGAATGGGTTCATCCGGGTCGTTGGCAGTTTCAATAATCGGCGCGCTATCATTATTTTCCGGTAGACCTTTTAATAAGAAAACAATTAATAAGATTGCCTTTTTATGCGAACAGAAGAAACACGGGAATCCTTCAGGGGGAGATAATTCCACTTCATGTTTTGGAGGCTTAGTCTGGTTTAAGAAAGATGAAGGAATAAAATCATTAGAAGCAAATCTTCCCCAAGAAGTTTCTGAAAACTTTTATGCTGTAAATACAGGAATCCCTTCTGAGGCTACAGGGGAAATGGTAAGTTTTGTAAGAAATCAAATATTAAATAGCAAAAAGAAAAAAGAGGAAATCAAAAAGATTTTTAACGAGCAAGAGTTATTAGTTCGAAGTCTTATTCCGGCATTAGAGCAATCGAGCCACGAAGATATTATTCGAATAATTAGAAACGGCGAAAAGAATTTAGAAAAATTGGGAGTCGTTTCGCCTTTTGTTCAAAAAATAATCAGAGATATTGAAGAAACGGGAGGCGCTGCCAAGATCTGCGGCGGCGGAGGAAAAACAAAATCCACGGGAATAATTCTAATTTATCATACTGATTTACGAACCCTCCGAAAAATGCTAAAATCCCACCAGTTCGTAGCGGCCCAATTGACGTTGGGGGTAGAGGGGTTGAGAAAGGAATGAATAAAGTTACCGTTTCGACGCCGGGGAAATTGATGCTTTTTGGGGAACATGCTGTAGTCTATGGACATCCATGCATTGTAACTGCGGTGGATCAGAGAATTCGTTTAGCTGCAGAAGTTCTAGATTCTCCAGATTTTATACTGGAAGCCGGCGATGTTGAAGTCACAAATTATACAAAACAGATAAGTGAGCTTGGACAGGGAGATGTTCCAAAAGGAGCGCAATTTGTAGAGATTGCGCTTAAAAATATTTACGAAAAGTTTGACTTGGGTGAGGGTCTTCGGATTACTACAGCTTCCGAATTCTCTTCGAAGTTTGGATTTGGATCTTCTTCGGCCATAACTGTTTGCGTTGTCAAAGCACTCTCGGAGCTGTTTGATTTGAAACTGGACAATAAAGAAATTTTTGATTCGGCATATAAAACAGTTTTAGATATTCAGGGAAAAGGATCAGGATTTGATGTAGCGGCTGGTATTTATGGCGGTTGTTTATATTTTGTTACTGGTGGAAAAGTAATTGAGCCGTTAATAATTAAGGAGTTACCGCTAATTGTAGGTTATTCTGGTGTTAAAGCCGATACGGTAACCCTCATGAATCAAGTAAAAGCCAAAGCGTCAAAATATCCTGAATTTATAGATGTTTTATACACTGAAGTTTCTAAACTCGTTGAAAAAGCAAAATCTGCATTGCTTGTGAATGATTTAATATCATTTGGAGAACTGATGAATTTTAATCAAGGCTTGCTTGAGTCAATGGGGGTCAGTATTGCTAAACTATCCGCTATGATTTATGGTGCACGAGACGAAGGGGCATATGGAGCTAAGTTATCCGGAGCCGGGGGTGGCGACTGTATGATCGCAATAGCACCTAAGGACAAAATTGCAGCTGTTCAACAAGGAATAACACGTTCTGGTGGCCAGGTAATAGAAGTACAGACAAATGTGGAAGGAGTCCGGATCGAAAAATGAAATACAATACTGCATTCTTCTCTTTGTATGAAAATATATATCTTGTTCTGAGTGATAATTTTGGTGAGAAAAAAGCACTATTCATATTAAGTAAAGTTTTTGAAAAAGGATTGAAAAAATCATATGACTCGCTTGGGTTTACAAATGGCAAACCCGAGGATTTTAAACGAGTAGTGAGTAAACGAGACAAAAGTGTGGGATTAATAGTTAAAATATCAGTAGTGTCATCGGATAAAATAATATACAGATTCTATACTGATCCATTCCCTAGCTTAAAAGGATTTGTTGAGCCAGAGAAATTGGATTTAACTTATTTGAATTTTAAGGTTATGTATTTATTGGGTAATACATGGAGTTATACCACTACAAAACATATATGGCGTGGTGATAAATATACGGAGCATGTCATAAGTAACAAAGGTTCTTAGATTAAAAAGATATGAAAGCAACAGCGATTGGGCCTTCAAATATTGCATTTATTAAATACTGGGGAAAGAAAGACGAAGTACTCCGTTTACCGGAAAATGGCAGTTTATCGATGAATTTGAGTAATTTGTTCACTACCACTACTGTTGAGTTTTCTAAAAGCTATACAGAAGACTATATAGAAATCAATAGTATCAGTGAATCCAATGAAGGAAGTCGTGCCGTCAAACATTTAGATCGAATTAGATCACTAGCGAAAATAACTGAGAAAGCTAAAGTTATCACAAATAATAACTTTCCAACAGGAACAGGATTATCGTCGTCTGCTTCTGGTTTCGCGGCGTTGACGGTAGCAGCAGCAAAAGCAGCGGGACTTGAGCTTTCTGAAAAGGAATTATCTATCCTGGCCCGGCAAGGATCAGGATCTGCCTGTCGTTCAATTCCTGACGGATTCGTGGAATGGCTTGACGGCAATACAAGCGATACTTCTTTTGCACTTTCTATTTTTCCGCCTGACTATTTTGAGATCGTAGATGTCGTGACAGTAGTAAGCACGGACAAGAAGTTTTTAGCAACTTCAGAGGGTCAACAATCTGCAAGAACAAGCCCATTCTTTGAGAAACGACTGGATTTGATTAAAAACAAAATAGATCGAGTAAAAAAAGCCATCGAGGATAAAAATTTTTCAGAATTTGGCGAATTGATTGAAACAGAAGCATTAGAATTCCATTCAATTCTTTTTACTTCAAATCCACCGCTTTTTTACTGGACTCCTGAGACGGTTCGCTTAATGAAGTTTGTTCAGAAGATAAGAAGTGAGGGTTTGGAATGCTACTTTACCATTAATACAGGCCAGGATATACATTTAATTGTTCAAGAGAAAGATCTTAATGCTTTAAAAGATAGATTAAAGAAAGTCGCGGAAATAAAAAACATTATTGTGAACAGTCCGGCAAACGGAACCAGAGTTGTTGGTTCTCATTTGTTTTAAAACTATTCGTAGCGGATTGCTTCAATCGGGACGAGGTTTGAGGCGCGCCGCGCCGGAAAGACCCCAAAGAAAATTCCAATCCCTGAGGATATAAAAAAAGCGACAATAACAGAAATCAAATTAATTTCGGCAGGAAAAATTTGCCGGACAAAAAACACTATAACAAAAGCAAAAATAAGGCCGATTATACCTCCTGAAAGGGACAAGATAATTGCTTGAGCTAAAAATTGAAAGAGTATATCTTTTTTTGTTGCCCCAATTGCCCGCCTTATTCCTATTTCTTTAATTCTTTCAGTTACAGTCGCATACATTATGTTCATAATTCCAATTCCACCCACAATTAAAGATATTGATCCGATGGCGATCAAAATTCCGTTAAGAACAGAAAATATGCTGGTTATAATGTTGAGAAATTCCGTTTGTTCAACCACCTGAAATTCATCTTTGTCGTAAGTTTTTAAAAGAACTTTTTCCGCGTCTTTTTTCACTTGAGCAATATTCGTATCTGTTCTGGCTCGCAAATATAACGCATAAAATTTTTTATCCGGGTTAATTCTCAGACTTGTTTTGTAAGGGATGTAAGTAATTGTGTCAAAGTTTGGGCCACCAAGAGCGCCCCCGCCTTTTGATTTCAAAACTGCTATAACTTTAAAGCTTTGATTTGATACTCTTATTGTTTTGCCATATGCATTATCCTTTGAGCCAAAAAGTTTCTCGGCAAGTTTGGGTCCGATTGCCGCGACTTTTGCTCTTTTCTCAAGATCCGATTTTGTGAAAAAATTTCCGATTTCAGGTTCCAGATTTAATGCGAGGGCAATCTCATGAGTTGAAGCCAAAAGTTGTGAAATTTCGCGGTTTGCACCGGCTGTAACAGTTACCGATTTTTCAAAAACGGGTACCACATAATCCACATTTTCTACTTTTTTTAAACGCAACACATCTTTTTCTTCAAACTTAGCACCCAAGGATCCCGGATCTCTGAATCCTCCGCCTTCCCCAACAATTCGTCCGGGAAGAACATAAACCAAATTTGTCCCAATGCTTTCAAATTGTTCTTTAATGTAATTTTTAAGACCTTGCCCAAAAGCAATCAAGAGCACAACAGACAAGACTCCTATCATAATCCCCAAGGATGTTAGAAAAGTTCTAACCTTATTTCGCTTAAAATCATCAAAAGAAGAACTAACTAGAAAAAATAAATTTTTCATAAATATTTCTGGACTATCTCACCGTCTCTTATAAAAATTTGTCTTTTAGTAGTTTTCGCAACATCTTTTTCATGGGTTACAATGACAACCGTTACACCAAACTCACGGTTTAAATTATTCAAAAGTTTCAATATGTCCTTACCTGTTTTTGTATCAAGATTTCCCGTAGGCTCATCTGCGAATACTATTTTAGGATTCATGATTAACGCTCGGGCAATGGCTGTTCTTTGCTGCTGTCCACCCGATATTTTATTCGGTCTTGCATCCCTTTTATCATAAATTCCAAATTTCGCAAGCAATTCCAGAGCTCTGTCTCTTGGATCAAAGGGAAGTTTTTCAACCGCGTAAAGTGCGGGAAGAAGAACATTTTCAAGAACAGTCAGCTTATTAATTAAATTGAATTGTTGGAATACAAAACCAACATATGTATTTCTCAATCTTGAAAGCTTCTCATCCGAGAGTTTTGAAGCATCCCTTCCATCAATTAGCACTTTTCCGCGCGTTGGCGTATCGAGCAAGCCCATTATATGCATTAAAGTTGATTTTCCCGACCCCGAAGATCCTAAGATTCCAACAAATTCTCCGTCTTTTATTTTAAGATTAATGCCTTTTAAAACACTTGTGGTTTCATCTCCAACCTCATAATCTTTAGTAATATCTATTAGCTCAATCATAAACAATTGCGCCCTCCGCAATCCCTCTGACTTCAATTAATTCATCACTTTCAAGCCCTGTTTCTATGTATTTCTTTTTTTTCTTCCCCGGGTCTTCAAAAACATATCTGCCGCGAGCATCAGTCTTGACAAATCTTACAGGTAGAGATAATAGGTTGCTTTTGGAAAATGTTGTAAAAGTGATATCTCCCGTCATGCCAAGAAGATATTTAAAATTAGAATTGTCAATGTTTAATAAAACCTTCACATCATAAACCGTTCCGGTTTCGCCAACTCTTGGTGTAAAAGAAACATCTGAAACTTTTCCCGATATTGTTTTATCGGGATATGAATCAAGAACTATTGTTCCGGAAGCGCCAACCGGAGTACTTACCACTTCTGTTTGATCCGCCGCGACTTTAAAATAAATAGTTTTTGGGTTAATAATCGTATATTGAGGAGCAAAAGGTCCGACATTGACTCCCGCATGGGGAGTATTAGCTTCGGTAAGAATTCCTGAGATGGGGGTGCTGATTGTTGATAGCTGAATAACCAAGTCCTGAAGTTCCACGGAGTTTACGGTAAGATCAAGATTCCATTGGTTACGCTCAAGAATTCTTTTCATTTCGTTATTGATTGCTTGCTCGGGGGTTCTATTTAGATTTTCTTCTTTGACTTGGTCGAATTCACTTCTTTGAAGAAGATAATCTGTCAATGTTTTTTCAAGAGTTTTTTTTGCCGACCGCTGGTCGAGTGCGGCGATTGCCTGGAACTGATTAACAAAGTCTCCTTTTTTAAACCCGACGAAAGCAACCAGCCCTCCCGTTTGAAAGGAGAGAGTTGCTTTTTCATCGGCATCTATTTCTCCTGATAAAGAAAGCTCTTGAGAAATGCTCCCTCGCCTGACGGTTGCAGTTTCAGCTTCCGGTTTTTTCATTAAAAAAAGAACCAGAGGAATAAGGAGCATTGTCAAAATAATGGATGCTGCGACCATCCATTTCCTCTTCATCACAGAAGATATGATTTCCGGGTCAAAAGAAGGAATCCTCATAATGAAAGGGGATTATAGCATAATTATAGGATAATTTGAATAATAAAACCCTAAAATTGGGAATTTTAAAAGTTTATCTTCTAGTTTTTCACAACAATAATAAAAGTCTTTTAAAATAGGGCATTGTAAAATTTAGTACTTGGTATTATAATCTCATAATAATCTGCCCCGAAAACTTATTACCATGGAGGAAGAAGAATTTTGTTTTTAAAAGATTAGCTTGTTTTAGTAAGCCTTTCTTAAATTTTAGAATAGACTATTGACAAAATTTAAGTTATAGGATAGAATCCGTCTTTATCAAGAAGCAACTGCCCGTCGCGGTTGTTTTTTTATTATGAATTTATATCGAACAATTATCACATCGGCAGCTTTATTGATTTCCCTGACTTTAGTTTTTTCTTCAATTGTTTCCGCCCAAACTATTAACACCGGAGATTCAAACGCCGTCACAATTCTTGAAAACCAGATAAACACAAATGTTGTAAATTTATGCCGTGATTGTCCTCCCACACCTGAACCCTCAAAAGAGCCCACTCCAACTGAAAAACAACCTACCCCAACCGAAACGCAACCGACCAGCACACCTACAACTCCGCCTTCAAACGGTGGAAACGGAGGTAATGGCGGAAATGGTGGAGAAGCCGGAGGCGTCGGAGGTCCGTCAGAAGAGAAACAGGGAGAAGTTCTAGGCGCCCAAATTTTAGCTGCCACTGGAAATTTTGCATCTGATTTTGCTACAATAGAGCAAGTTCTTGGCGTAGCATTCGCTTCCTTAGGACTTTTCTATGGCAGGAAAAACTTCAAAAAATAAACTTGCTTTAATACTTCCTATATTACCCGCCCTTATTTTAAGTTTGCCTTCGCAACAATTTGCCGAAACAATCACGACAGGCAACGCTAGCGCGCAAAGTTCGGTTAGAAATGAAGTCAACGGCGGCGATGTTTATACAAAAATAGAACTTGAGGCAAACGGCGAGAAAAAAGTTTTGGAAACGAATGAGCCAGGAACACATTCTCTTGAAGTAAAAAGCGATGCAAATTCGAATGCGGAGGCTTCCTCGTCAGTTTCAACAGAAGCATCAACAGACGAAGCAGAATTTAAAGAAACAAAATCTGCCGCAGGTAATATAGTTCAAAAGATTTTCCAAACCATCTCAAAGTTCTTCGAAAAGATCCTATCTATATTTTAGGCCGAGGGGACTGGATATTCTACACTAGTTATGATACAATGATAACGAACTATAGGATTTATGGGCAGGAGATTTTTTCTCGTATTTATTTTATTACTTTCATATTTTTTCTTCATACCGCACACGTTGGGAGAGGTTGAAGCTAATCATTGTACTGCTCCAAGGCCGGGCGGTGCGCCGGTACTTACATCAGCCGTGCCTCACGAAAGGAGCGTAACTTTAACATGGACAGAAGCACAGGATCCTGTGACTTACTACCTAGTTGCATACGGTACATCCCCAAACGGGATCGAGTATGGGGCTCCTAATATTGGAGGACGCGAAAGTACCTCTTTCACCGTTTCCGAACTAACAAATGGAGTAAAATACTATTTTAGAGTCCGCGGCGTAAATGATTGTAAACCGGGTAAGTTCTCAAATAAACTCTCGGCTGTTCCGGGGACACCAGCAGGAACAGTACTAGGAACAAACAAAACTCTCTCAAAAACCCCTAATCTCTCAATCTACAAACAAGTTTTAGGAGCAAGCGCATCCGGAGTTCCGAAGCCGACAGTTGAGGGAAAAACTCCTGTTCGGGAAGTTGCATTAACTAAGGGAGCTGAGTGCCCCACATGTATAGACTGGCAGTTATTGGCGGGAGAAGTAATCCTATTGATACTCTTCTTCTACCTTGCTAACAGATTTCCATTTTTAAAACAAATCTACTCTTTAGTAATTCCAGTTGCAATGTACATCCTTTTTCTGAAAATTAATGGACAATGCTTGACAAATGAATTTTTTTGCAAGTATTTTTTAGAACTCGACATTATAATATTTATACTTGCTGTTATTATCCGCAAAAATCGATACTTGCAACATAAAATTTATTCACTTGAACTTCTGTCTCAAAGGAAAGTGCACAAATAATTTATGATAAATCCGACATTTAATATCATTCAGTTTGTTTCTCAAGACGCCCTTTTCTATTTTGGGCAGTACTTAGATAGATATACATTCTTAGTTCCTTTAGGAATAATTGGCGTATGGCGTTGGCTTGTTTGGATGATGAAAGAAACTATTGGGTTAAATTATCGTCCAAAAACAAAACCATACCAAGCGCGCGTTTCTATAGTTACTCCAGTTTACAATGAAAACCCACAAATATTTAAAATGGCTTTGGAATCATGGAAAGAAAATAAGCCAGATGAAATAATTGCAGTTATTGATTACACGGATAAAGCGTGCATTAAAATCTTTAAGGAATTCTCAAACAGTTTTCCTAAAGCTATCCTTATCATCACCGATATACCGGGAAAGCGTGAAGCATTAGCCACAGGCATTCAAAAAGCAGAAAGTGAAATTGTTGCGCTTGTAGATTCTGACACAATTTGGGGGGCAGCTGTAATAAGAAATGGATTGCCTCCTTTTCATGACAGGCGCGTTGCGGGAGTTGCCACTTACCAAAGCGTTCTTAACCCCAAAACATTTGCGCAGAAAATCTTTGATATACAGCTGGATTTACGCTACCGCCATGAGTATCCGTTTTTAGCGGCAGCTGGAGATGCGCTTGTGTGCCTGTCTGGGAGAACAGCTTTCTACAGACGAGAAGTTATTCTTCCTATGTTGCCTAAGTTGGTAAATGAGACTTTCCTGGGAAAAGCTGTTATCAGCGGAGACGACAAAAGGCTGACTTATCTGGTTCTTGCGGCGGGGTGGAAAGTAGCATATCAAAATAATTCACATGTCTACACGCCCGGCATGAAGGATTTAAGCTCTTATCTTAAACAACGGATTCGTTGGTCAAGAAATAGTCTTAGGGCAGATCTGGGCGCAATGCTTGATGGATGGCCACGCCATCATCCGGCTTTATTTTTCTTCCAGATAGATAAAGTACTCCAATCGTTCGTAATTATACTGAGTCCTATTTTCCTGTTCGTATCTTTATATAGCGGCCTTTGGATATCAGCAGCAGTAATTATCTTGTGGTGGGCTTTCTCGCGTACCATTAAAATTTATCCGGCACATTTATCTCATAAACCGCACAATATCGTAATTGTACCCGGGTTTATTTTATACTCCTTTTTCGCGGGCATACTAAGGATTTATGCATTGTTTACCCTAAATACGCAGAGCTGGATAACTCGTTGGGATAAGGCAAGACTTCCACAGTTGAAATTTATTCAGGCAATTCCTGCTTACTTTGCCACAGTCGCCGTTATTCTTTTCCTGACGTACGGTGTCTATCAATATAAACAACACGCATACTTTATACCGCTTTTTGAGCAAAAACAATTATTGGCAAATGCATTGCACCGCGTTGACAACAAAACTCTTGCGAGCGGGTTTGTTTTGGGAACTTCAACTGCGGAAAAACAACTTCGAACATATCGATACCAACCAAAAACAAACGAAACATTCAAAGATATTGCCAATAAATTTGGCGTTGATGAAGATCAATTATTTTATGCAAACTCCGCTAAAACCCCAAATAGAAATATTGCGCAAGGGCTAATCTTGACAATACCGGGAAAGGACACAGAGTTAAGACCTGAAGAAAGATTTGTCAGGCCAACATCTTCTAATCTCTCAACGATCCGGTATGATGAAAAAACCAACACGCTTCTGGTTAGGGGGAGAGGAAGGAAAGTTACATTAAAAGATATCAGAGACAATGGCGGAGGAGAGTATTTAGAAGAAGTTGCGCCAAAAGTCTGGTACGCAAAAGCCACAATTTTTCTTTATTATGGTGTGACGCTTGAGCTTGACAAGCGTGAAGTAGAATGGTTCAAATTAGAAAGCAACAAAAATAGATTTGTCATGCTTAGATCACTCTCCGGCGATATTATTATCAACGGCGTAAAAATAACTTCATGGGATGAAGACTCAAACGATTATGACAAGGAACTCAAAGACGGGCGAAGCTTCATTATGGCAAAAGATAATTCAAGAATGGATATTTATAATTCAGAGCTTGCGTATTTGGGTTATGCCACAAGTCCGGATCTTGCCGTCTCACCATACGGTGTTTCATGGAAATTAGCTAAGGACAAACTCAAAAAAGTTCTTTTAACCGGTGAGGTAATTAACAATAAATTTCACCATAACTATTTTGGTGCTTTTACTTTTGGCGCGACGGGAATGACTTGGCGGGGGAATGAATTTTATGAGAACATCGTCTATGGGCTGGATCCTCATGATGACTCGAATGGGTTTCTGGTTGAAAACAATACTCTCTATGGCAACGGCAGCCATGGAATTATTTTCTCAAAGCGCTGTATGTACAATACCATCCGTAACAATTATTCGTACAACAATAAGCTTCATGGTATCATGCTCCATGAAAAATCAGACTTTAATATCATTGAAAACAATATCCTAGAGGGTAACACAAGCGGCGTTGCGCTTTTTGCCTCAAGCAACAATATTATTCGCAACAATACAATAAAAAACAACAGATATGGAGTAAGAGCAAATGTAAGCTCTAATAATAATGCAATACAGAACAATTATATTTCAGGGAGCAAACTATATGGAGTTTATTTCTATGATAAGGCAAATAGCAATCTTATTCGCGAAAACACCCTTGAGCGTAATGATGTAGCAATATATGTCAGATCAGACGCAAATGAAATCAGCAAAAATAACCTCGCGTATAACAATATTGGAATTTCCTTTCAAGGCAAGGCAGCAAATAATACACTGAGAGATAATCAAATTAAACGAAGTATGGTATATGGAATCTATACAAAAATAGCCGGCGCGTTTCACAATGTGTTGGGTAATAACGAATTCTATAGAAATCGCAAGGATGTAATGGGAGTAGAGCTTTAAAACCTGCTTGATTTTTTATGTTTAACCCTATACAATACGCTAAACTCACTTCTTGCTGCCCCAAGATGTGCTGCCCATAAGAAATGAATAACCCTACTATTTGTATTATTGGTCCTGGAGTTGTTGGACAAGCAACAGGGAAAGTCTTTGCCGCAAAAGGCTATGAAGTTGCCTTTCTTGGAGGTAATTTATCTAAAATAGAAAAACTTAGAGAAGAAGGATACACTGCATATGAACGCGATGAATTGATGGATGGCGGATACGACTTTGATATCTCGATACTTTGCGTTCCTACTCCGACAAGAGACGGCAAAATAGATCTTACGCCAATGGAGGCGGCCGCCATTGATCTTGGAAAACGAATAGCCAAAACGAAAAAATACCATCTTGTTGTAGTAAAAAGCACTGTTGTTCCTGGGACAACAGAGAATCTTGTTATAAAAACAATCGAGAAATACTCCGGTAAAAAGGTAGGGCGTGACTTTGGTGCCTGCATGAACCCTGAGTATCTGCGGGAAAAGACAGCCTATGATGATACATTTGCCCCCTGGATAATTTTAATTGGCGAGTATGATAAAAAATCCGGAGACTTATTAAACTCAGTATATGAAGGGAAATTTAATTGCTCAATCTTTAGATGTGAAATTCGCGAAGCAGAAATGCAAAAATATGTCCATAATCTCTTTAATGCGGCAAAAATTACCTTCTACAATGAAATGCGAAAAATTGCGGGCCAGATAGATGTTGACGCTGACAAAATCTTTAAGTATGCTGCAATTTCCTGTGAGGGGATGTGGAATCCTAAATATGGCATTGCCAACTTAGGACCATTTGATGGCAGTTGTTTGCCAAAAGACACAGAAGCATTCCTAGATTGGGCACAAAGTAATGGTTTTGATGCTAGTTTACTAAGATCTGTTGTGAATGTTAACGATACCTTGGCTCGTAAGTCTGGAGTGAAAAATAATCATGAAACAGAATACACTCTTTAAGATAAAATGTCCATAGCACATCTAGCATGCAAAGAGACATTTTGTATTTCATTTGGCAGTATGCCGATCTTCACGCATTTATTATCCCACTTGGTATCATTGGACTTTGGCGATGGAGCGTGTGGCTACTAAAGGAACTAATAGCACTAAGGTACAGACCCACAGAGAGCCAATACAAAGGAGCAGTTACTATCATCACTCCTGTCTATAATGAAGACCCCGGCGTTTTTAAACAAGCTCTTTACTCCTGGAAGAAAAACAAGCCGTCAGAAATCATTGCGGTCATTGACTATACTGATCTGGCCTGCATAAAAGTTTTTAAAATGTTTGCAAGGGCGAATAAGAGAGCTATACTCATTATTACAAAAGCTCAGGGAAAGCGTCCGGCGTTGGCTAAAGGCATTAAAAAAGCGAAAAGTGAAATTCTCGCGCTTGTTGATTCCGACACCATTTGGGCAAGCGATGTTATTAAAAATGGATTGCCTCCGTTTGTCGATAACAAGGTTGCCGGCGTTGGAACATACCAGAGTGTGTTTAATCCTAAAACGCTCGCGCAAAGAATTTTTGACACACAACTTGATCTGCGCTACTGCGATGATATGGCATTCTTGGGAGCCTCGGGGGATGCGCTGATTTGTTTATCAGGAAGAACAGCATTCTACAGAAGGAAAGTTATTCTTCCCATGCTTCCCGATTTGGTAAACGAAACATTTATGGGGCAACTGGTAATCAGTGGCGATGATAAAAGACTTACTTACTTGGTTTTGGCCCATGGTTGGAAAGTAAGATACCAAAGCAATTCACATGTGTATACGCCTGGAATGCGCGACCTCTCCTCTTACTTTAAACAAAGACTTCGTTGGACAAGAAACAGTCTTAGGGCGGATCTGCGAGCGCTAAAAGAGGGCTGGGTATTTAAACATAAAGCGCTCGTTTTTTTCCAGCTTGATAAAATTGCACAAGCAATTGTTGTTATTCTTAGCCCTATCTATTTTTTCGTAGCGCTTCTTACCGGCGTATGGCAACTCGCGCTTCTTATTCTACTATGGTGGTCTGTAAGTCGTTTGATCAAAATGTCCCCTCACCTTAGAAGGCGGCCGGGGGATATCGTAATTCTTCCGATATTTATAGTCTATTCTTTTTTGACAGCAGTAATTAAAGTTTACGCAATTTTTACACTCAATAATCAGGGTTGGATAACGCGCTGGGATAAAGAGAGACTCCAAAGCTTTACATTTTTTAAACTCGCTCCAGCATACGCCGGGACACTTGGTATAATTCTTCTTTTGAGCGTAGGTGTATTTTTGTTTAAACAATACACTTTTTTCATCCCACAGGAAGAACACAGGAAGCTCGTTGCGGCAATGCTCCCAACGACCTCTACTATCGCGCTTGCCAACCAAACAAGCGTACTGGGTGCACAAGTGGTAAAACAAAAAGAGTTACTAGTGAAAAAATATGTTATGCGTGATGGAGATACGCTTGCTTCCGTTGCACAGAAATATGACGTAACAATTGACAATCTTTTGCATGCAAACGCCAGTAGAATTACTAATTGGAATACCCTGGAACCTGGATTTATCTTAAGTATTCCCGGAAAAGACATGGTACTCTCCCCCCAGCGATTCAATTACCAAAGGATTTATAAAGATAACTTAGGAATAACATACGACTCAACCTCAAATACAATAACTGTTAGTGGGAGAGGTATAATCTTAACTCTTGCTGACATAAAAAACAGTGTTGGCAAAGAGCGTCTGGAAGAAGTTAAGCCCGGAGTTTGGTATCTAAAATCAAATCTTTCCCTTCGCTCAGGAGTCACGCTGAACCTTGATAAAAATGAAGCGACGTGGATCAAGATGGCAAGCAGCAAAAAAGGCTTTGTTTTCCTCCAGGCATTCAATGCTGCCATTTATATAAATGGAGTAAAAATTACCTCTTGGGATGAGAAGCAAAATGATTTTGATCGCGAGATTAAGGATGGAAGAAGTTATATCATGGTAAAAGATAATTCGCGTATGGATTTATACAGCGCTGACATTGGATATCTTGGCTACGCTCGTACCCCTGACTTAAATGCTTCTCCGTACGGTATTGCCTGGAAAATGAGCAAGGGAAAGCTTTTGAATACCTTGTTAACTGGAGAAGTTATTAATAGCCGTTTTCACAATAACTATTTTGGCGCCTATACTTTTGGAGCAACAGGCATGGTGTGGCGTGGAAACAAGCTTTATGATAATGTCCGTTATGGTCTAGATCCCCACGATGACTCAAACGGGTTTTTAGTCGAGAACAATGTAGCCTACAATAACGGCGCTCACGGAATTATTTTCTCCAAACGCTGCATGTATAACACCATCCGTAACAATTATTCCTACAACAATAAGCTTCATGGTATCATGCTCCATGAGAAATCAGACAACAACATCATTGAAAATAATATCTTTGAGGGCAACATGAATGGCATAGCTCTTTGGCGCGCAAGCAATAATATTGTGAGAAATAATATTATAAGAAATAACAAGCACGGCATCCGCGTAACGGTTGAGTCACGCGAAAATATCATTGAGTACAATAGAATAACCGGGAGCCGGCTGTATGGAATATATCTATATGAAGACGCTGATAAAAATATCATTCAGGAAAACATAGCCTTGGGCAATGATAGCGCAATCTATATTAAGACGAAAGAAAACATTATAAGCCGTAATACTCTGGAAAACAATCGTATTGGTGTTTATTTCCTTGAAAAAGCAGGAAACAATATCGTGTCCGAGAATAAAATTCTCTACAATACCTCTTATGGAATTTACACAAAGACCAACTCTGGTCTTTCTAATCCAACAGCAAGCAATGTGCTTTATAGAAATAGAAAAGATATTGTAGCCCGCAAATCAAAAACTCTCATCGACCACCAAAATTGACGGGTGTTTGACCGCGTACAGACGCGGTTTGACAGTGCTTACTATCTTATTCTATACTCTACACCATGGCAGATACGCGAGGTCACAACATTTCTTTCATATTTTTAATAGAGACCAGCATGAAACACTATTTAAAAATATTTCGCAAGCACGAGACCCCCTTGGGATTTGCGGCAAAGGCATCCATTTTGCTATTTTTTGTACTGGGATCCTACCTTGTTTTTTTAAAAATAAGCAATAAGATGGAAACTCAAGAAAAGCCGGCTCCTGCCGCGACTCATACAACCGTGATCAATACTTCTCCTACGCTATCGCCTTCCAGATCAACTTACCCCTCACAAATACTCGATCTCTCCAATTGGAAAATAACACTTCCTATTGGCCCAAGTGAGAATCCAACAGAAATAAAACAACCGCAACTTTCTACCTACAGCGTTGACCCTTGGTTTATAGCTATGCCAGAAGGCCGCGGGGTGCGTTTTAGAGCTCCTGTAAATGCTGTGACAACTGGCCGTTCAGATTACCCCCGCTCAGAACTTCGAGAAATGATAAATAATGGTACAGCAAAGGTGAGTTGGTCAACAAGTGCGGGTACTCACACTATGTTTCTTGATCAAGCAATCACTGCAGTGCCTAAAAAAAAGAAGCATGTCGTTGTCGGTCAAATTCATGATGCAGACAATGACATCATTGTTATCCGGCTTGAATACCCTAATTTATATGTGAATGTCAACGGCAAAAATAAACGTAAGCTTGACTCCAAATACATGTTGGGGAAGAGATTCACGGTAAAATTTGTGGTAAGCAACGGTAAGACCGAAGTCTATTATAACAACAGTACCGCTCCCGTGTACACGCTTAACAAAAAATATTCAGACGCTTATTTTAAGGCAGGTGCTTACACTCAGTCGAATTGCAGCAGGGAAGGATTTTTGCTTTGCAATGATAACAACTACGGTGAAGTCGTTATCTATCAGGTAGTAGTCACGCATCAGTAATCACTCAGGGAAAGGGGTTATGACTCCACTAATGCTTCTAATCCGGGAAGTTTATTACCACTTAGAAACTCAAGCATCGCTCCGCCTCCTACAGAGACAAAGGAAAATTTAGAGAGAAGGTTTCTTTTTCTAAGGTAAGACAGAGAATCTCCTCCACCTACTACGCTATAAACATTTGATTTTAAAATCCCTAAAGCGAGATTTCGTGTGCCTTCGGAGGAATCTTCTTTCTCTGTTACCCCCATTGGCCCGTTCCAAACAACTGTTTGGGCATTTTCTATAACTTGAAGAAAATTTTCAACGCTTTTTTCAGTTATGTCTTTATTATCTTCAGTTAAGTCTGCAACTAAAAAAGAGGATTTCCTTCCTGTAATTTTTTCATGCGCAACTTTTAATAAAGCTTTATCATTCTCAGCAATTCTTCCTCCAACTAAAATGTGATCTGCAAGATGATGCATATTCTCAACTAGAGGAATCTTTGTTTTCATTTTTGCTCCTCCAATTATTACAACAAGCGGTCTTTTGGGATTTTCTAAAATGCCCGATAACACTTCTACTTCTTTTTGCAATCTGAAACCTGCAAAATGAGGCAGATATTCGGTAATTCCGACTATCGAAGCGTGAGATCTATGGGAAGATGCAAAAGCATCATTTATATAAATTTCTGCCAAAGACGCCAATTTTTTTGAGAATTTTTTATCATTTTTCTTTTCGTCTTTATAAAATCTTAAATTTTCAAGTAAAAATACATTTCCGGTTATCTCCCAAGCCTTAAACCCGTTTATATCAATAACCTTCAATTCGTTATGAAGCTCAAGGGCTTTTTTAATCCACTCAGCAACAGGTTCTAAAGAAAATTTTTCATCCTCATTTTTCGGTCTTCCAAGATGTCCCGCAATAAATACCTGCGCTTGGTTTTTCAGCAAATACTCAAGAGTTGGATGCCAAGCTTTTAACCTTGTCGTATCCAAAATTTCTCCGCTTTTTATAGGAACATCTAAATCCGCCCTTAAAAAAACAGTTTTATTCTTAACATTGGCATCTTTTACACTTTTTAAATATTTATTTGTCATTTTTAAATACAAAAACTGCCTTTGAGGCAGTTAATTGAGACATTATA
>Ga0209541_10007880_pt1 | contig 17771 bp, 17 predicted proteins | sample RifCSPlowO2_01_FD_184027 | JGI IMG/M metagenome (GOLD analysis project Ga0209541, IMG submission 184027) | Groundwater microbial communities from Rifle, Colorado - Rifle CSP2_plank lowO2_0.1 (SPAdes) (version 2) | ecosystem: Environmental > Aquatic > Deep subsurface > Groundwater | place...
AGGGTATCCAGAGCAGCCAGCTGCACAAAGACACCAAGGTCGCCTCCAAGCGATGAGTTTGCAAGGCTAGCAGCCAGGCCGCCTTTGGCAATGTACTGGCACGAATGAACCAGATCCTGCTTGATGGCGTTGCTCACTGCAGCATACCTTTCCTTTATCTCTGCAAAATCTGACTTGGGGACATTTCTTCCTGTCTCTCCGTGGAGCAGATAGAACTCACTGGCTCCTAATTCGTTCCTTGTCTCCCCAACAATATACACAAGATCCCCAGGAAGCTTGAAATCAGAGGTTGTTAATGTTGAGTCATCAGGGATTACTCCTACAGCACTCATCAGCAGCTCACATTTTGCTTTCACATGCACGTTTTTCCCTGTCTCTGTGCTTGTGTAGGTCCTCTCCATGGATGTGCTGTCTTTTCCTGAGATTGTGGGAGCATTAAACGCTTCTTCGGCATCAGCAGCCCCCTTTAGCATCCTCATGACCTGGGCAGCAACATAAGGATCTTCCTCTGGCTTCGGGCATGTTGTATTTCCATTAAAAGTAATCTTGTAGGTATCCCTGTCAGGAAGATGGCCTCCTGCAGCAACGATTCTGCCGATGGCGTCAACAACACTGTTCCTTCCCATGTGATGTGCATCAATGTCTCCCTGCCAGGGGTTTGAGCCCCAGGTCTCGAGAACAACTTCGTTCTCTCCAAGCACCGGATGATAGGCAATAGTGTCGCTCTTTGCTCTGCCGATCCCGACTAATGGCTTGATCAGGCTTCCTCCCTGGACTTCATGGTCGTATCTCGTTACAATCCACTCATAACTCTGCATGTTCGGCCTGCCAACCAGGTTCAGCAAGGTATCAGTAAGATTCTCTAAAGGCTCAATCTCAGGCTCTTGGTTCTTGCTTGGAGCCCAGTGCGCCTTTATCCTCATCTGCGGCAATCCCTGATCAAGGAAATCTATCGGAAGGAACACGATTGGGGTGTCCTGGTCCTTGACATGATAATAGCCAGTATCATCAAAGACAGCAATCTGGGTTGCCTCAACATTGTTATGCTTGCAGATCTCTGCTACATGTTCAAGATTCTCTGGCTTGATCACAATCACCACTCTTTCCTGAGCCTCTGAAATCAGCTTCTCCCATCCTGCCAAGCCTGCATACTTCTCAAGAACATGGGTCAGATCCATCACAACCCCTCCTTTGCCGTTGCTTTTTCTTGGAAAGATCTCCCCAGAATCTATTTCTGAGCGCATCTGATCATAGAAAGGAGAAGCGATCCGTTCAGGAAGGATCTCTGAAACTGCAGAAAGCCGCTCTTCAATGCTGCTTTGAGAAGTGATGCCTTGTTCAATAAAGAAGGTTTGTATCTCATATCTTTTCTTCTCCATGTGATGGAGTAATTCAGCTAATTCTCCAACAGCAGAATTCCAGCCGCCTGCTCCGCAATCCTGAGTTGCTTCAATATATCCGATACTTCGTAAAGCATCCATGGCTTCAAAAACCCCTTTCTCAACAATTGGAGCTCCTATCTGCACGCTTTGGTTAATATCCTGCCTTTGCTCTGCATCAGCAGAAAGAGCTATTGAAGAAGCAGTTGCTCCATGGACTCCATCCTTTCCGACTCTGCCCCCTAAAGATAATGCGATATAACCAAGCTCTATATTTTTAGTGTGTGTTGGCACTCCATCAATTTCTGACTCTGCAACAGCAACGCAGCCAACAAGAACTCCAGGCTTAAGCCATCCATCATCAATAAAGACGCTGCCGCATTGGGTTGGAACCCCGAATTTGTTTCCATAATCCTCAACACCTGCAACGACACCCTCCAGAGTCCTTACAGGAGACTGGATATCCAGAGGAAGGTCTTTGTAAGAATCCGGATGTGGTGTCCTAAAGCCGTACTGGCTTGAGACAGGATGCATGCCTTTTCCTGTGCACCCAGGATCCCGGAGAACCCCCCCTGTGCCTGTGTCTGCTCCTCCAAACCCATCCAGGCCTGAAGGATGGTTATGCGACTCAACCTTATGGGAAAGATTCCATCTCCTGTTTAATTCAATAACCCCAGAATTGTCTTCAGTAACAGACTTAAGCCAGTTAATATATCGAGAAATCCTCTCAGTGGATGCCTTAATGATAGATTTGAAGATACTGTCGGTTATAGTGGGCAGCCCCGCCTCATCATTCAGATCATCAGAAGTGTACCCCCAGAGTGCATTGAGTTTCTTGTGGCAGCAATGCTCTGACCATTTCTGTGCAATGCCTTCAAGCTCTGCATCTGTTGGCATTGCCTCTAAGCCAAGCTTTCTTCTTTGGAGAAGATAATCAGAATCTGCTCCAACAGATTGCGGATCTGCAAACAGCCTCTTAATAGTCAGCATCTCTTCAAGATTCAAGGCAAGAAGGCGGTTATTGCTTAGCTCTACCAGATTGTTATCCGGAATCATGATATCAACATACTTAAAAGGAGTAACCTTGGGGAGTTCAACATACGGAAAATGAAATCCAATCTCAGCTAGCGGGTCTTGATCGCGTCTCACTGCAACTTTAACCTCACGGGTGACAGGATTTGCGAGCATCTTCCTGATTCCAATGAACTGCTCATCATCCCATTTTCCTGACCAGAGGTATTGTTGAGCGAATGAAACCTCTCCAACCGGCCTTCCAAGAACCTGCTCCAGGGCTTTCCTTGCAGTCTGGCCTTCAGGGTCATTCACTCCTGGCTTTGGCGATACCTCAATCAGCGCATCAGGCAGAACAAAGCCTTCTTCAAGAGGGAAACCCTGGAGAACAGAGCGGTTTGCTGAGGCAATATCAACAAGAGGGTCTGCAAGAAGCGCCAGGACGCTCTTCGTTTCTTCAGGAAGGAAGGCATCATCAATGTTATAGACGCGTATCGGCCTGCTTAATACAAGGCCATCAGAAGCAGCAAGACTTCCCCGCGTCATGACTTCTATTCGAGTCCCCATCACTAAGAGAACCCACTCCAGACTTCTATAAATACCTTTCCATTGTCAGCATTCCAAAGTAGTCTCATTTTGGTAACAAAGAAAGCAGTTATTCCGATCAGAATAATTTTGACAGGAGTTTATTTAAAGGGAGCCTCGACCCATCTAAGATATGATTGAAGGAATGATTAATGAGGAGTATCAGAGGCACGAAGGAAAGATAGAAGGCGTGATCCAGAGAGCAATGAAAGGCCATCTGTTTCTGTCAGGAAGAGCACTATGGGGCAGGATATACACTGCATTGGAGGATGAAGCAGAAAAATTTTTGCCAGGGAGTGATTATGGAAACGCGCTTCTTCAGGCAAGACAGGCGCTCATAGAAAGAAATCACCATGCATCCATCTTCAGAGCAGGCACAAAAAGCAAGTATGGTCCAAAACCGTACAGCGCGATCTTTGGATTTGCGGTAATCCCCAACAACGAAGCTGATGAAGCTACACCACTGCCTACTTACCTACATACTGATACGTCTATATTCAAATACAATTAAACTTAAAAAGAAGAAAACAACACCAGCGCTAAGGTCAAGTATCCGGGGGGAATCAACAATGCAAAAAATCACCTATATAACTTCTGAAAGCGTGACTGAAGGCCATCCGGACAAGATTTGCGACCAGATAAGCGATGCAATACTGGACACACTGATTGTCCAGGATCCAAGGTCACGGGTTGCTGTCGAATGCCTCACAACAACAGGCTTGATTATCGTTGCAGGAGAGGTAACTACAAAAGGGTATGCAGATATCCAGGGAATCGCAAGAAGGGTTCTGAGGGAGATAGGCTATACCAACCCTGAATTCGGGATTGACTGCGAGGATGCAGGAGTATTGGTAAGCGTCCATGGCCAGAGCGCAGATATAGCACAAGGCGTTGAGGAAAAAGGTGAGAAAGAGCAGGGCGCTGGCGACCAGGGAATGATGTATGGGTTTGCATGCAACGAGACTCCTGAATTCATGCCCTTTCCTATTATCATGGCTCATAAGCTCACGAGAAGGCTTGCAGAAGTCAGGAAGCAGGGCATCATCCAGGGGCTTGGGCCTGACGGAAAATCCCAGGTTTCTGTAGAATACCATGATGGAACGCCTAAAAGGATCTCAGCAATCGTCATTGCCCAGCAGCATACTGAAGATGTGAGTGAAGAGCAGCTGAAGAGCGACATCCTTGAGAAAGTGGTCAAGTATGTCTGCGGCAGTTTCATGGATGCAAACACTAAGGTCCATATCAATGCAACAGGAAAATTCGTGATTGGAGGCCCGGAGGGAGACACTGGCCTCACAGGAAGAAAGATCATCGTAGACACCTACGGAGGGATTGGAAGGCATGGCGGAGGCTGCTTTTCAGGAAAGGATCCTTCAAAAGTGGACAGGTCAGGAGCCTATGCAGCAAGATATGTTGCAAAGAACATTGTGGCAGCTGGCTTGGCTGAGAAATGCGAGGTCCAGCTTTCCTATGCAATCGGTGTCGCTGAACCCACCTCAATCAATGTTGACTGCTTCGGCACAAACAAGATCCCTGAAGAGAATATCAATGAGCTTGTCAGGAAGCAATTTAACTTAAAGCCAAAAGGGATTATCCAGATGCTGGATCTTCTCAGGCCGATCTACAGGAAGGCGGCTGCCTACGGCCACTTCGGCAGAAATGACCTGGACTTCACTTGGGAGAGGACGGACAAGGCTGAAGCGCTGAGGAGAGAGGCTGGGTTGTAGTTAAGGCTGATTCTTCAATTTGACCGCTGATACTCGTTGATACTACTTCCGTTTGATACCATACCACTCAGGATGCAACTCAGAATCAAGATGAGAAATGAGAGGCTCACCCCAAACGTCATGCATGGTTGCCATCCCATGGTTTGAATGATAGTACAACCCATAAAGGCCTTCGCGCACAAACGAGTCGGCTGCAGCAGCAAGCCCAAGCCAGGTAGCAGCATCATAAGGGGTGGGGTCGATATCCGCCCCAAATATCTTGCTTGCAGTGGAAGCTGCAGCGTAGAATCCCAACACGAGATTTGTAATTCTTGAGGTAGTACTCATAAGCGATGCGGCTTCAGTGTTCCCCTGAGAAAGGCGCATCTGCAGTCGTGGAGGAAGAAGCCCTGTGACAGGCCCAGAAAGGATGGCTGCAATTTTGCCAACCAGGGAGAGGTCTCGCGTGATCATAAGCTCGAGAGGCCTTTACAGATATAAAAATATTTGGGTGTTTCGGCTCTGGTTAGATCCCGTGCAGCACCAATAGGTGCGGGCATCACTCCCCCTCAAACTCAACAAGGTTAAAGACAGGATATCCTGCGTCCTGAAGCCTCTTCTTTCCGCCTAAATCAGGAAGGTCAACAATAAAGCTGCACTCAACAACGTCTCCTCCTAATTTTTTGACAAGATTTGCAGCAGCCAGCATTGTGCCGCCAGTGGCAACTAAATCATCTACAAGCAAAACATGCATTCCTTTCTCAATCGCGTCCTTGTGAATCTCAACCTTATCTTTCCCATACTCCAACGCATATTCCTCTGAAAGAGTGGCTGCAGGCAGCTTTCCCGGCTTCCGTATCGGAACAAAGCCAACACCCAACCTGTGGGCAAGCGCAGCTCCGGTAATGAATCCTCTTGCTTCAATCCCTACAACAACATCTATTTGCATATCTTTATACCGAGAAACAAACAATTCAACCATGTGATTGAAACCCTCTGTGTCTTTAAGCAAGGTTGTAATATCCCGAAACATAATCCCCTGCTTCGGCCAGTGCGGAACGGTTCTTATTTTTGGTTTTAGTGTGTGCGGCATCATTTCACCTTCATCCGATAAACTGCTTTCCTCAGCTCATCCAAATCCTTTCCTTGGATTATTCTTCCATGGCCAGGAATGATTACATCAGCTATTTCTGCAATCTTCCTGGCGCTGTCAATGTACTCCTGATTTGGAGGCACTCCAAAGGTTCCTGTCTTAATGCGCTCCTCCCGGATCGCGTCTCCTGCAATCACATAGGTCTTTCCTCCGGACTTCACGACATAGGATGTATGATTCTCAGCATGGCCAGGGGTAGGGAGGATTGCAACTCCAGGAATCTTGACGGAATCACTGCTTTTGAACATGGTAAGGGTTTGATTTGGGTAATCTACAATTCTGCCGCGCACGATGCTTGCATTCCTGAAGAGGTAAGTGTTGAACACATGATCCATATGGGTATGGGTGATGAGGACAAACTCAATATCCTCTGGTTTCAGCCCTTCTTTTTTAAGGCTCGCCAAAATCTCATCAGCGTAGCCCGGGCTTCCGGTATCTGCAATGATGTTTTTCTCTCCTGGCTTTTCGGCTTTGAGCAGGACAACAGCGCTGCAGATTTTGCTGATATGGTTTTCTATCTCTTGGCTCACTGATCCTTGGTCGTCGTGGACGCCCTTCTTTAGGATGACGAGTTTCATTGGCGTGCTTCAACTTTCATTTTATTCTAGGTATAACCTCAACCAATAATCGAGTCACCTTATCAGCATTCTCTTTAAACACCTTCAGCACTTCTTCCCAGGTGACGGGCTTCTCATCCTGTTTCCAGCAGTCATAGTCTGTTGACATCGCAACAGCAGCATACGGCAATCCAATCTCATTCGATAAAATGCATTCAGGGGCGATAGACATGTTAATCACATCAGCTCCCCACTGCCTGAACATGAAGCTTTCTGCCCGTGTTGAAAACCTTGGGCCTTCGATCGTAACCACCGTGCCTTTCTCATGGTGCTTCAAACGCAGTTCTTTGCACGCCTGAATCAGGATGTTCCTTAGCTTCGCATCAAAAGGATCAGCCATTGGCGTATGCATTGGCTTATTGGGCTCAAAGCGCTCATGAAATGTCAAAGGCCGGAGCCTGGTAAAATCAATAAACTGATCGAGGATCACAAAATCCCCTCTGCCGATCCCTTCCCTCAGGCTTCCGACAGCGGTTGTAGCGATGATGTGGCTGCATCCTGCGTCTTTCAATGCATGGATATTTGCCCGGAAATTGACCTGTGTTGGGGGAGTCGTGTGCTGTCTGCCGTGCCTTGCTATCAGCACGACATCTACTCCCTTTATTTTCCCGAATGTCAGAGGGGAGGAGGGCTTTCCGAAGGGCGTGGATACCTCTTTCTCATAGGGCTGTTCCAGAATCTTCGGATCATCCAGTCCTGAGCCGCCGATGATGGCTATTCTGCCCATCCAGAGGAGGAGTGCCGCCTGCCTTTATAAGGGTTTATGAGAGCAAACCGGCTAATGCAGGTTCGTTCATGATTTCACGCCTTTAAACTCAGGCAATAGCTTCTTTATCTCAAGCATAAACTCTCTTGCCCGCTTTAAGGAAGTCCTTGCTTTCTGCTCCTGAATGCTTTCAGTCATGTCATACTGGAACCTTGAGCGCTTATCAAGCTCCATTGCATAAAAAGCCACAAGCTCTTCTGACCTGATGGAAGCAATTTCCAAGGCATCTTCTTTTGCGTCCTGATACTCTTCCAAGAGCCCTTTCCTGATTTTGTCCATAATCAGAACAATCAAAGCATCGCTTGTAACTTTATGGACTATTTTGTCTCCTGTTTTATATCCGAGATTCAGCAGAACAGCGTTTGCAATATAAAACATCGAATAATACGAGTTCTATTCAATAATTTCAGGGGCTAACGAGGGGGCAATTTTCTAAAAAACTAACTAAAAACGAAACGACGAGGGGGGAATTCCGAGTCCTACGGACAGAGTGCCTTTTTCTGCGGAAAAAGAAATTTATGAGAAGGAGCGGCTTAAATCAGAACGGAATAACATTTATATATGAATTTCTATATTTCATTTGAATATGGCAAATACTACTTTAACAGATGCGAAGAATGCAAAAAACGATGAGTTTTATACAATATATCAGGACATTGAAAAAGAAGTAAATGCTTACATTGATTATAATCCAGATGTCTTTAAAGATAAGATTATTCTCTTGCCTTGCGATGACCCCGAATGGAGCAATTTCACGAAATATTTTGCACAGAATTTTAAAAAGTTTAAATTGAAAAAATTAATTTCTACGAGTTATGCTATTGAGAGTAAGAAATATAAGGGAGGATACCAAACAACACTATTTGAGAAAAGCAGTCCAAAGTTTGATAAAAAGAAAACCAGAATAAAGGGGAAAATTTTTATTCTTGCAAAAGATAAAACAGGAGATGGCAGAATAGACATAAATGATTTAGATTGGCAGTATATGGAGGGAGATGGGGATTTTAGAGGTAAAGAAGTAAAGAAATTAAGGGATGAAGCTGATATAATAATTACAAATCCTCCATTTAGTTTATTCAGGGAGTTTATAGCTTGGATAGTAGAGGCAAAAAAGCAGTTTATGATTATCGCCAATATGAATGCCATTACATACAAAGAAGTTTTTCCGTTGATTAAAGAGAATAATCTATGGTTAGGAGCAACTGGTAATGGCAGTGATATGGTTTTTGGTGTTCCAGAAGGAGCGGAAGTTGCAGAAGGAGATAGACAAAAAGCTGCACGACTAGGATATGTGGGAAATTATACAAGATTAGGAAATTCTTGTTGGTTCACAAATATTGACCATGGACGTCGTCATCAGACTTTGCCACTTATGACTATGGAAGAAAATTTGAAATATAGTAAACATAAAGAAATACGAGGCAAAAAATCCTATGGTAAATACGATAACTATGACGCAATAGAGGTGCCATTTACCGATTCTATTCCAAGTGATTATGCTGGGGTGATGGGGGTACCAATTAGTTTTTTAGACAAACACAATCCTGAGCAGTTTGAGATCATAGGAATGTCAAAGACACCACTTGGTACTCATTTAAGAACTAAAGAGTATCCAAGGCAAGTTCAAGTTGATGATAATGGCAAAAGGAGCAATGTTACAAAATTGAATGATGGAACTGCAATAGAAGTAAAATCAGTACCAAAAGACAAGATATATTATGAAGTAAATGATAAAAAATATATAGCAACATACCCCCGTGTTTTAATTAAACACAGGAGAATAAAATGAAAACAACACTAAAAACATATACTGTAAAAGAAATTTGCGAAGGATTTGTTTATAACGAATTAGAAGGAAAGGGGCTTTTCGGCTTAAATGGAAATTTAACGATTCAGCCAGAATATCAGAGAAATTATATTTATGCTGATGGAAAAAAGGATGTCGCTGTAATTGTGTCAATTCTGAAGGGCTATCCAATTGGACTCATTTATTTCAATAAAGTTGGAAAGGATAAATTTGAAGTTTTAGATGGACAGCAAAGAATTACTAGTGTCGGAAGATACGTAACAGAAAAATTTGCAGTTAAAGATGAAAATGGCATGGAACAATATTTCGGTGGTATTGCAGTAAATAAACAAGAGAAAATAATGCAAACTAAATTATTGATTTATGAATGTGAAGGAACAGAAAGTGAAATAAGAGAATGGTTTCAGACAGTCAATATTGCTGGCGTGCCATTAAACGAACAGGAACTTTTTAATGCGATTTATTCAGGGTCATTTGTAACCCTTGCAAAGGCAGAATTCAGCAATTCTCAAAATGCCAATATACAGAAATGGAGTGCTTATATTAACGGCAGTGTGAATAGGCAGGATTTTTTGGCAAGAGCATTTGAATGGGTGAGTCGTGGAAATATAGGAGATTATATGAGCAAACATAGAAAAGATACTAATATTAATGAATTAAAAACGTACTTTAATAGTGTAATTGATTGGATTTCTAAAACATTTATTGATGTAGAAAGTGAGATGAGGGGATTAGAGTGGGGACGACTTTACGAGGAATATCATACAAAAAGATATGACTCTAAAAAAATATCGGATGCGGTTCACAGATTATATGCAGACCCTTATGTTAAAAATCGAAGAGGAGTGTTTGAGTACATTTTAGGTGGAGAAAAAGACACAAAACTTCTGGATGTACGAGTTTTTGATGATGCTACAAAAAAAGTTGTATACATAGCTCAAACAGATGAAGCGAAAAAGAAAGGCAAATCAAATTGCCCTCTTTGTGCTATTGGGCACACTGCTAACAAAAATAAAATCTGGAAAATTGATGAAATGGACGCCGACCATGTAAGTGCTTGGAGTAAATGTGGAAAGACTGATATTAAAAATTGTCAAATGCTTTGCAAAACTCACAACAGAGCGAAAGGGAATAAATAAACTAGAAAGCCTCCTCTAAAAACCTTCTTTTTTGTAAAAAGAAGCAAAAACAAACGGAATTCCCCCCTACGATACGACGACTGAAAATTGCCCCTTGATGATTATTCTTGATGGCTCACCTTGTTCGCTTGATTGAATACGCCCCTGAAATTACTTTGATTTTTGCCTTCGGCATCATTGCTCTAAAAATCAATCCCTACGGGGAGGGCATCACAGCGATCACCTCTTCCAGATTAAAGAAGTTTGACGGAGTATCTTATTTCATCGCTGTCTTCACGGCTTTGGGAGATAGAATCGCAGAATTGCCAGACGGGTCCTCGATGATGAGCTTTGATTTCTCCCTGCCTATCATGATGTTCATGATCTTTTTGAGCATGTTCCTGGCCTTCTTCTTCAGCTCCTCGTCCTCTTCAGAATCCCGCAGCAGCTCCACCTGCTTTTTGACCCTGCTAAAGATGCCCTCAACATTGGTCACATACCCATTTGATCCCTCATTCGGCTCAATTGTGGTGATATAAGGGATTTTGACTGTTGCCTGTGAAGAGCGGACAACACGGATGCGCATGTCTTTCTCAGTATCGATATCCAGTGTGTATCGGGTAGGCTCGCCCTGCTCTGCAGCCTCAACATCTGCCTTATGGTAGTTGCATGCGCTGCAGTCCATGGAAAAAATGTAGCATTTGCCGAAATACGGGATGTCCATCTCTGATTCTATGAGGCTAAGCTTCTTCTCTCCGCAGGCAGGGCATTTCTCCCCCTGGATAACTGCTGGCTTTTCCATCAGGGAGCTGAGAAAAGGGTGGATTAAATGCTTTTCGGTGGGGTTTTTAAATAAGAGAAGGTTCTTCTCGGAAATGCTTGAAGAGAAGGTTACGGGCATCTGGGCCAGGGTAAAGGATAAGATTTCTTATGCTGCTAAAGTTGGAGCGGTTGGAATTGGGGTGTATGCTCTGGCAGAATCAGCGAAGAGTTCTACAGAAGATTGGCTGATCGGAGAGAATCGGATAGCGATTATTGCAGAGCCTGAAGTCATCTATGAAGGTGCAAGGTTTGACGGCCATCTTGTCGTGAATAGCCTTTCCCGGATTGGCGCCTATGATGTGGAGATAACATATGATCCAAACTTTTTGATCGCGCTCGGAGTCCGTGGAGGAACATCTACGTTTGGAAATCCTGCGGCTTATAATGTCAGTGTACCTGGGAAAATCCTGATCATTGACTTTGCGGTTGACAATGAGCCTTCAGGAGTGCTCGAGCTTGCCGTTGTAGAGTTCCAAGCCAGGGATCACGGCGTTTCAGCCCCGTTATATGCCGAGACTGAGGTTACTGTCCGTGATATATCAGATCCTAATTTCACGAGCATCCCCATTGTACCCATTAGGGGTGGTATGTATATTCACCCAAATCCTGGACCTATTCCAACACCAGTCCCAACACCTACCGGAGCACCAACCGCAACGCCAAGCCCTTCTGAATTGCTTCCTCTTACACCAACTCCTCAAATAACACCCTTTGCCACACCAACCAGTATGCCCGCATCCACTCCGAGAGAAATAACACAAGAGCGAACACAAACAGCGCCAGACCTTGTGTACCTTTCAGCAGGCCATCTTGTATTTGATGCAAAGGATATAGGAGTGCAAATAAAAAACCAGGAATCCCAAGATCTCTTCTCAGATGCAAGGATTACTGCAGCCTATGCAGTATCCGGAGAGTTCAGCAGCGAACAGGGGATAGTAAAGAGAGGCGGCATAAGAATCCAATCAGGGACAGAGACAATTGACGTTGCTGTTGCAACATACGATAACGGCTCTCGGTACGAGGTTATAAGAGGTAACAGCATAAGCACAGACAGGGTATTTCTGGAGCAAGGCAGATACTCGCTTTTACTCTCTGCAAATCAAAATGAGGTGATTGCCCAAGTGCTTGATACGTATAGTCCTAGCGGAATTCCTGCCAGGTTAGGGACGTATCCTGGTTTAGGGCGGTTTACAATCTCATTGTTTGCCGAATCCACAGGAACCTCAAAAGTCCACCGCGAACTTGAAAGCTTGGTAATAGGAAGCAGCGCCTTCCAAGAGAGGACACAAGTGATTGACTGGAAACTCCACTGACATGAGCCTTCTCAACTACATCAACAATGCACGAGGAAACATAGCAAAAGCAGTGCTGCCCATAGCATTGTATGCAGGAATCAGCATAACAAAACCAGATTATTCTCAGGCGCAAGAAGAGCCAAGAATAGAAAACAACAGATTTACTGATGAGTTTAACAGGAATTATTTAGGAGATCACTACAGGATACTACTACCTCCTATCCCAGAAGCCAGTACAGGGCTCAGGGTTGGGGATATTCCAGAAACCTCCTTAGAAAGCATCACTATTGCAGACCCAACAGGAAGCTCCTCGCTAAATCTCACCAATAGGCGTATTGCTGGCATTCACGAAGGGCTGGTTCCGATCTTTGCGGTGGATAATCAAGAAAGGCTGGTCTATTTCTCTCTCGAGCCTATCCTCAATGAGCAAGAGACCGTAACAATAGACAGCCTCTCAACAGCAATCTCTTTGATCTACCAGCAGTTCCCGCTGCCATTAACCGATATTTCGATAATGGAGGCAGCCCAAAATTATATTGAGGCTCACGACCAAACACGGCAACTGGCGCAAGTAATCAGGCAGGATGTTAATCAGAAAGGGTATTTAGATATCAATGCGTTGAAAAATCAAATCGCTGAAGCAGCAGTCGCAGTCTATAACGAATTGTTTACAGGCACGGAGCTTCGAAGCACAGCAAGAGGTGTGGGTCCCCAAAGTATCGGTCCGGAGGGCAGCGTTCCAAGGGGGTTTGAAGTTCTGGAGGATCGGATTGAAAGAAAAAATCCAGGATATGGGATAACGATAGAGGCAAGAAACCCATTAGGGTTATTTATTGATGTTGATGCCAGCGATGCTTTTAATGAACTTCCGACAGGCAGCTTCAGGACTGCTGTCATCGGACCCTACCTGCAGCCAGCTGAATGGAACCCCCTCCCTCTGGAATTGGGCAACACGCAAAGCATGAGGGACTATTTCCGAGGTTGGGCAAATGCTTTGGCAGGAGGACAAGCAGGCCAGCCAAGCACTACGCAGCTGCCTGAGTTATACAGAGAAAATGCAGGGATGACCTTTATTGATTTCTCAGCAACATCAGGGGAAGCATTGCTCATGAATTCCCTGCTTGCAGTTGCAGGAGCAATAGAAAACCTGAGCACAACTGGCGGAAGGTACGATAAACTCATCGAAATCGCCCAGAGGATTGGAACAAGGCAGAATCTTGACAGGCTTGAAGGACTTGCGGGGGGTAATGCTGCTCAAGAGGCGATACGTATTGCCAGAGACCTGCTCAAAAGCGATGTTCAGCAGACAAGACAAGGCGTATACAGGTCCGCATATGCGCAAGCGATTCAGGCAGCGCAGGAAGTAGCAGATGTGTTGAATGGGTTTTCAAACTTCGTGTTTACAGCAGGCTCTGCACTGGCTGTTGGTTTTTCAGGAAAGTATGATCAGATACGATATGATGTAGTGAATGACTTGATTGAAAGAGGAACAGTAACAGGCCCGGCCGAATTACAGGTAAATGAGCGTGGAGAATACAGGATTATAGTAGAGAATGGTGAGCAAAGGGATCTCTTTTCGTGGATTGGTGTGATGCAGGAATCTTTTGGGATAAGGATTTCAGGTCCTTTGAGGGTAGAATCGCAAAGGGAAAGGGGAACGCAGGTAATGATTCAGGGAACAGGACCAGGAAACGGAAGAATTACGCTTTGGACAGACCATTACAATTCCTTAGCTAGCCTTGACGTGATTGTAGAGCAGCCTCCGACTCCAACGCACACCCCGACATGGACGCCGACAATATCGCCAATGCCTACTCCGACAAATACTTCTACTCTGACAAGGACTCCGACAAATACCATGACTCCAACAAGGACACCAACATGGTCGCCAACACCAACCAGAACGTTTACAAGATCGCCGACACGCTCTCCGACACCGACCTATACGCCGACAAGGACTCCGACATGGTCGCCAACAAACACGAATACCCCTACAAATACACGAACTCAGATACCTCCACCGCAACCACCAGATATACCGGTAGGGGATTTGATAGTTCGGGATTACTACGATACAACCCCGGGGGATATCAGAACATACAACAGAACTCACATTCATCCAGATGTAGACATAGCTATTGGAGACGATATTCGGAGTGTTAAAGTGATAGGCTTCGAAACATGGCAGGGATTTAATGCACTTCGGCAAGATTGGAGGCAGATAAGGTATCGTGTTCAGGATGGTGCATGGATAGAGGATAATATTCCTATGAGATCACATTACACATTCTTTGGTAATAATGGGATATTTGACTTAGGCTATACCCAAACTTCAGACCCCAGTAGAGTTAATTTCCATCCAGATCGGTTTATCTCTCCTGTAAGTTTTGACATAGGTGACAGCTGGAGCGACGTAGAAGAGAGAACAGACCCTGTGGACGGAAAGGTATATATCATTACGGATGTAAAGAGGATAGAAGGATTGGAAGACGTGATATTACCTATTCGCACATTCAGAAATTGCTTGAGATTCACTTCTAATGAAACAGTAGTGGAGCAAGGTCATCAAGACGGAGTAACGCACGAATACACCGAATGGGTTGCAAGAGGTATAGGTGTAGTAAAAAGCATTTCTGAGCCGCTCTACACAGTACCAATCACATATATCGGAGGCACCACAACCTTAGTAGGAGCAAAAATAGGAAATGAAGTAATAGGAAACCCAGAATTCTGAGAAAGCTAAAAAAGAATTTCCAAAATCCCCTAAGGATAACAGAACAGATTTACCCCATCCCTTCTTCAATCTTGGGCCTTTCAGCAACAGGCTTGTTCCTGTAGATTTTTGCAAACGTAGGGGTTGCAACAATATAGTCTTCTCCAAATCCTGCAATTTCGCCCTGTATGGCATCTGTTGTCTTCTTAAGCTTGTTAATGGCACGCTTAAGCTCGATAAGATCCTTGTCCTTTAAGGGCTTGATATTGATAAGCGCAATGGTATGGCCTTCACGCAGGCTGTCCAGAATAGGCTTAATTCCCTCAAAATCGTCCAAGGAAAATGTCCTTACTACAGCTTTCGGCCTGGATTCATCTGACCCGGTGTCCAGCTCTACATAATCCTCAGCAGGCTCTGCAGAGGCTTCTTCCATCCCCAGCTTTTCCTTGATTTGTGAAAAGAAACCCATGCGCCTGATGAAGATTAATGGAATATATAAAGGTTTCGAATCACAACTTTTCTGTCCCTACGCAAAAGAAGCTACATAGCTGTTGCGTGCTTGCCCATCAAAGAGCAAGCTGTTTTTTGCAGCTGCCAATACCTTAGCTGCGCCATTTTTTTGGGAATACTCGGCCAGCAAAAGCAAAAGCTTTTTAAAACAACAGCACTTTATCCGCAATGTTCGTGGGTGGTACTATGGTAATGAGAATAGGCGGCGCAAGAAGGAAGTCTCGAAATAAGCTCAAGAAGAATCTAAGAGACAGAGGAAAGTTCAGAATCCACAACTTTTTGCAGGAGTTCAAGCCGGGAGAGCATGTTGCATTGAAGGCGGAGCCTTCGTTCCAGAAAGGCATGTTCAGGCTGCGCTTCTATGGCAAGATTGGGACAATCATACGAAAGGCAGGAAAAAACTATGAAGTGAGCATTATGGACCAGAACAAAAGCAAGATCATCAGAACTCATCCTGTTCATTTGAGGAGGGCATAATGGCAAATCCGGAAGTGGTGTCTGAGGCTCCAATCACCATGGCAGAGGTGAAGGAGGGTCTCGAGAAGGTCAAGAAGGAGGATCTTGGATACAGGGCTGCAAAAACCGTTGAGTACCTTGAGCAGATCCATATCCATGATACAAAGAAGATGACAGATACGGTACAAAAGCTCATGAAGCTAGACATTCCCAGGCTCAAGGAGAACCACATCATCAAGATTGCGGAGCTTGCTCCGAAGACGCCTGAAGAGGTTCGGCTCATCCTGCAGGGATACATTATATCAGTAAGCAATGAAAACGTGAAGAAGATTGTCGATGTCATTTCAAACTAACGAACAGGAGCTATGGAAGAAGAGAAACCGCGCAGGGAAGAGAAGGCCATCGTGCTTGACTTCCTTCCGAATGGATATCCATTCGAGGACAGGCCTGGAGCCAGGAAAATGCCTATTGTCCAAGCCATTGGGAAAGAGTACTATGCGCTTCTTGAGCTTGTTGCGAAAAGAGAGGTCCAGCTCTCGCCAGGCAATGAGATCTATATCGGAGAGGGGAAACGGGAACAGATCCACCATATTGTGGGGAAGCTCCCGATGCATAAGCTCACGCCTACAGCCAGGCAGGAGCTTGAGTTCGTCATAAAGGACATTGTTGATAAGGACCAGGAGAAGTTCGTAGATTTCTTCAATAAGGCGCAGCCTTTAAGCACGAGAATGCACCAGCTTGAGCTCATTCCCGGGCTTGGGAAGAAGCATATGTGGGAGATCATCGATGCAAGGGAGGCAAAGCCATTTGCGAACTTTGACGACCTGAAGGCAAGAGTAAAGCTGATGCCGGACCCTAAAAAGGCAATCATCAGGAGGATCCTGCGGGAGCTTTCGGGGTCTGAGAAGTATTTTATTTTTGTGAGGTAGAGGGTTCTGAGAAGTAAATTCAGAGTGATAGTTATCAAAGTGATGCGAGAAAATGAAGTGCCTAGAAAGGGTTATAAACAAAGGAAGAAGTCAAGGGATAATGCTCCACCCCATAACCAAGCAAGGATTCTTCACAACTTCGAAAACAGAACTCAAAGATATAGCCTTTGCCTGGTTTGGCATCACGCTGGCCTTCAGCTTTCTTATTGCACCTGAGCTTTCGACTGGATTTTTTGCGGCGTTTGGGGTTGCAGGCCTGACTGTCGGCATTGGGTTTTTGCTCCATGAGCTTGGCCATAAGGCTGTTGCGCAATACTATGGCTGCAGCGCAGAGTTCCATGCGTTCAAGCCGATGATCTACCTTGCGATTATCCTTGCAATTGTTTTCAAAGTCATCTTTGCTGCGCCTGGCGCTGTCTTCATTTCCGGCCCTGTCGGAACGAGAAGAAATGGAATCATAAGCCTTGCAGGCCCGGTCATTAATTTTGGCCTGAGCCTTGTATTTTTTGCGATGTTCAGGGCAAATGCCTTTCCTGGGATCTCTTTTTACGGCTACATTATCAATTCATGGCTTGGCATATTTAATATGATCCCGATTTTAGGCTTAGATGGGAAAAAGGTTCTTGCTTGGAGCAAGCCAGCATATGCTGCTAGCCTGATTGTCGGGCTTGTCATCATGAACCTTCAGTACCTGCCTTAAAGCTACGGTGAAAATCTTGCTTCGCAGCTGCCGCCGGCTCGGCTTGCGCTGTCCTTCTGTATGTATCGTTGAAGCCCCGAAGGGGCCAACCCCCTCAACTCAGTCTATGGCAATCCTTAAGAGCCTCGCAGAGAGGCGGCAGCACTGATTTTCACCGTAGCCCGTATCGACACCTATTTAAACAAACCATCCTTTTCTCTCTGC
>Ga0209541_10007882_pt1 | contig 17769 bp, 22 predicted proteins | sample RifCSPlowO2_01_FD_184027 | JGI IMG/M metagenome (GOLD analysis project Ga0209541, IMG submission 184027) | Groundwater microbial communities from Rifle, Colorado - Rifle CSP2_plank lowO2_0.1 (SPAdes) (version 2) | ecosystem: Environmental > Aquatic > Deep subsurface > Groundwater | place...
GGGGGATATTCTTGGGTTTGGCTTTTTTAACAAGATATAATTCATTTATCTTTTTACCATTGCTGTTTTTCAATAAAAAAATTAAGAATCTCCTTAGAGATTTTCTCTTGTTTGCTTTAACAATTTCTCCGTGGTTTTTGTACAATTATATAAAAACGGGGAATGCCTTGCATAGTTTTGTAAATTCTTATGCACTTAATGTTGCTTTTAGAGATTATTATATCATGGAATTTAATCTTGGTCATTTGCTTATTGTTATGAATTTTTTAATCCCTTTCTTTGTTTTGGGTTTGATATTATGCTTTAAAAAATTAAAGAAAGAAGATATTCTTATTTTTCTTTTCTTTGTTTTGGGTTTGATATCCTATCTTAAAGTTCCTTTCAAGACCCCAAGGTATTTGTTCCCGTTGATTTTACCAACAGTATATTTTTCATGCATTTTTTTCAAAAGATTCAAATTAAGGAAAATACTTTTGCTGATATTAATCATTGTGAATATATTCACTTTGTTTTCCGTCAATTATCTTCATGAAATTGATGATATTTCAAAATATGAACATCCATTAAATTATACTGGAGATTGTTTGGTTATGAGCAATGCGTGGATTCATTTGAATTATCTCGGCAGAGAAGCCGAGCCCTTTCCCAGCGAGGATATGGTTGAGAATGAATTGGACAAAGGAAAGATTCTTTTGTTGTATAAGCATATAACTGAACCAGAATATGTCAATGATGAAGCTTTTTTAAGTAAATTTAATTTTATCAAAGAAACTGACGATTATATCCTATTGGGGACCATTGATGATTGCATGAAAAAAGAGAAGTTTATAGATAATTACCTCCTAAGATATAAAGAAAGGATAGTGGCGGTTTATAATAAAACTGAGGACATAAGCAATTGTGCCATTCTATTCAAAGGAAATCTGATGGATATCTGCAAGTCAGCAAAAGTTATTTAAATTTTTTATATCATACATTTTTATGGGAAGCTGTGAAATCTGCGGCAAAAGGTTTGAGAATCTTGACAGGGCAATAGTTGAAGGCGTGATGATTGATGTCTGCCATGACTGTGGCAAGTTCGGGAAAGTCATTCTTGTAAAGAAGCCGTTGATTGAGCCGAATAGGATTGTTCCTGTGCACACTAGAGAGATAGTTGAGGACGTTGTTAATAGTTATCCTGGATTAATAAAGAAGGCAAGAGAGAAAAAAGGGTTGAAACAGGATGAACTGGCAAAAAGCATAGCAGAAAAGGAATCTGTCATCAGCAAGATTGAAAGCGGAAGCTTAAAACCTTCTTTTATCCTTGCGAAAAAACTGGAGCAATTTCTTGGTGTGAAATTAATAGAGACAACTGAGGAGAAGAAGGAAGTTGGCTTGAACCTGAAAGATAATCACTTAACCATCGGTGATATTTTGAAGGTTAAGAACAGAAAGGTTTAAAAGCCCAATATTTTCTAATGAATTCATGGAAATAAGCGTTTTGATGGAAGATAAAAACAAGATAGAAGTGGAGATTGAAGGCGAGGATCACACTTTATGCAATGCCTTGAGAAATGAATTATGGAATCACAATGTTGATGTTGCTGCATACAATATTGAGCATCCTTTGGTCAGCAATCCTACATTAATGGTTCAGGGGACGGGTGACTTGAGAAAAAAAATGGTCAGCGCTTCTGATTCTCTGAGAAAGTTATTCAAGGAAATAAAGGATAATTTTAACAAAGCAGCCAAGTAATCCAAAAATTATTTAAACCAAGATAATCTCCTTATTCTATGAAATCCGAAAAAAGAGAGGTATCCTTTTTAGTCTTTGTATGCTTTATCATCCTTTTCCTGCTTTTCATGTTTTTAGGTCCTAATAAAAATAATACTTCCAATGCCATAATCGGATCAACTGCGCTTGGAGAGAGCCCTTCTGTAATCACACTTGTTCTTATGTTTGTTGCTTTGATAGTTGTGCTTGCTCTTGTGTTCTTTGTCTTCAAGAAAATAAAAAGGAGAAAAATAAGGATTGAAACTCCAAAGCCTGATGAAGAAAAGATGGCTATAGAGAAACCAAGAGAAGCAAGGAAGGAATCCAAAGGTGATTTGGGTGAGGAAGACATTGATAAGCTGTTTTCCGGTGGCGATTCCGGCGAGGAGGAACCTGAAGCGGAGCCAGAAACCGTGAGTGAGCCCGAGGAAGATCATTTGCAAAAGCTGCAGCAATCACAGAAAAAGGAAGTGATGGTTAACCTTCAGGACTTGAAGAATAAGATCAAGGGAATGTTGACAGAGAAGCTCACCAAGGAACAAATTGTAGGCAGATTAAAATCAGATGGGATGAATATGGACCAAATTAACCGGGCTATTGAAGAAGTTAACATAGATAACCTGAGGGGTTATGTCACTCAGGCCTTGAAGCAGGGATTCAGCAGGGATCAGGTTGTCAGGAATTTAGCCGAGCATGGATGGAAGAAAGAGCAAATTGAAAAAGTGATTTGAATCAAAAGTTTTTTAAAGGGTTTTCTTTTAAGTTAATCTCAAATGCTAAGAAAGGTTTGGAAATTCATATGGCATGATAATTCTTTACTCTCATGGGTCGTTAATGTTATTCTTGCTTTCTTGATTGTCAAGTTCCTTATTTATCCCGGATTAGGGTTTGTATTAGGGACTACGCACCCTGTTGTTGCTGTTGTATCCGGCAGCATGCACCATAATGGAGATTTTAATCAATGGTATGATGAAAGGGGCGGATGGTATAATTTCAGCAGTGGAGAAATGATGAAATGGCCTTTTTCAGACGGGTTCAACCGAGGTGATATTATGATACTGAAAAAAGCCAGAGACATTGAAATTGGAGATGTAATAGTTTTCAAAGGGAATTCCAATAATCCGATAATTCATCGTGTTGTTTTCATCGGCGATAATTATTATCAAACAAAGGGAGACAATAATTTTGACTCCTTTCAGCAGTTAGGGGAAATTAACATCAGAGAAGATCAAATCATTGGAAAAGCGATAGGAAGGATTCCCTTGCTTGGTTATGTTAAAATTTTATTCAGCGAAGTAATAGGAGGAATTGGAAAATGATGTTTTGTCCAAAATGTAAAAGTATGCTTCTTCCGGATTTGGAGAAGAAGGATGTAAGATGCAGGAATTGCAATTACAAGGAAGGCAAGAATAAAACCATAATTGTCAAGGAGAAAATAAACAACAGAGACAAGATAAATGTTATTGACAAGAACATAGAGACACTACCAAAAACGCAGATTGACTGCCCCAAGTGCGGTAATGGCCAGGCTTATTACTGGCTTGTTCAGACCAGGGCCAGTGACGAGGCGGAAACGCAGTTTTTCAGGTGTGTCAAGTGCGACCATCAGTGGAGAAATTATTGAATAATATACATATTGGATTACAGTAATGGTTAAAAAGATTTTCACCATCTCGAAATTATGAAACTGACTTTGGCAGAGCCGAGATTCTTCAAGGAGCCAATTATAATTATCTCTGATTTGGTTAATGAGGTTGTATTCAGGATTGACAAGGACAAGCTGGAACTAATTGCAATGGACCCAGCCAATGTTGCAATGATTGTTTACAAATTGTTGGGAAGCGTCTTTGTTGAATATGACATGGATGAGCCTGTTGAAATTGCCATTAATCTGGATAATCTAAAGCAGGTTTTGAGAAGAGCCAAGCCTGCCGACAGCCTGACTTTGGAGCTGTTAGAGAATAAACTAAAGATAACACTAAAATCAAGCTCCACAAGAATTTTCACATTAAGCCTGATCAGCATGCATGAAGAAAGGCAGAAAATCCCTGAATTGGATTTCAAGTGCATTGTTGAAATGAACTCAAACTTATTTGACGAGGCGATAGAGGACATGGATGTTGTTTCTGACTCCGTTGCGTTTGAAGTCAAGGATGATATGTTCAATATCCAGGCTGCAGGGAACATAAGCACTGCAAAAGTTTCGTTCAAGTCGGATGACTTCATCAAGATAAACTCAAAGGAAAATGTAAGGTCAAGGTACTCTGTGGAATATCTCAAGAAGATAATAAAAGGTTCAAAGTTAAGCGACAAGCTAACTTTGTCGTTGAGCAATGATTATCCATTAAAAGTTGAATATAAAATCATAGATAAATTGAGCTTGGCTACTATCCTTGCTCCAAGAGTAAGTAATGATTAATTCTAAATAGAAAGTTTTATATACTATAGTAAGTTATGTAATTACTATGGTAACAACAATACAAATAAGCGAGAAGCTTCAAGATACCTTGAAAATGAGAAAGTTGTATAATAAGGAAAGCTATGAAGAGATTATCTGGGATTTAGTTGAAGATACTATGGAATTGTCTGAAGAAACTAAAAGAGATATAATGAAAGCTGAAAAAGAAATCAAGGAAGGAAAAACTGTTTCCTTTAGTGAAGTAAAGAAAAAAGCAGGCCTCAAATATGTATGAGATTGAATTCTCACAAAATGCCGAGAAATATTTTTATAAATTAGGGAGAGATATCCCAAAAAGGATTTCGAATACCCTGGAACGCATAAGAATACGACCCGAATCTTATGTTAAGAGATTAGTTGGTTGCCCCTATTATAGCCTTAGAGTTGGTGATTATAGACTTATTTTGGATATACGAAGAGATAAATTGATTATTTTTGTTATTACTTTAGGTCACAGAAAATCAATATATAAAAATGTGTGATTTTCTTAATAATAATTAAATTTATATAGTATTTTCGTTTTTATTTTATGATGAATAAAAAAGGCCAGGTGACTATTTTTGTTATTGTTGGAATAGTTTTAGTTGTTGCTGTTTTTTTGGTGTTTTATTTCTTGGGGGATAAGCTCAAGAGGGATACTGATGTTGAAGTTGTTTTTGATGAAAGCAGCCTTGAACCCTTGCAGGATTATGTAAAAGATTGCGTTAAGGAGCATGGACAACAATCAATTGATTTGGTTTTGAAGCAAGGAGGAAAAATAAATCCAGGTTTGTCTTATTTTTACAATGAAAATAAAGTAAACTACTTGTGTTACACTGATAGCTTTGATTCATGCCAGAATAAACATCCATTTGTTGATTCCTTAATTGAAAATGAAATCAAGAATTATCTTATTGATAAAATTCCAGGCTGCATTGATTTGAATAAAATAAGAGATGAGGGCTATAATGTTCAGGAAGGAAGATTTGATTTGAATGTCGAGGTTGGAGAATATAACTTAATTGTTGATATCAATTATCCCATTACAATCACCAAGGGCGAAACCACAATAACTGAATCAAGGTTTAGCGAGAGTTTTGATGCTCCGTTAGGAAAGTTTGCTGAAGTTGCCGAGGATGTAGTTGATGAAGAGATTTTGTTTGGAACTTTCTTTAATCAGATTTATGAAGCTCAGCATCCTGAAGTTACTGTAATTCCATTTTCAGTTGGGAACACCAAAGTTTACAGGATCAAAGAGAGGGGATATACCCAGGAATTTGTATTTGCTGTTAAAGGGTGGGTGCATTGAAAAAATTAAAGGCGATATTCCAGATTGCAATCATTTTAATGAGCATATTCACTATTTATCTATTTAATTCTGAAGAAGTCAGTGCCGATGAAAATACCGGGTGCTGTGAATTAACCAGTGGCGGGGATTACTGCCTTCAGACTGATTTAAATTCATGCAACAGCGATAATTATCAGGTTGGCACTGCTTGCAGTGGCACTACATTCTGTGGATTGGGTTGCTGTTGGGATCCTGATACAGGAAAGTATGGAAAAAATACCCCTAGGGCAGTTTGTGAAGCCGAGGGCAAATCTTTTGATGCTACTGATCCTTCATGTGCAAGCCTTCCTGCATTGCAGGAGGGATGCTGCGAGCTTCCATCTGGATGCAGTTATGTTACAAGAGCTGCATGCAGAGCTGCGATAACTGATCTTACTGAATTGCAGTTAGACAATGTTTTCAGGACGGATATTCAAAGCGAGTTTGAGTGCAGCAGCTTGTGCATGTCTGCCGACGTGGGATGTTTTGTCCCTGCTGACTTGAATGCCAATAAATGCACTTTTGGCTTCAGGCAGGAATTTTCCGAGCTTGAAGGAGATTTCAGGGAAGGAATTTACTGCAGCAATATCCCCTCCTGTGAGGCCACCGAGAAACACAGTAAGAATTGCCTGACTCCTCAGCAATCCCAATATTTTGGTGATGATGACAATGTTCACTGGTTTGATTCATTAGGAAATCCTGAACAGGTTGTTGGAAGCATTTATACTGGCTACGTTGATGATGTGAGATATGAAACAGGATGTGCTGTTGATCAGGACAATACTGACAGCACTACATGTGGTATTTGTGATTCAATAGGTCAAAGTAATATATGCGGTGAGGTGGAGGTGGATTCTGATGTTGATTATCAATGTGTAAGCTTGGATTGCGGAACTGGGCATGGAGACGTTTTCAAATGGGTTGATAGCAATGATTTTGAAACAGGATGGGAATTTTCTGAACAAGGGAATAATGAATTTAATATCAAGAATGGTGATGCTTGGTGCTATTATGAAGGCGTTGTTGGTGAGGGAAGAGATTTGGTGGGTAGTAGACATACACTTTTTAGATGCAAAGATGGAGGAATTATTTCTGAGACTTCCGGAGAAGGAAGGGAAAATGTTTGTTATATGAGCATTGATGAAAAGGATAGACCTAGTGCAAAACCGATTGTTAATGAAGCATCAAAATGTTTGACTGCAAATACAGTTGATAAGACTTGCGGTGGGAGTTGTGATAATGAAGGCAGTGATTATGAGAAAACTGTTTGTTGCATTCAAAAAGAATGTGAAAATTTAGGGAGTTCTTGTTTTTGGGATTCTAATGTGAATAGATGCACTCCTCAAGTTCCTCCAAGCACATTGTTAAGTGAGAATAATGAAGTTTGTGATGTTGGGGATTATGAATGCCCTATTGTTTGTGAGAAAAAATTGAGGGGAGTTAAGATTGAGTATAAATGCCATCCTACTGATAATTGTAATAAAAATAAAGTAAATGATTTTAATAATTATTGCAAGTCTGTCGGAGATTGCGGTGCTTGGTATAATGTTAATGAAGTGCAAGGAGAAGGTGGCTATACTTTCACTAAAAATGGCAAACATGGTTCAGATATTGGCTGGCTTTCTGGCGTTAGCTTAGATGGCGGTGTTTTGAATTCTGAATTTACTTATTTGAATGGTGATGAATCTGGCTTGTTTAATTATTGGAAGGAATTAAAGGATAATATTGAAGAACTTAAAAGAACTAAGACTTTTGGAAGGTCAAGTATATTTGGAGGGATTAAAGGGGCTCTTTATACTTTAGGAGGAATATATGGTATTCTGGCTATTACTTATGTTGCTATTGCAGCTACTGCTGTTACTTTAGGAACTGCTTCTCTTGCGTTTTTGTCTTCTGCAACTGCTGGAATACTACTTCCTTCTTTGGTTACTTCATGGTGGGCTGGAGGTACCATTGTTGGAGGTACAGGTTATGAAGGTGGCATCCTTATAGGTAGTGCTTCTTTCGGTGTAGGGGGATCTGTTGGAAGTTTTATCCTTGTTATTGCTCCTTGGTTAATAGGATTTACTGCACTTTTCCTTGCTGAACAGATTCTTGAACTTGCAGTTTATGATCGTGCTGTTGTCAGACTTAAATTCCAATGCTCTCCTTGGAATCCACTATCAAATGTTCCTCCATCTGTTTGTAAAAGTTGTATAGATGAAGATAATCCTTATGATACTTGCACTAATTATGAATGTGCCAGTCTTGGAGCAAATTGTGAGTTTAAAAATATAAATCCTGATGGCTCCACTTCCGAGACTGGAAGATGCGAATCAAGGGAAAGGGAGATAGCCCCTCCGGTAATTTCTCCCTTGGAAATTTATGATGATAAAACATATCAGCCTATTGCTGACGGCGGGTATAAAATTGTTCAAAAGTTTGGATATAATGAACCTATAAGAATAGGGGTCAAAACAAATGAAGATGCTTCATGTAAAATATTCAAGGTAAGGGATCAGGATTATGAGACCATGGTTTTATTTGATAATGAAGGATGGCAGACCGAGCATGAAATAGAGCTTTCAATAACCAATGAGGAGCCAGATTTGGATTCATTAGATATTTATGGCGTTGGAGAGAAGATATATTATGTTAAGTGCATGGATGTATTTGATAATATCAATCCATTAAGCTATAAAATCACATTCACAATGGATGAAACTCCTGATGTTGAGCCTCCGGTAGTTGTCAAGTTTGATCCAATAAATGGAGCATTCATACCTTATGATCGGGGCAGCACAAATGTTTACTTATTGGTTCAGGACAGGTCCGGCGTTGATGGATGCAGATATTCATTGAATCCTGATGTGGCTTTCGAGGATATTGAAATTGAAAATAGTTTAACCTGCAGCTCTACACTAGAAAGAGATTCTGAGGGTATTTCCGGATACAAGTGCTATGGGCAAATTGAAGACATTCAAAATAATGCAGACAATATTTATTACTTTAGATGCCAGGATAAAAGCAGCAGCACAATAGAAAACCAGGATGATATTGTTTATACATTGAAGGGAACACTGCCTTTGGTATTGACTGATTTTGGCCCGCAGGAAACTGTTTATTCAAGGAGTGTCCAGTTAACAGCTACGACTGACAGGGGAGCAGAGAATGGAAAAGCACAATGCAGATATGCATTAAGCCCACAGGTGATAGATCCAAATACTATTTATGAAAGAATGTTTGCATTCTCAAATACTGATGCAGCAGTTCATACCCATGATTTGACACTGGTTACTGGGGATTATAATCTACTGATAAAATGCAGGGATGCTGCCGGCAATGAAGACGTTTCTGAATCAAGCTTTACAGTGGATTCTCCTGAATTATTGATTACAAGCGTTTCTCCTGAAGATGGTTCAGTTTTATACACGGACACTTTTGAGCTGGAAGTAATAACTGAAGGGGGAGTTGAAGGCAATGGAGATGCAACATGCTATCTTGATGAGCAGGGAATAATTCCAAACAAAGAAGTTGCAGAAACGCAGACGATACACAGCGATACTCTTGTAAGGGGAGATGGAACATATACATTTGATATATTATGCACTGACAGTGCAGGAAAGAGCGATGAGGAGACTATTACAATACAAATAAGCAAGGAAGCAGTTCCTGGGTTGAGGGCTGTTTATACTGAGGGTTCATTGTTATCAATAGAAGTCAGCGAGCCAAGCGAATGCAAGTATTCTGACAAGAACTTCAATTACGACAGTGAAGAAGGAAGAAAGATGGTTGCAAGCGATAATGGGCACAAGCATCAGGCTAGCCTGCAAAAAGTATTCTACATAATCTGCGAGAATACCAACAACAAGAACAGGAATGCGCAGCCGTTCATTGTTTATACTTAGGCTTTTTATCTTGTCCTTCCTAATAACCAAAAAGTTTAAAAACTTGTCCTTTATAATAATCATATGGATATAAAAGATTTTAATGAATGGTGGAAAACTGGGGATATTAGTGAGGATTATAAAAAATTAAATAAAAGAGTTTTGTTTGAAGAAATAATTAAGTATCTTAAAAACAGGCAAATAATTGTGATAACGGGATTAAGAAGAGTTGGAAAGACGGTTTTAATGCATCACATTATAGATTATCTGCTGAAAATTAAAATAAGCCCCAATAATATAGTTTATTTTAATTTTGATTTATCCAAAGAAAGCATAGAAGAAATTCTTAAAGAATATAAAGAAATCACCAATGTAGATTATAAAAAGGAAAATATATTTGTTTTTCTTGATGAGATTCAGAAATTAGAGAATTGGCAGGATAATATAAAAGGAATTTATGATAATTACAGGAACATAAAATTTCTTGTTTCTGGCTCCAGCAGCTTGTTCATAGAGAAAAAAACAAAAGAAAGCCTTGCAGGAAGAAGCTTTGATTTTAAACTTTTACCCCTGAATTTTAAGGAATATCTTGAACTTAAAAATAAAATTGAATTGTTAGAGAATCCACTTTTATATGATAATCAAATAAAAGGAGAATTAAAAAAATACACAATAAGTGGTGGATTTCCAGAGCTTATTGATGAAGAAGATGAAGTAAAAATAAAAAAGTATGTCAAGGAACTTATAATAGACAAAGTTATTTACATTGATATCCCGAAGGTTTTTGAAATAGAAGAACCAGAACTTCTGCAAAGCCTGATTTCAATAGTTTCTTCTTCCCCTGGGATTATAGTTGATTATGAAAGCCTTGCTAATGATCTAAAAAGAAATAGAAAGACAATTTCAAATTATTTATTTTATCTTGAAAAATCATTTATCCTAAAAAAGGTTTATAATTTCAGCAGAAATTTGTTAACAGGTGAAAAAAAGAAAAAAAGATTTTATCCTTCTACAACTGCTTTAACTATTTTGTATAACGCCGATTATGGAAAGGTAATAGAAACTTTGGTATTACAAAATTCTGATTTTAAGTTTTTTTACAGAAAGAATAGTAAAGAAGTTGATTTTATTTATGTAAATGAAAAAGTGATAGTCCCTGTGGAAGTGAAAACAAAGAAAAAAATAGATAAAAGAATAAAAATTAATATGCTGGATTTTATGAAAAGATTTGATATTTGGGAAGGGATAGTTTTGACTGAAGATTATGAGGGAGAGGAAGAAACAGAATGGTTTGGAACAAAGCGAAAGATTAAGTTTATACCCCTATGGAAGTGGCTATTAAAATGAGAAAAGAGATTGCAAGCCAGGTTTTTAATTCTAACCAAAAAGTTTATATACTAAAATAGTATTGTTAAATATTATAATAGTACTATGAAATACCAAAAAAGTATGTTAAAAATCTATGAATTGCTCTTGAGCAAGGAGTTTATTCTAGAGGATCTTATAAAGGGTGCATCAGTGGGGAGAACTTCAGGCTTTGAAGCTATTAAATGGATGGAAAAAAAAGGCTTTATTGAAATAGATAATATCGGAAAACAAAAACAAATAAAATTAAGGAAGGATAAGTACACACTGCAATTTGCTAATTTTGTAAATTCATTAAAGTTTAAGGATTTAAGCGATGAATTGAAATATTCAATAAACTTATTTGTTGATAAACTAAATAACAATAATGTAAAATTTGTTTTATTGTTTGGCTCTGCCTTGTATGATAAAAATCCCAAGGACATAGATATTTTAATAGTCCCTTCTGATGGAGCAAATAAAGATGAAATCATCAAGACAAGGGACGATATTGAACTTTTAACCAATTTTGTTATAAATCTTCATTTCGATAATAATCCATCAAATGAAAAATTGCTCAATTCAGTCTGCTTATCTGGCTTTGATTATTATATAAATTTATTAAAAGGAGAAAATAAAATTTATGTTCAATTTTCTGAAGCAGTTAATTGGTATATATCCGCTTATAACAATCTTAAGAATAAAGAATTATTTAATGATTGCTTTAATAATCTGATCACCAACCTTAGTTTTGTTTATTCATTTATTAATAAGATAACCCCAAAAACCAAAAATGAGGCAAAAGGTATATTTTTCAGCCATTACAGGAAATTAAATAAATTAGAAAGTTTGGATAAATATGAGAAAGTTAAATTAGTAAAAGAGGTGTTGATTGAAATTGGCAAAGAGATATATAAATGAATGGAATAGAACCAAGGATTTTTTAATGGCCGCAAAGAGCAACCTTGAACTGAATGATATAAAAACCGTTGCCAATAGGGAATATTTCACAGTTGAGAGAGCGGTTGTTGCTATGCTGTTGATTGAAAACAAAAAAGTTCCAAGAAGCCATAAGAAAATCTGGGAGATGTCAAAGATATTGGATTTAGATTTTGATGTTTATGACCTCATGAGAAAGTTATATGACTTAAGACTGCAGGCGGATTATGGAAAGGTTTCAAATGTGACTGAGCTAAATAGAGACAGTGTTATTTATTATCTTAAACAATTAGAGTTAATAATAAAAATTATTAAGGATAAATATAAACTAGAATGAGAAAAGGGATTGCAAGTCAGGTTTTTAATTCTAATCAGAAAGTTTATATAGTCCAATAATCTAATAAATCGTACTATGAATAACATAATAAAAACGATTTTAGATGAATGGAAAGAAAGAAAAATCCCGGAGATTGTGGATAGAGATATTGACCTTGAGAAATATATATCCCTTCCAAGAAAAATAATCATTGTAAGCGGATTTAGAAGAACAGGCAAGACATATATAACATTTCAATTGATTAAAAAACTCCTAAAGAAATACAACAGAGAGGAGGTTATTTATATTAATTTTGAGGACGAGAGAATCCCCCTAAAAACAGAATTTTTAACGCAACTAATACCTGCAATAAAAGAAAATTTTTCTAATGAAATAAAATTCCTGTTCCTGGATGAAATTCAATCAATTGATAATTGGAGCAAGTGGGTAAGGAGAATTTATGACAATAATGAATTTTTCATTTTTATAACCGGTTCTTCATCAAAATTATCTATAAAGGAGATTCCCACTGAGCTGAGGGGAAGGTTTGTAAGCAAAAAAATCTTTCCGCTTTCATTTGAAGAATTTATGAGATTTAAGAATATTTCCCTGGACAAGAAGTCTATGAGCCCAAATAAAAAGGCAGAAGTTGTAAGATTGTTGAATGAGTATATCAAATTCGGAGGACTACCAGAGATTGTTCTTGAAGAAGAAGATAAAAAATTAGAGAGTTTGCAAAACTATTACAGTACAGTTGTTAACAGGGATATTATAGAAAGATTTAAGGTAAAAAATGAAGAAGGTTTAAAGGCTGTGCTAAGATTGCTTATAAATTCTACCTCTTTTTCCGTGAATAAATTATATAATACCCTAAAAAGTATGGATTTAAAAATAGGGAAAACAACAATTTTGAATTATGTTTCTTATATTGAAACTTCATATTTTATACATCAGTTATTCTTTTTTTCAAGGACAATGAAGGATCAATTGCAATATCCAAAAAAGATATATTATATCGATAATGGATTTATAACATCCCTTTCCTTGAAATTTTCAAATAATACTGGAAGGTTATATGAAAATCAGGTATTTATAGAGTTAAAAAGAAGACAAATAGAGGATATAAATCAGGAAATTTATTACTGGAAAAATGCTCAGCATGAGGAGGTTGATTTTATAATTAAAGAAGGTTTAAGTGTCAAACAACTAATACAGGTATGCTATGATATCTCTGATTATGATACAAAAAAGAGGGAAATAAAAGCTTTATTAAAAGCAAGTGATGAGTTAAAGTGCAATAATCTGCTTGTTATAACTGAAAATAAGGAAATGGAGGAGAAAATTGAAAACAAATCGGTGAAATATATTCCCCTATGGAAGTGGCTATTAAAATGAGAAAAGAGATTGCAAGCCAGGTTTTTTTAGTCGAAAGATTTATATATCATCATTGTGATAATAATTATCATCATTGTGATAAAAAATGAGTATAATTAATATAATTGATAATAAGAATGAATTAAGGAAGATTTTTGGTAAAAGAGAATTGATTATCCTAAAAAAGCAACTCCTCGGGGTTCCATTAACTTCATCAGAAAAAACAAGGCTATCAAGAGACATAAAAAGCAAATTACGCGCCATTAAGGAAATCTCAAAATTTAGCAATGAGTTTGAACTTAAGAAAGGATCAGAAATAAAGAGAATTATTGAAGAATCTAAAGAGATTATATTAGACACTAAAATGTTTATGCATATTGAGAAAATATTCCTTTTTGGATCTGCTGCAGAAAATAAGCTTACGCTGAATTCTGATATAGACATTGCTGTGGAATTTAAAGGTATTTCCAAGGAGGGCTTTAATAAATTCAGAAGGGATATTGCAGGAAAAGTTAATGACCGAGTTGATGTTAAAGTCTATAATGTGCTTCCAAAAAAAATCAAGGATGAGATCTTAAGCAAAGGGAGAATCTTATATGAAAAAAAGAATTAGTGATAAAATAAATGATCTTAAAGATTATCTTAAGCAACTTATGGTGATAAAGCCAGATAGCCTTAAGAAATATGTTAAAGATTTTAAGACAAGGGCAGCGTGTGAGCGATATTTTGAAAGAATTGCAGAAGCTGTTTTAGATATCTCTATCCTTATAATTAAGGATAAGGGATTGCATATCCCTGATGATGACAATGAATACTTTAATTTACTTGGAGAGAAAAATATAATTGATTTTGATTTGGTTAAGAAACTTAAGGAAATGAGGGGAATGCGCAACATAATTGCACATCAATATGGAAACCTTGATGATGAAATTGTATATATGGCAATTAATGATGAGTTGGAAGATGATATTAAAAAATTTATTAAAATAATTGATGAGTTATTAAATCAGGAGGAATAAATCATTTAAAATGAGGAAAGGAATGGTGAGCCAGGTTTTTATCTATATTTTTGTAGCCATTGTTATGGCCTTGGTTATATTCTTCGGATTCAAGCAGGTTGTCAATCTTCAGGATTTATCGCAGAAATCATATTATATTTCTTTTAAAGAAGATATGACAAGTTCTGTCAATGATGTTTATTATATGAATAAAGGCTCAACTCTTGTTTTTTCCAAGTTTTCAAGGAATAAGGAACTGATTTTGCCAAGTGAAATTAAAGAAGTCTGCTTTAGGGACAATATAGTTAGTTTTGACATTGATAAATATAAAAAGTTTGAAGTTGAAAACCTGAAGGGGGATATTTGCATTAGAATCGCGGATAATAGGCTGGGCTTCAAGCTGGAAAATGTTGTGATTGGTGATGAGGTTTTTGTTGAAATAAGTGATGTGGGCACATAATAGAGATATCTATAAATAGTGCCCATATAAAATATTTATGGTTTATCACGAGATTAAAAAAAGAAATGTTATTTATAATGAGAAAATATAAATATCCCGAAATTAATATATACTTCAAGGACAGACAGAATTATTTAAAATCAGTCAATGAATTTCACTGTGGGAATTATAAACTAATCATTGATTTTTTAATAAGAACCATGGAGAGCAATTACAAGTTTTTGAAGAATGAATAAAGGTCAAATGCATTTCAGCTGGATTTTCATCGTGATAGTGGGAGTTATCATATTGACTTTCTTCGTTGGATTTGCAGTAAAGTATAAGGACATTCAGGAGAAGAAGACTGAAATAGTGATATTGAACAATCTGGATACTGCATTAACGAATCTGCAGGGCTCTTCTTTCACCACTTCAACCAGCATTGAACTCCCATTGGACATTAATGTTGACTGCAGCAAGGGGGATTTCAGCATCTTCATAAATCAAAAGAATGGAGTGAATCATCTTTTGGCGTCAAGAAATAAACTTAAGGATAAGATGCATATATGGTACCAGCCTTATGAAATTCCATTCAAAGCGGCTAATTTTTACTATTTGATTGATGATTCTGAAATCAAGGTGAATTCCAATTTTTATGATGAAATCGCCGGGAACATGCCTGCTTCATTCAGCGGAAGGATTGTCAGGAATTCAAATGGGATTAATATTGAAGGGGATGTCAATGAAGGAACTGTCAATGGCGCTAAATATATAGGGAAGGAAATGATGTATGCTGCAATATTCTCCAGTAATTATGGATGCTTTTATGAAGGCGTTAAGAAAAAGATTGATGAAACATTATTGATTTATCAGACAAAAGCTGCGATATTAAACAGAGGAGGATGTAACTATAACATTATATTATCTAAGTTAAACATGCTTAGGGACTTTGACAATGTCAGGTATAGCACTGTTGAGGACATTGAAAGAGCAAACAGAGAGCTGGCCTCAAGTGGGTGTCCTGTTTTGTTTTAAAGTGCCAAGATATATTATTGATTGTATTATTAACCATACATATGTATAAAAAATTAAATTATATGAGTGAATTTAGAATCTGATTACTTAATTTTACTCTGAACCTAAAGATTTATATAGTAAAGATAATACCATTATTATGGTAATATAAGTTAATATATAATTGTATAGTACTAAAAATATGGTAAAAATAGAACTATTATTAGAAGAAGGAAAAATAAGCAAGATAAATGAGTTAGAGTTAAATCGATATGTTAATTTTTTTGAAAACTCCTATAATGATAACTTGAAACATTGCGAATCAAATTTAAACATGTTTCCGAGGTGGGCAATAATTTCAGGCTACTATGCTATGCATGACATTACTAAATTATTATTGGCAAAAAAGTTTAGATTAAAAGTAGACTTTGAAGTTCATTCAACAACGATTAAAGTTTTGAGGGAATTAATCAGGAATAAAGAGATAATATCTTTAATGGAAGAAGGCTACAAGGAGTTTTTGACTTTAGCCAATGATTTAAGCGAGGCTAAAGGAGAAAGGGTAAGAGTTCAATACTATACTGGAACTAAATTTATGCAGGAAGAGTATCTAAAAAGATCAAATGAATTTTATACTGATTTTGTTTTGGTTTATATAGAGAAGATAAGGAGGTTATTATGATTCTTCAGATATTTAACAAGGACATCATGAAGGTACTGACTGTTTTTTCATTATCTCCGGGGTCAAAGTTTTTAAGAAAAGAAGTAAAAGATAAAATAAATTTAAATAATGTTAACTTAGACAATGTCATTAATGTCCTGCTTAATTCAGATTTAATAAAAAAAGAGAAACGATTTTTGTATTTTAATTTGGAGAATAAAGAAATCTTGGGGTTAGTCCAGGAGGAATATAAAAAATTAAAAGAATTGCCTTTGGAGGTTTATTTTTCAATTGTTGATTTGATATTTATCCTGAGCAAGTTCAAGGGACTGGATGTTTATCTGTTTGGAAGCTACTCCAAGCTTATATTCAAAGAAGATTCTGATATTGATATAGCAATAATTTCTGAAGGGATAGATAAAAAGAATATTATTCCCCTGACATCAAAAATAGAATCAAGATATAATAAAAAGATTGAGATTCATTATTTTGGAAAGAATTTTTATAGTAATAAAAAAGACCCCATTATTAATGATATACTCAGGAATGGAGTTAAACTAATATGAGAAAGGGAGAAGTCCAGTTAAGCGAAAGCATTCTGGTGATATTCTTTGTAATGGTGATTATAATCCTTGGACTTATTGTCTTTTACAGGTTCAGCCTGAACTCTCTTCATGATTATGAAAGAGAATATAGGGAGCAGCAGCTGTTAAGCGACTTAATCATAGTACCCAATGAATTTGGATATACTTATCTTGGAAGTTCAAGCAATGCCATTGATACATCAAAACTTAGGTTGTATGATGATTGGGATTATGGATTCAAGAAGATTGTTTTGAAGCAAGCTTACCCTGTTGTATCTGATGAGATTGAATGCAGTCCCCAGAATTACCCAAATTGCAATGCCTTTATTGTTTATGACAGGCAAAATCCAAGGTTAAAGAACATATTGATTGAGTCAAGGCCTGTCAGCTTATACTTCCCGCTGGATGAAACCTACAAAGCAGGCAAGCTGACAATATCCTATTATTACTAAATAAACCCCTTGGGAAAGCGTTTACGGAAAGAAAAAATTTTAAGAAAAGTTTAATTAGAAAGGACATGTTGAAAAGTTCAATAAAAAAATGAAGAAAGGGCAGATTGAAACAATGGGACTGGTTATAATAGTTATACTTTTAGTCTTTATTGCAATCTTTGCCTTAAGCTTTATGATTAAACCAAAGCCATTGAATGAGGACCTTTTGAAGGTCAAAACTGATGCTTTGAGATCCAGCGTTCTTAAGACAACCTTATGCAATGGG
>Ga0209541_10007885_pt1 | contig 17769 bp, 21 predicted proteins | sample RifCSPlowO2_01_FD_184027 | JGI IMG/M metagenome (GOLD analysis project Ga0209541, IMG submission 184027) | Groundwater microbial communities from Rifle, Colorado - Rifle CSP2_plank lowO2_0.1 (SPAdes) (version 2) | ecosystem: Environmental > Aquatic > Deep subsurface > Groundwater | place...
GCGGACGGACAGCTGCGAAGCGGGGAATTCAGCTGGAGCAGGACGGCTCGCGAGACTTTGAACTTATATAACGAGGTGATGAACAAGATATGAAGATGCTCATTGTGGGTGGGGGGACAGGGGGACCGACGGCCCCACTGTTTGCGGTTGCCGAAAAAGTAAAAAAACGATTCCACAATGCGGAGTTCGTGTTTTTGGGGACCCGTAAAGGAGTCGATAAAAAATTTACGGAGCAAGCAGGATTTTCAGTAGTTTACCACACCATCCCTGCTGGAAAATGGCGCCGGCCTTTTACTATTGAAAATATTTTCGATCTTTTCAAAATTTTCTTTGGTTTTCTTAAAGCACTTTACTACTTGGGTAGGTACCGGCCGGACGTGGTTTTTGGGGCAGGCAGTTATGCGCAAGTTCCCGTGGCTTACGCGGCCTATCTTCGACGCATTCCGGTGGTTATTCATCAGCCAGACCTCCGCTTACTCCTTTCTACCCGAGTTGTGGCTCCTATTGCCAAAGCGATAACTGTTTCTTTCACCAACACCGGCCAGGGGATCGGAAGTGGCTCAGGTCTCCTGGCAAAGTACCCCAAGAGCAAAGTCCACGTCACAGGCAATCCGGTGCGCGAAAGCGTGCTGGGAGGATCGGTGGAAAAGGCGAGAAGCATCTTCAACCTGAACGACCAGTATCCCACGATCCTTGTGATGGGTGGGGGGACAGGAGCTCGAAGGATAAACGAACTGGTCTGGGGAGCCCTACCCGAACTTTCGAAATATGCTCAGATCATTCATCTGACTGGGGGTAAGGACAAATCTCGGCTGCCTACGCGCGACCACTATCATCCGTTTGATTTTTTAACTGGAGACCTAAAGCACGCATATGCAGTGGCGGATATAGTGATAAGCCGCGCGGGGATGGCTACGATTTCCGAGCTCGGGCTGGTGGGCAAGGCCGTCGTACTCATACCCTTACCAGACAGTCCTCAGGAAGACAACGCGAAACTCCTGGCCTCCTTTGGGCTTGCCGTGGCGGTAAACGAGAGATCTCTCACCCCGATTAATTTTACCGAACTTGTCAGAAAACTTCTTTGGGACACAACCCTTCAGAAAAATCTGAGAGAGAATATTAAGCGCCTTATGCCTGCTGACTCGGCGGAAAAGATAGCCAAGGTAATACACGACGTATATGAACGAAGTAAATAAATCGCCCGCTTTGCCAAAAGTTGGGATCGCTCTTTCAGGAGCTTCGGGGCGCGCCATAGCCCACATTGGAGTCCTGGAAGTGCTCCATGAGAACGGCATTCCCATTGATTACATTACCGCTTGTTCCTCGGGTACCATAGTCGCTTCTAGTTACGCGGCAGGCACGCTCCCGGAACTCAAAAAGGCTTTCCTGACTATGGACCGCGGGGCCATCTGGAAACTTGCCATTTTCAACAACGAGGGCGGAGGCGTGTTCAGTTTTGAAAAGTTCGAGGACTTTATCCGTCAATTTACCCTCGGAAAATCTTTTGAGGAAGTAAAGCCCTTGATGAGCTTCGTGGCCTGCGATTTAGAAACAGGTGAGCCGGTTTCCATGTCTCTCGGAGACCTGGCGAAGGCTTGCTGTGTGAGCTGTACTCTCCCTGGGTTTTTTCCACCCGCGATGTGGGGCAATCGGTCCCTCGTCGATGGCGGCTTCTACGCTCTCGTGCCCGTGAAGCAAGCCCGAGAACTGGGCGCTGGCATAGTTATCGGCGTCGACATCGCGGCGACCAAGTACGTGCTTAAAAAGCGCTACGTCCGCGCCTGGCGGGTCTTTCGGCTTTTTGCGCGAGACAATTGGATCTCCCATTTCATCTTCTACGTCTATCAGAAATTGACTTCTGTCTACAAAAACTCTGTTAAGGAAGTTTTTTATAGCCAGGCGGATCTGTTGGCCGAGGAGGCGCTCGAGAAAAATCCCAATCTTTTCTCGGTCCTCGGTAAATCACTCGATATCGCCTCGAGGATGCACGCGAACCCACTCGATCATATACCGGCATGTGACATCATGCTTAGTCCTAGGGTAAAGCACTTTGGAAAGATGGATACGGAGAATGCGGGCCTTATCTACGAAGAGGGCCGCCGCGTGGCGCTCGAGGCCCTTCCCGAAATCCGCAAGCTCATCAAAAATACCCAGTGGACGCAGGAATCGCAAGAAAAAAATAACCACAATGTTTGAAAACGCGAAAAACATATTTATCTCCGGTATCGGCGGGATCGGGGCATCAGGTCTAGCGCGTCTTCTGAAGGCAAGGGATGTCGCTGTCTGCGGTTCGGATATCGAGGATACGTCTTTGACTCGCTCTTTGCGGTCTGAGGGGATCGCCGTTTTCAAGGGGAACAAAGCAAAGAACATTCCCCCTGCCTGCGATCTCCTCATTTACTCGGCTGCGGTACCGTCAGATAACCCCGAAAGAAAGGCTGCAAAAAAACTCAAGATCCCTGAAATTTCTTACCCGGAAGCCGTGGCGGAACTCGTCCGGGACTATGAACTGATCGCGGTGGCCGGTACAAACGGTAAATCCACGACAACCGCAATGATCGCAAAAATCGCTGATCTTGCCGGGCTTGACCCTTCTTTTTTGGTTGGCACAGTGACGGCGGATTTCGAAACCAACGCTCGCCTCGGCAAGAGCAAATATTTCATCCTGGAAGCGGATGAATATCGGCGTGCGTTCTTAAACTACTCACCGGCGATCGCCGTAATAACGAACATTGAGCTGGATCATCTCGACTACTTTCAAGACAGAGCGGATATAGAAAAAGCTTTTGCTGAATTTATCAGCAAGATAAAACCCGGTGGGTGCTTGATTTACAATGCTGGAGACGTCGCCGTTGATAAGCTTGCCAAAGCAAGCGCGGTGCGATCGATAAGTTTCGCTCTTCGCCCGCCAGCCACGATGACCCCGCAGAGCATTGATCTCCATTCTTTACCCATGCCCGGCGATTACAACAGGGAAAATGCCCTGGCGGCAGCCGCTGTCGCTCAGGTGCTGGGAATCGCCAATAGCACGATAGTGACTGCTTTGACGGGTTTTCGGGGCTCCTGGAGGCGTTTTGAGCGCCTAGGCAAGGCCGGGAAGGCCCAAATCATCTCTGATTACGCTCATCACCCTGCGGCACTCCGCGCCGTGACTGACGCGGCAGTGAAGGAGTTCGGCCCCAAAATCCTCGCGGTGTTCCAACCACACCAACACAACCGAACGAAAAAACTTTTCGGAGACTTCGTGAGAGTCATTAAAGATTCGCCGATCAAAGACTGGGTGATACCTGAAATCTTTGACGTCAAAGGTCGCGAACGATCACCGGACCAAAATGTCAGCTCCGCCGACCTGGTCAAGGCCGCAAGCGGCGGAATCAAACACATTCAGTACGCTAGCGGCCTTCTGGAAGCGGAGAAAATCATCCGCAGAGCAATTCCTGATTACGATGCTGTTATACTTATGGGGGCGGGGGACATCTACAAAATCGCGGAGAACCTCGTGAATGATTAATATCATTTTTGAGGTGCACTCCACGAGTTTGGACAACGAAGCAGGGCTCGCCTCTGGGCATTTTGATGTTGATTTGTCACCAACGGGGATCAAACAAGCGGAGGAAATGCGCGCTCGCTATGCAGACAAAGAACCAGATGCCGTCTTTTGCTCCGACTTAAAAAGGTCGGCAAGGACTGCGGAAATAGCATTTGGTAAAACAGGTGTTCCTATTGTGCGTGACGCGCGACTACGGGAATGCGATTACGGCGATTACACGAGGAAACCGAGCTTTGATGTTAAAAAAGTAAAACCGGAACATATTAATATCCCGTTCCCTCACGGACAAAGCTATGAGGAAACCACCGATCTCTTCAAAAAATTTCTCACTGACTTACAAAAAGGGTACGATGGAAAAACCGTTCTTATTATCGGTCACGCGGCGACTCATTACGCCGCGGAGCACCTGCTAGCTGGCGTCCCGCTTAGAAACGCGATCGAGGCGCCTTGGACATGGCAGCCGGGGTGGAAATACGAACTCACATGATGCGCATAATTTTAGGCTCGCAATCTAAGAATCGTGCAGACATACTCCAGGAGGCGGGTTTTGAGTTTGATGTCTTACCTCCAAACATAGACGAGAAGGCCATCCGAAGTTCAGACCCGAAGAAACTCCCAGCTCTGCTAGCTCGGGCAAAAACAGATGCGCTGCTGCCCAAAATTTCCGGTGAAGCATTGTTAATCACGTCAGACCAGGTCGTATCTTTCGAAGGGCAGATCCGCGAAAAACCGGAAACGGAAGCGGAGGCCAGGAAATTCCTGGAGACTGGACATGAATCCGCAAACGAGACATACACGGCTGTAGAGGTAACCAATACGAGCACAGGAAAACGTGCCTCGGGGCTCGATATCGCAAGGGTTTTCTTTAAAAAAATTCCTCCGGCTGTGATTAACGATTTCATCAGCTCGGGCGAGCCATTCAGCCACGCTGGGGGATTCGCCGCCGAAAGCCCTTTACTGGCCCCCTATATCGTTGGAGTTGAAGGTGAAATGGACAGTATTCTGGGTTTACCAATGAACTTGACCCGAGCTTTGATCGAGGAAGTAACTGCATGACGATACGAGACAACTATCCGCTCAAAAATTTTACGACCATGGCCATCGGCGGTCCGGCGAGAATTTTTATTGACTTTGAATCCGTCGCTGAACTCAAGGAAATTCTTCGTTTTGCCGACGAATACCGCTTGCCGCGCGCGATAGTGGGGGAGGGGTCGAACTTGATCCCGTCCGACGAGGGGTTTTCCGGGGTAGTGATAGCTAATCGAGTACGACTTTTCAGAAGAAAAGGTCCGATAGTTTCGATCGGAGCCGGGAACAATCTCCTTGAAACGATCAAAAAAACAAACCGCCTTGGGCTTGCCGGACTCGAGAAAATGGCTGGTATCCCGGGGACGGTCGGCGGGGCTCTCTACGGCTGTGCCGGCGCGTACGGGCAGGAGATCAAGGACCATCTTCGGAAGGTTCGGTTCTTTGACGGGGAGCGCGTAAGGGTATTGTCCAGAGCCGAGTGCCGCTTCGGCTACAGGAAAAGTATTTTCAAGACGCATAAGGATTGGGTCATTCTTGACGCCGACTTTCGCCTCGATCCGAATGATCCTGGGGTTCTCGATGCGATCTCGAGCGACATTTTGAGGAAAAGGGCGATCAAATACCCCCCCGGACTTCGCTGCCCCGGGAGCTTTTTCAGGAACATAAAATTGGATGATCTAAAGCCAAAAGAAAGGACGCGGCTCTTGCGGCAAATACCGCAGGACCAGGTAACCTACGGAAAGGTCGCGGCAGGAGTTTTACTTGAACGAGTTCGCGCCAAGGGCATGAGAGAGGGGAGTATCGCGGTCGCCAAACATCACGCGAACCTCATCTACAATCCCGGGGGCGGCAGCGCGAGCGATGTACTTTTGCTGGCACAAAGACTAAAAAAACTTGTAAAAAATAAATTTGGGATTACAATACAAGAAGAAGTTCAGTATTTAGAATTTTAAGAATTCACCCCGTTAGATACTTACGAGAGACTCAATAGGACTTGAATTGAGATAAAGTTCTACTTATTTATTGCAAATCTATGACAGAGAGAGAATCGTTCGATCCCCAAGAAACCTCAAATCAGTTGCTTCCCAAGGTAAACAAGGATTTAGCCGGTGCGATTATGGCAGAGATGAGAGAACAAGGAAACGAGGAATTTATAGTGAATTTAATAAGACAGATAGAAACAGAGAACCCTACAGTTAGCCAGTTTTTGGCGAATATGGGGAAACTCTCTAAGGATACTAAAATGACCATGGAGTGCGGTGCTTTGGTCTATGAATTACTGCGACGACAAGCTCTGGCGGATAGAATGAAAAAAGAGTTTGGTCAATGACTTCAAATAGAACACCATTCTACAATTGACGGTGTTGACAATGAAAAGAGTAACGCTTAGGACGGTAAAATCCAATAATTAAGATTTATCTAACGGGGTGAAAATAGTTATCAAGGGTACGAACCTCGAATTAACTGACTCGATAAAGGATTACGCCGAGCAAAAAGTTAGGCACCTCGAGCATTTTTGGGATGAAATATTCGAAGCGCGGGTTGAGCTGGAACAGTCCCAGCACCACCGTTCTGGATTCTTCCGCTGTGAGATAAACCTCGATGTCCCGGAAAAACACGTGATGCGCGCAGAAAGCGAAGGGCCGGACCTGTACGCCGCCATCGATGCCGCGGTCCCGAAACTGCACGAACAGATCGAGAAATTCAAAGGACAAAGACGCTCTACCGATCGCGAGTACCGCCGCTACCTGAAAAGCTTCTTTGCCTGGCGCCCCTGGAAACGATGAATCCCGTTTGAGAAAGCTAAATGTAGTATACCGGTTGCGGCCGCCGATTTACGGAAACGCTTTAAGGAACATGGTAGTGGTTTGGTGCGATCCACAAAAGGCCGAGGGCAATTCGATTTGATTTATTATGAAGCATGCTTAAGTAAACAGGTATGGGAAAACGTTACATACAAAGTCGTTTAAAGCGTTTCCTTTCTCAAACGGGATGAAGATCAAGGATTTCATCAAGCACAATTACCGCCATTTCAATGCTGCCGTAGTGGTGGATGCCGCTGAAGCGTACGACAAATTCTTGAAAGACGGCAACAAAATGATGGTCACCCTGGCGGGTGCGATGAGCACGGCAGAGCTCGGGATCTCTTTGGCGGAGATGATCAGGCAGGACAAAGTCCACGCCATCACCTGCACAGGGGCGAACCTTGAGGAAGATATTTTCAATCTGGTCGCGCACGATCATTACAAACGCGTGCCGCATTACCGCAGTCTATCCGACGAGCAAGAGGTAGAGTTTCTAAAAGCCGGCCTGAACCGCGTGACTGATACTACCATCCCCGAGGAAGAGGCGATGCGCAAGATCGAGAGACACATCATTAAGCTCTGGCAAAGAGCTGACGAGAGAAAAGAACGGTACTTTCCTTATGAATTTATGTATCAGATGATCCGAGAGGGGATGATAAAAAAGGATTATCAGATCGATCCCAAGGACTCGTGGGTTGTGGCGGCGTGCGAAAAAAATCTGCCGATCTGGACGCCGGGATGGGAGGACTCCACGCTCGGCAACATCTTCGTGGCGCTGACCAAGGGCAGGGGACAGAACTACTACAACAAAAACATCTCGAACATCGGACTCGTGAAATCCGGACTTGAACAAATGTCCACCCTCATCGACTGGTATCTGGAGACAACCAAAGAGAAATTCGTGGGATTTTTCCAGATCGGCGGTGGGATTGCCGGAGATTTTCCGATCTGTGTCGTACCGCTTATCCGCCAGGACCTCAAAATCCACTGCAAGCTCTGGGGCTACTTCTGTCAGATATCCGACTCAACGACCTCCTACGGGTCGTACTCCGGGGCCGTGCCCAACGAAAAAATCACCTGGGAGAAGCTGGATGTGACCACGCCGAGGTTTGTCATCGAGTCAGACGCCACAATTGTCGCGCCGCTGATATTCGCGTATGTATTAAATCAGTAGCCATAGTAAACAATTTTATATTCCACAGAAAACCGGGTGAGAGCCCGGTTTGTTATTAGTGTGAGAGAGATAGGTGGGGAAGGAGTGTGATTGAATTAGACATGACGTCGCACAATGTAACTTTGACGACCTCATTCCAGGAATCTATAGCTTTTCTTGTTTTTGACCTCTTCTAAAAAAGAACTTAACGACAGTACTTTGCACAACTTTGGAAGAAGTTTTTTCTTATTTGCTACCGCTTTTTTAATCTGTTCTTCGCTAATGCCAATATTGGCGACTACCAAATAATTATCCTGAGTGAAATCTTGGTATAAGCTGATCTTCTGATTGAGGTTTGAGCCCATGGTAAACAAGTCGTTGGGGTAAAAGATATCGACACCAAAGTTCCCGCTTGGACTGAACACATAGAAGTCCAGACGTTTTTTTGAGCTCCCGTAAGGACGCTCGAGGTGGACAAAGGGCTCGCCAAATTTGGTCTTTAGAGCCTCGTATAACTTATTTTCTGATTCCAACCCGCGTTTATTAGCGTAGAGGGCGATCTTTGAGCGAGATTCACCTTTGCCAAAGTGAGCTACGGGGAGTCCTAATTCGGTTCTCAGCTTTTCTAGGCCCCCAAAACGCCTTTGGATAGTACGTGAAGCCGGCAAGTATTCAAAGTGGTCAATCTCTCTTGCGCTGGGATACCTTTGATTTTTGTCAAAAAAGTATTTTAAACCTGCTCTTATATTATCTATAGACCAAAAATTTTCATTTTCACTTCTACTCCTTTTATCAAACTTTTTCAGATTCGGATACCCCTCGTCCATATCCTAGCTATTTCAAAAAGTTCAACGGGTTATAAGTATACCCGTAAGGTATCTGATAAGCACCGTAAGTGTCCTGATAAGCCCCCTGGCGGATGCCAAAGCCTTCGCCGTCAAATATGGTGAAATGCAGATGGTAGCCACGCTCCGGGCCGTAGAGCAGTCTCGTGGTATTGCCTGTGTTGCCTTCGTAACCGACTAAATCCCCTCCTCTGATGACCTGTCCCGCGGCGACCACAAGACTCTTCAGATGACCGTACAGCGTATAAATATTGTAAACTTCCCCGTCTTTGCTGATGGTGTGCTTGATGACGACCCAGTTGCCGTAAGCGGCAGCGCCGGTGCCGGTCGCGTGGATAACGCCGTTGCCCGCAGCGTAAATTTTTGTGCCCGCGGGGGCCGCCACGTCTATCCCATTGTGAAAAGAGTAACCAAGCGCGGTAAAGCCGGTGTTGCCATAGCCCTGGGTCAAGATCCCGGACATTGGCCAGCGCAAGATGCCTTCTATAGGCGGCAGCGTTTTATCGCCGAGCCTCTGGCGGATAGCTACCTCGATCTCAAATATTTCCCGCTCCACCTCCTCCTGTTTCTTCGCGGCCTCCGTCAGTAAACTCTGGTAGAGCTTTTCCTGGCCGCGCGTCCGAGTCAATAGAACGTTCTTGTTGCCGCGCTGCTCCTCGAGGGACGCGCGAGTGTCGCTGAGCTGAGTGCCAAGCTCCTGCTGGGTGATGAGCTGTTTCTCCAGCTCGGCTTTTTTGATCTCCAGCTCGGCTTTGAGCCGCTCGACAGTCTCGAGTGCTTCCTGGATCTGTTCCTGGAGGTTGTCAGCGTACTGCGCCTGGTCCAGCAGATCCGAAAAGGTCTCATTTGCCAAAGTCAGTTCAAGCGGGCCAACTTGGTCGTATTCATTGATGAGCCGCAGGGTTTCAGCCAAGAAATCCTTCTGTTTCTCTACCTGTTCCTCTTTTTCCTGGATCGTGATCTGTGTGCTCAATATCTCCGAAGACAGTTTCTGTATTTCCAGTTCAACAGCCGCGATTTGAGCCTCGGTTTGTCGGATCTGCAGGTCGTAGAGGGCGATCTCATTCTTCAATGTCGCCGCCTGCTGCTTGGTGCGGTTGATCTGCCCTTGCAGTTCCTGTATCTCCGCGGTTATCTGATCGAGTTTTTGCTGTTTTTCATCGATGTCGCCCTTGAGTTCGTCTACCGACTGCTGGGCGGCGGTTGATCCAAAGACAAAAAACAGCAGAACTGCTGCCGTCACGATGCGAGTGAAAATAGCCGAGTTTGTTTTTTGTTTCTTGATCCTCATTTGCAAGAGGTATTATAGCAGAAAAATCACAATTTGGCAAGGGCTTTGTCGATGCGTTCCGCTATCCTTTGCCTTCCGTCCTCGAACACGAGAAAAGCGGCAATGATTTCAAATGGACTTGGGCTGGCCTGAAGCCCGCTGAGAGCTACCCGTAGCGGCCAAAGCATCTTTCCTTTGTCCCCTGACCCGATCCCCTCAAAAAAAACATTCTGAATTGAGTCCTTGTCAACTTTCTCAAGCTTCATGATTAATGACTTGGCAAGTTCGAGATTCTTACGGATCTCCTCGTCCGTACCGTCTTTCCACCTCAGCAATGCTTGTTCGTACTCGGGCAGCCGCAAGAAATAAGCGGTTTGCTCTTCAATTCCCTCGTTTTTTCCATGCCGCCCAGGCTCAAGCAGCCCCGCGATCTCCAAAACTTTTGCCGGGATCTCCTTGAGGATTTTTTCCGGGATCATTATTTTTGCCCTTTCCTCCGGACTTTTGAGCTTGAGGTAATGCGCGTTGAACCAATTAAGCTTCTCGACGTCGAAAACCGCGCCAGATTTGTTGACCTTTTTCAGGTCAAACCCGGCGACGAGCTCGTCGAGTGAGTAAAATTCTCGCTCGCTTTTCGGATTCCATCCGAGGAAAGCGATAAAGTTCAAAATTGCCTCAGGCAAATATCCCTTTTCCAGGTAATCTTTCACGGCTACGTCGCCGCCGCGCTTCGAGAGTTTCTGGCGTTTTTTGTCCAAGAGTAGCGGCAGATGCACGAACTTCGGCGCGTCCCAACCGAACGCCGCGTAAAGCATGATGTGCTTGGGTGTCGAGGGAATAAATTCCTCGCCCCGAATGACGTGTGTGATATGCATCAAATGATCATCTACAACATTCGCGAAATTATAAACCGGCCAGCCGTCGCTTTTGACTAGAATGCCATCGTCAAGTAGTCGATTTTCAACACGGATCTTGCCGTGTATCTCGTCCTCAAACTCAGTAGTCCCCTCTTCAGAGACATTTTGACGGATAACAAATTGTTCCCCGCTCCCGGGGTTTTTCAAGCAATGCTTGTCATAACGGTAAGGGATTTTCTGGAGCTCCGCCTGCTTCTTCAGATCCTCAATGCGCTCTGGTGAACAGTAGCATTTGTAAGCCGCGCCCTTCACGAGCAGCTTCTCGATGTGCTCGCGATAGATGGATAGCCGCTCGGACTGTAAGAGCGGTCCCTCGTCCCATTTGAGACCGAACTGCTCAAGGGTGAGTTTGATGTTATCAACCGCACCGGCCACCTCGCGGCTCCGGTCCGTATCCTCGATCCGCAAAATAAACTTGCCGTTGTGGTGGCGGGCGAACAGAAAATTAAACAAAGCGGTGCGAAGTCCCCCGACGTGAAGGAACCCGGTTGGTGATGGAGCAAAACGAACTCTAACTTCAGTCATAAATCATCTGAATTATAGCGAGCGTGTATGATATTTGAAACTGTAATAAATCAAACCGAAGACCCCCCGCAAAATCCTACCCACCCGCCAGGGCTGGGTCACCAGCCGCCAGAGCCATTCCAGGCCTCTAGAAGCCCAAAATAGAGGTCTATAAGGCCTTTTACCGGCCAAATAGTCGAATGTACCTCCTAGCCCGATAAGGACCCTGGGGGCCAATTTTGAGCGATTTGCATATATCCATTGCTCCTGCTTCCTTGCCCCTAGAGCGACTAGTAAGATGTCCGCTCCGCTCTGGTTCACTTTTTCCACGGTCCCCTCTCCCCCATCGCCCGAATCAGCTCCGACGATTTTCAAGTTTGGGATACTTTGTCTCAATTTCTCGGCCGCCTTTTTCGTTGTATCCCCAAATCCACCCAATAAATAAATGAATTTATCTTGCTTGGCTGCCAGTTCAATCAAGTCCCAGACAAAATCCGCCCCGGAAATTTTCTCCGGGATCGGATCGTGAAGTGCATCTGGCCGGAATATTACTGAGACGAGTGTGCCCACAAGCAAACCGAACTTGCTCAACCCGGATCGCTCATCGCCAGTCGCCAGTCGCTTAAGAAAATGCGCCGCCCACAGTACGCCGACACCGTCAGGGAGAACAAAGTCGGCGGAGTTGAGTACCTCCCGATACTCCGTGTCCTTTTGCGCCGCGACCAGAGATTCCGAGTACGGCGTCACGATAAAGGTCTGCTCTCCTCTTTGCAGCCGCCCGGAAATTTGCGTCATCACCTCGCTCTTGCGGAGGGCATCGATTTTGACTCCCAAAACCTCAACCTTCATTTTTCGTGCGCGTCTTTGCGAGGCCGAAGGCCGCGGCAATCCCAAGGAAGTGAGATTGCTTCGCTTCGCTCGCAACGACAGCTATAATAATACCTTTCATTGCAGGGGAAAACTTTGTATCAACGTGTGGGTCGCCGAGTCCGGGGTCAGCTCACTCTCGTATAAATTGATTTTGTTCGCCTCGAACGACAAAGGCTCAAAGTTCTCCGGAAGCCATGTCATTTTCCTGCCGGTTTTCGATTTGCCGACCAAAACGTGAGCAACAAAACCCCGCCGCTCGCTCTTCGTGAGTCTCCGCGAGCGGAATTCATCCTTCAGCGCGTCATGCAGGTCCCGCAGCGACTCGCTCCGCTCAAATACGGCCCAGAGCATATCCCGCTCACCCTCGAATCTGGGGATGGTCAGAGAAAACTTGGGAAAATTTCCGCTCACCATGCTCAAAACTTCCTTGGCCTGCTCGATCTGGTCCGGCCGAAGGTCGCCTAAGAAGCTCACGGTGATATGAAAATTTTTGACATTCATCCATTTGATCCAGTAGATACCAGGGACCTGCTCCCGCCGTATTTTTTCCTTTATTCCAGGCGGCAGATCAATGCTCACAAAAACTCTTTTTGTCATGTATAATTAATCAAGTTCAAAGCTCAAATGTCAAAGCTCTGCCTCCGACCTCCCTCGTCTACCCTCTACTGCCTACCATCTACCCATCAATTATACCCGAATGTCCGACTTTCAACGAGCCATCAACGTCATGCCGGCCACAAAAGTTTCCGCCCGCTCGGGCGAAATTTTTACGTACCTCGTGCCGGCCAAACTGCATGGCGTGCTTCGCCCGGGCGTCGTGGTGCGCGTCCCTTTCGGGGGCCGAGAAATACTCGGCGTGGTGAGCTCGCAGGAAATGCACCGACTTGCCCAGGACACGCAGCGCCTCAAAGAGATCACTGACGTCGCCGCCAGCATCCCGCCTTTCGACGAAAAACGACTCGCTCTGATGAAATGGATGGCCGACTACTACTGGGCTCCCCTGGGCATGGTAATAAAGGCGATGCTTCCGCACGAAACGAAACGTCCGAGCGCCCAGGACCTCATCGGGCAGGAGCGAAAAAATCCGGATTATGTGCTCACGGAAGCTCAACGTGGCGCGGTTGCCCAGATAAGTGCGTCAATAGAAAAACCTGCCTCATTTTTCCTGAGCGGCCCTCCCGGTTCGGGAAAGACCGAGGTCTGCCTGATGCTTATTAGTCGAGTGCTGTCTGCTGGAAAACAGATACTCGTGCTGGTGCCGGAGATCTACGATGCCGAAACGCTTATCCCGGAATTCGCGCGGCGCTTCGGTGTGGAAAATCTCGTCCTCCTGCACAGCAAGATCTCATATGGCCAGAGGGCTGAAGCTGGGCGAGCTATCGCGCGCGGCGAAAAAAAAATCATCATCGCGACCCGCTCCGGCGTCCTGCTCCCCTTTGCGAGTCTCGGATTCATCGTTATCGAACGCGCTCACAGCGATGCTTATGTCGAGCAGCAGTTGCCTCGCTACGACGCGCGCACCGCTGCCAGGGAACTGGCGCGGTTGTGGTCATGCCCGGTTGTTGCCGCTGACCTGATGCCCGACCTCGCCTCTTACTTCGCTGCGAAGGAAAAAGAAATGACGCTGCTCGCTCTCCCCCACCCCGTCAAAGCCGACCGGCAAGCGCCGAGCATAAAGATCGCTAATGTCTCGACAAGCGAATCGCGCCAATTCGGCAAAATGCTTGGTGTTGAGCTAGAGTACGCGCTCGAGGAAAATGTCAGAGCGAAACGGCAAAGTGTGCTCATCCTCAACCGAAGAGGAGGAGGGACGCTCCTTTGTCCTGACTGCGGCTATGCCCCGAAATGCCCGACGTGCAGGGTCCCACTGACCTGGCAGGAGTCCATCAAAAAGCTCGTGTGTTCGCAATGCGGCAGGACACAGGAACCTGAAACTAAATGCCCTTCCTGCGGCAGCGCTGGACTGCGGCTCCTCAAATACGGCACGCAAGCGCTAGAGGCAGAGGTCAATCTCGTGCTCAAAAAAATCGATCCAGCCAACGGCTTGCTGGTCGCCAGGCTCGATGCCGACACTGCCCTGGACCAGGCAGAGGCCTCACGCATTGAGCGAGATTTCAAGAACGGAAAAATTTCGGTGCTGGTCGGCACCCAGCTCATTACCGCCCGCTACGGCACCAAAAATCTCTCTCTGGTCGGAGTGATTTCTGCCGACACTTTTCTCACTGCTCCAAATTACAAGGCGCTAGAGGACGCTTATGCCGATTTTGAGGACATGGTCAGACTAGTCGCCTCTGCCGCACTGCCAAGCACGATACTCCTGCAAACTTTTCGCCCGGATCATCCGCTATTCGGATATCTGAAAAATTCCGACTACTCGGCTTTTTACGAGGCAGAGCTTCTGGAGCGCAAAAAATTTGGCTACCCTCCCTTTACTCGCCTGCTCAGGCTGACCTTTGATGGACGAAATCCTCAAGCAGACGCGACCAAGGCCGTTGAAGCGCTCCGTGGAATTCTGCCACCCAGCGTTGATATTATCGGCCCGGCGGCGGCTCGCGGCTCGCCTGACAAAAGTGCGAAGTGGGAGCTCCTCATCAAACTGCCCCGTCACGCAAAGATCGATGCAACTGCCCTGCACCGCGCTGTGGGGAATGCCGACCTTGACCCCCACCCGGAAGTGAAGTGGTGAGCTAGCCCCCTCAAATCTCAATGTGGAATGAGGCGGACATGATACACTATGCTTATGGCAAAAATACTACGGCTCCACATTCTTCCATCTGACGGAAAGGTTTTGAGAGCTCAAAACCTTGATGTTAGCTTTCCTCTCACACCCGAGGTCAAGAAACTTATTGCGGACATGAAAACGACCGTAAAAAAAGCTCCGGGTATCGGGCTGGCCGCGCCACAGGTCGGCGTCAATATCAAGCTCGCCGTCATATATCTCGAAGAATTTGGACTCAAGGGATTTACCATCATCAATCCGGTGGTAGTCTCGCGGTCCATCAAAAAGAGCATCATGCAAGAGGGGTGCCTTTCCATCCCAGGTGTTTTTGGACCGGTAAAACGCCCGGCGAAAGTCGAGGTCTTCGCCCAAACCGAGGAGGGTACAAAAATCCTCATCCAAGGCGATGGTCTTTTGGGCAAGGTCCTTCAGCATGAGATCGACCACCTCAACGGTGTTTTGATAGCAGACAAAATCATCAAGAAATAATTGGTTTGTGAAACTCATATTCTTCGGCACTTCCGAATTCGCCCTTCCCGCCCTCAAAAAACTGTATGAGGAGGATTTTAAAATTGTCGGGGTTGTCACTCAGCCGGACCGCCCGGCGGGGAGAGACCTCCGGCCGCAGGGTTCCCCAGTCAAAGAGGAAGCCGCCAAACTTAAACTCCCCATCCTCCAACCTTCCAGCTTGAAAATTGAAAATTTGAAATTGGAAATTGACAGCCCTGATATAGCAATAGTTGCCAGCTATGGACTCATAATCCCGAAAGAGGTTCTGGACTGGCCCAAGTATGGCTGTCTCAACATCCATCCTTCTCTTCTTCCCAAATATCGCGGCCCCTCCCCTATCCAGACCGCGATACTTGATGGGCAGCACGAGACCGGAGTAACCATAATGAAACTCGACGAGAAAATGGATCACGGCCCGATCATCGCTCAGGAAACTCTCCCCATTTTGCGTAAAGGATTCACCAAACTCCACGACGAACTCGCGAGACTTGGAGCGAAGACACTCATAGATGCCCTGCCGAAATATGCTGACGGCGAACTCAAACCAGTACCACAGGACGACTCCAAGGCGACAACGACAAAGATGATAAACAAGGATATGGGCAAAGTCGACTGGCACAAATCCGCTGACATCATCGAGAGGCAGGTGCGCGCTTATGATGGCTGGCCGGTGGCCTGGACCATGCTTGGTCAGAAGCTCATCAAAATCTACGAGGCCAAGGCAGTGGCGAGCAAATGGGACATGGGCAAACCGGGCGAGATCCTGGAAGTATCAAAAAAAATCACCGTGAAGTGCGGTGAGGGGTGCCTAGAAATCAAATCCCTCCAGTTAGCTGGAGGGAGACGGATGACCACCGAGGAATATGTCCATGGGGCACGGGGGCTCCTAGGTAAACAACTAAATTAGACTTGGCCCTGTCTCGATTCGGCGAGCCGAAGCGGACTAGAAAACGTCGTGATCTCGGCGGCCCTTGCGGGGGTGCAGGAGGGTCAGGAGGCCGGTGAAAACCACGAGGAGCGAGCCGACGACCCCAAAAGTCTGGTCGTCGTAAACACCGAGGGCGTTGAGCATCCACGAGAGTCCCATGAGGATAAGCGCGAGACCTAAAAACATATTTTTGTTTCTTTAAGATTTCTTTGTCTTCAGAATAAATCGCAATCCATGCGTTGTCAATTGTGTGTATAATTCGTTATAATCTTTACGCTTATTGCCCATAACAAGTAACCAGACTCTTGCGCCAAAGGCGCACCCGCCTGCGGAGGGGAATCCACCATAGGGAAGAGAATTTTTAAAGCAGTTTCTTTCCAAAGCTGGGGAGTAGCCAAGCGGTAAGGCAACGGACTCTGAATCCGTCATGCGAAGGTTCGAATCCTTCCTCCCCAGCTTTGGACGTAAACAATTAAGGTTCTCCTCCAGAGGCGGATCCGCCGAGGGCGGAGAATCCTACCCGCCCATGGAGGGGGCAGCCACAATGGAAAAGAAAAAAAAGGAAATTTTCTTAATAGCGCTAGTAATTTGGGTGGGTATGTTTGGAGTTTTCTACATTTGGGAAGTTCGAATGATTCCAGTTTGGCTTTTTCTCTCAATCTTTTTCTTTAATTGGTTCCTTGAGGAGTGGCGCGATTTGGGCCGTTAAGAAGACTAGACAGGGTATTTCCCGGCCGAGATAAGAGGGTCGATTGATATGCACAAACTTGAACCGGAAGAAGTAAAAGATATTTTACTAGGTGGTGCAGAAAGACATAGAAAGTGGGTGCAAGACAAAATTAATGAATACGTCGGGTTGGGCTTTGTTTTTTATCAAGCAAGTTTATCCGAGGATGATTTTTATAAATTAGTTTATAACTCTGAAACTATCTCGAGTTGTTCACTGAAAGACGCAGCTGACGTTTTCCTCAAAAATAAATGTGAGAACTTTAATATTGAAAAGCTTAGGAAGTCAATGAGTGAAGGAGGTTATGATTCCACAAGCTTTCTTTTTTTGAGACAATTGTATCTAGAGGAAGACTCTAACGGTTCTTATTATATTGACAACGGTTTACATAGAGCCCTTGCTTTAGCCTCTCTTCTTAGAGAGGGAATAGATTATTCTCGTATCCCCGCCATTATTGCTTTTAAAAAGCCTCCGACCTAGATGGGTCACCGGAACGTCTTAACCGTCCCTGAATAAACCTTTATACTGATTCAAAGATTTTAGTACCAGACCGAGAAGCACAGCCGGCACGACTGAAAACAAATCCATGACTTCAAAAAAAGCGCTGCCGCTACATGGCCCGCTCCGGGTAAAACCCCCTCCTGTCTATTTACCAACTCCATAGAATTGGCAACGCCTTAAACGGCTCAACCAGTTGAGCCGTTTATTTTATTTTCTAAAGCTCTGATATAATCACTGCATGAAATCGGCTCTGATAATTGCTGGCATATTAATACTGGTGGCGGGCGCAATTTTCGCCCTTTCCTCCTCAAAGCCAAAAGCCGAACCCTTGGAGTCCCCCACCCCCACGCCTCAGGCGGCGGAGGAGGTCGAAGTAGATACAAAAGCGTCTTTCGCGATTTTTACCAACGGCACTCTGCGGATATTCACGGACTCGCGATA
>Ga0209541_10007887_pt1 | contig 17764 bp, 21 predicted proteins | sample RifCSPlowO2_01_FD_184027 | JGI IMG/M metagenome (GOLD analysis project Ga0209541, IMG submission 184027) | Groundwater microbial communities from Rifle, Colorado - Rifle CSP2_plank lowO2_0.1 (SPAdes) (version 2) | ecosystem: Environmental > Aquatic > Deep subsurface > Groundwater | place...
ATTTATCCCAAAAAATGGAAATGTGACAGAAACATTTAAAAGCCAGCGCAAATTTCAGAATATGTTTAAAATGGAATACACAAAATACGAGGAATCCAAGATAATTGGCTCAAGGGCATTGCAGCTTGCACAAGGCGCCCCTTTCATGATAAATCTTTCTGATAATGACCTTAAGAAGATAGGCTACAATCCTATAGAGATAGCCAAAATGGAGTTCAAGGAAGGCCTTATACCCATTACGACTAAAAGGCATAATCAAGAAAGCAAAAAAGAGGCATGATTTTCTTGGGCAGGATAAAAACAGTTTTGGTGAAAAGAATCACTAAGCAGCTTGTCTCTCAACATCCCCAGGAATTTACCGAGGACTATAAGAGCAATAAGGTAGTGTTAAATAAGTATGCTATAATCCCGAGCCCCAAGATACGAAATATGATTGCAGGGTATGCCTCTAGATTAGTAAAACAGGCCAAAAGTGGGAAGGAAAGAAAAATCATAAATCCCGAGGATATTTCTAAGTTTTACTGAACTTCTCCTTTAGTTTTTTCTCTACAATAGGTGGAACTAATCCGTTTACATTGCCGTTAAACATCGCTATTTCTTTTACAATGCTCGAATTTAAATAAACATAATGCTCTTTCGTCATGATAAACACTGTTTCTATTTCATCGTTCACTACCCTGTTCATTAGTGCCCTTTGGAACTCAAACTCAAAATCAGACACAGCCCTCAAGCCCCTTATTATTATACCTGATTTTTTGCTTTTTACGAAATCCAATAGCAAGCCAGAGAAAGAATCTATTTCGATGTTTTTGAGGTGCTTTGTAGATTCCTCAAGCATTGCTATCCTTTCTTTTGTTGTAAAGAGGGGTTTTTTTCCGGGATTGTCGCCTACTGCCACTATAATTCTATCAAATAATCTCAGCGCTCTCTCTATTACGTCTATGTGGCCGTTTGTTACAGGGTCAAAGCTTCCAGGATAGACTGCTATTCTCATTGTTTTCATGGTTATTAGCAATGGCTGGGTGTTTTTAAGGTTTTTTATAATATTTTTATTTTAGACCAATTTTAGGTTTATATTTTTAATTATAGCCTCAATTTGATTGTTAGTTTTTTCTAATGCATCGCTGTTATCCACAACAAAATCCGCATATTTTATTTTTTCTTCAATTGGCATTTGGGATTTTATTATATTTTTTATTTCTTCTTCTGAATGTTTGCCTTTCTTTAGAAGCCTTTTTATCTGAGTTTTTTCATCGCACTTAACCACAACAATTTTGTCAAACATATTTTGCATTTTAGCTTCTATTAGGAGGGGAACATCAAGAGCAATTTTTACCCCATCATTTTTATTTTTTTGAATTTCTTGTATTTTATTTTTTATTCCCTTGATTATTATTGGATGGGTTATTTCATTGAGCTTTTTTAATTTTTTATAATCGTTAAAAACTATTTTTTTAATTTCATTCCTATTCAATGTACCGAATTCTTTTTTTATTTTGTTTCTTAACACTTTATTTTTATTATAGATTCCATGATATAATTTATCAGCATTAATGACTTCAAAACCATGTTTCCTGAACATATTTGACACCGTCGTTTTCCCGCTTCCAAAATTTCCAGTTATCCCAATTATCATTTTATCAGCTTTTCAGTAGAATAGCAAATCAGCTGTAGCCGCAGATACGACTGCAGGCAATGCAATTATGACAGAGCCCTTGAACAAAAGCAAAGGATCATAGCTAAAAACTCCCAGCAATACTATGAAAAGAAGAGAGGTAAGAAACGACAAGATGTAAATTTCAAGGCTTCTTAGCATGGCTGTATGGTATATCCTGACAGAAAGGGATTTCCTTCTTCTTGAAAAGTAGACAAGAGAAAATCCCATTATTAAAGATATTATAAAAATTGTGATGATACTAAACATATTTAGTCTTGCTGCTATATCCCAGACTTCCTGCGTAAAGGCAAAAAATATTGCCCCGAAAGCTGCACCAACAAAATCCTGCATTAATAGAATTGTTACTTTGCCCTTAATCCACCCAAATTCATGCTTTTTTACTGCTGCTGACTGCTTAATGTCTTCTATCTTATCTATCTCATCCATTACCTCGCTGCTTACATTCTCAAGTCTTTCTTCAATTGCCTCAAGCTTCTCCTCCTCATCCTCTACAGGGGTTTTTTTATTATATGATCTAGAACGCATAGCCCCCATCCTCGCCCTCAGCTTAAGAATCGCTCCCCTCGGCATGCTAGGATATTTGGTAGTTGCATATATAAGTTTTTGGGTTTGCTAGTCCTGCAAAACGTCCTTCATCATGATTTTTGCAAGAACATTCTTGTGCATCCTCCTCAAAAACTCAACCCTATCTTCTATCTTCAATATGTCTGAAATTCCCTGAGCGATTAGATTAAATGCAAACGGGCTAGGAATTGTTGTGGAAATCTCCTTAATCTTGATACGTCCCTGCTCAATCCCCTCAATAACTTTCTGCGCATTTTCCACATCCATCAAATCCTCTAAAACCTCCCTTCTTGCCTCTTTAAGTATGGAAAAGTCTGGAGAAATTCTTTTTACAGCATTAATTAAAATTTGGCTGGAAACTTGCTGCCTCCCTACCCTTTTGGTATAGCCTTTATAAGTCCTTAATATCATCAAGGCTCGCATAGCGCAATGCCTAAACCTCCTCTTCAGCACTTCCGCTCTGTCTATAGCAGCGTCTAAAACTTTCCTGAATTCACTTGATTTTATTAATTTGAAGGCGTGCATTACATTTACTGATTTTTCAGAAGCTATGTAAAAGCCATTGTCATTAATTCCAATTTCTACATCTCTATGCTGCGTTCTGGATATAGCGAATGCTATTGCCCTGCTCAAGCAGTCATTAACCCTTCTCCCATATAAAGTGTGAAAGATCGTATGCTTGATTCCATGTTCATTAGTATAATGCTCAACAATAATCCTTGTGCCGCTCGGTATTTCTGCATAGCGGAATTGCTCATTAAAATAATTGTAAATCGAATTTGCAGCATTTGCATCTACATAAACGAATTTGTTGATAAAATCAATAATTTCCTCCTTTCTTTTTCCCGCGCAAAACATCTCGTTCAATAATTTTCTGAATCTTCCTATTTCTAATGCTAAATCAAAGCTTAATGGAAGCATCTCTGAAAACCAAGAAGGTACGTTAGGAGTCCTGCTTGCGCTTGCGGAAACCTGAGCTACCATGCCCCTTGCAAACTTAAATTCATAAATTTGCCCGCCAAGCACAAAAACATCCCCGGGTATTAACCTTTCCAAAAAAGCCTCTTCTATTGTGCCTACAAACTGCTCCCCTACCTTGACTTTGACGGAAGTCTCGTCTGGAATAGTTCCAATATTTGTCATATAAAGAACGCGGGCTAATTTTCCACGCCTTCCAATCATTCCAGTTTCTTCGTCATACCATATCTTTGCGTAAATATGCCTGTCTTCCAAAGAAATGTATTTTCCAGCAAGGTAATCTATTATTTCATCAAAATCCTTTTTTTCCAGATTATGATAGCAATAAGAATTTTTTATTAATTGGAACAAATCGCTGATATTGATTTTTTCCTGTATTGCAATTCCATAGATTTGCTGCGCTAAAACATCCAGGGCATTCGTAGGAATATGGATTTTGTCAATTTTCTTTTCAATTGCGCTTTTCAACAAAACAGCGCATTCTACCAAATCATCCCTGTCCAAAACTATAATTCTTCCTTTTGTAACATCATGCAGCCTATGGCCGCTCCTGCCAATTCTTTGCAAAGCTCTTGCTACTGATTTTGGTGATGATAGGCAGGTGACCAAATCAATATATCCGATATCAATCCCCAGCTCTAAACTTGTTGAGCAAACCACAACTTTTATTTTTCCTTCTCTTAACCTGTTTTCCAAGCTATGCCTATGGGTTTTGCTTAAGCTGCCATGATGCGCCCCTATATTCTCATTGTAGAATTTCGGGAACTTGTCCTTCAGATTATGGACCACTCTTTCTGTAGCTGATCTTGTATTGGTAAAAATCAATGTGGTTTTATGCTCCTGAATTAAGTTATGCATTAAAGTGTACATTGAATGGTGCATATTGCCATGCTCCGTATCAATTAAATCCGGAACAGGGCTTAATACCTTTAAATCCAGTTTTTTTATGAACTGCACATCAACAATTTTGCATGGCCTTTCATTTTTACCTTCGTAGCCAACAAGATATTTTGCAATTTCATCTAATGGGGCTATTGTAGCAGATAGCCCTATTCTTGTCATTGCCTGGCTTAATTTTTGCAGCCTTTCAAGGCTTAAGGATAAATGCGTACCTCTCTTGTTTTCAGCCAGTGCATGAACCTCATCCACAATGCACCATTGCACATCTTTCAATAAATCAACAAATTTTATTGACGACAAAACTATTGCCAGGCTTTCAGGAGTTGTTATCAAAATATGCGGGGGCTTTTTCAGCATTTTTGACTTTTCTGATGCTTCTGTATCTCCAGTCCTTACTGCCACCCTTATGCCGAATTTTTTATTTGCAATAGCCTCCATTTCTCTTAATGGCTCAACGAGGTTGATTTGAATGTCAGAGCTTAATGCTTTCAAAGGCGAGATATACACGCAGTAAATTTTGTCTTCTAGTATATTTTTTTCAGAGGAGTCTATAATTTCATTAAGAATAGACAAGAAAGCTGTAAGTGTTTTTCCACTTCCTGTAGGTGAGGATATTAAAACGTTTTCTCTACTATGGATAGGCATTACACCGTATTGTTGTGGAACGCAAAAAGTTTTAAACTTCTCTTTGAACCATTTTTTAACAATAGGGTTGAGTATATTGTTTATTTCTTCGGGTTTGTAGGGTTTTTCGATTGTTTCTGCCATTGTCATAATGTATATTTTTCCATATCGAAAATAAATGTTAATGAATTAAATGTTGATGATGAGATTATACAAATCTATAAAAAAGTTTGGTATTACGCAATTGTGCAAAGCAAAGGTTTTGAAGATGAATATCTGCATTGTTGGATACAAAGAAAAAAGATGGAGAACTCCTGCGGAAAGGGTCAAGATAAAACTGGACTTAGGCAGTGAATACCAATAGTATCCTGATTTAAACTTACTTTTGTCGTAGTCTAGTTAACAAAACATTTAATAATGATTGTATTTTGCTTTTTTCTATGGCAGAATTTTCTTATGAGCTGAAAATACCGCAGGAAAGGGTCGCGGTTTTGATTGGGAAGAACGGGGATGTAAAGAAAAACTTAGAGGAAGATACAAAAACAAAGATAAAAGTGGATTCGCTGGAAGGGGACATATTTGTTTATGGCAAAGATGCCTTGGGCCTGTATACTGCAAGAGAGATAATAAGGGCAATAGGCCGCGGATTTAATCCGGAGATTGCAAAATTATTGCTAAAGCAGGATTATGTTTTTGAGTATATTGACCTGACAGGATATACCGGAAAATCAAAAAATACTTTGCTAAGGTTAAAAGGCAGAGTTATCGGAAAAGATGGAAAATCAAGGCAATTAATTGAGGAGCTTTCAGAAGCTTATGTTTCCGTTTACGGGAAAACAATATGCATTATCGGGACTTCTGAATCGGCATCTATAGCTAAAAGAGCTGTTGAATATTTGCTGCAGGGCAGCACTCATGCCAGTGTCTACAAATGGCTGGAAAACAAAAGAAGGGAGATGAAGAGGAAAAGGATAATGGATATGGGTTGAAAAGCTTTTTATATTGCTCCTCACTAAAGAGGTTTAATTTGGGGGTTTAGTATGAAATTAAAATATTTAACATTATCTTTGGTAATCCTTGTCTTTATAATAAGTGCTTGTGCCAATACTGGAACCCCTACGGGAAAAGTTATAAAAGAACCAGAGGGATAAAAATAATAATTCTATTTGTGATATTGACGAAAAAACTGAAGCTGCAAAAGACGAAGCAACTGTAGAGAAAAAGACATTAGAAAAAGTTGGTACATTCAATGAGATAAAACAATATGATGTTTCTGTACATGACAAAGAAGGATTTGATCCTAAAGAACTAACAATCAGTAGTGGAGACCAAGTAAGTTGGAAGAATGAGGGTCATAGGGATATGATACTACTAATGTTTAAGGATGGGGAACAATATTTACAACAGAACGCTATCAATTCTGGAGATACCTTTGTACATCAGTTTAATGAAACGGGCTCGTACGATATTTACTGGAATATAATTAAGGGACCTGTAACTAGCAAGTTAATCGTGCACAAAAAAATTTAAGGATTATAGTGAAGAACAACTGAAAGAAGATTTGACAAGTATCTTTGGTTCATCGAGGTACAATATTAGTAATTTTACAAGAGATACTTCTCATCCGGATTATATTCGGTCGAGTGAATTAAAATATCATGTTATCCACACAATTAAAAACAAGCAAATAAAAACTTTTGAAGATTTTTGTGAAATTTATTGTGGTAAGAATTGGGATGGCTGGCGATATTATATCAATACGAGCGAATATAGCTTGTATATAGAAAAGATAGGATATTAGCGAACCATACCCGAAAGGAAAGAGTATATGAAGTTGAAAATGGCAAAGTCTTAGAATACAAATTCTGGCTTTTACAGCATGATATTTTTGGAAATTTTCGATCTAATCTTTTGGGTTACCTGTTGGTATACAAAGTTTACTGCACGCCAAATATGACTGTGCTCATAAAGCCCCGATGGGAGGATTACTCGGTAAGAAAAGGAGGTAAAATCACTGAAGTCATTACTAATTGGGAACTCGAGGACGATCGTGTCCGTGAAGAAGTACTGGAAAAGGCCAATGAAGTTTTAAAGGCATGCCCAGTGGAAAAAGAATTTTTTGACAATTATGACGCCAAACCCTACTTTGAATCTGATTTGCGCAGTTATTACTGGAGGTTGTATTACGCTAATGACTTTAACTTGACAAGGGATATTAAAATAGATGCGGAAAAATTATATAAGGATGAAGATAAATATGTATTAAAAAATATTAACCTATCGCTAACGAACAATCATTTTTATTCTCTTTACGATGTTGGGTTGAGGGTCAAAGTAAAAGCCGATAATGAGAAGTCTGAATATGACTACTATAACAATGAGGATTTTAAATACGAATTTAAATCTGGTGAAAAAATAACTAAAACTTTAAGTACAAAAGAAATTAATTTTATGCGTAATATTACTGTGATGGCTACTTTATACCTACCAGATGAAGATGTTGATATCAGACCACTTGAGGTTACTTTTACTAAGTCAGACTTAGGCTTTGAATATAATTAGGAGAATGTAAGAATTCCAAAAACAATTAATTATAAATACAAGTTGCTTCTTGATTTTTAACAAAATGGCAGAAGAGGAATCTAAAAGAGAGGAAGTGCCGATAGCAATTGAATTAGCAAAGAAGCAGAGAGAGATTTCTATAGCGAGCTTTTTCGAGAAGAACAGGCATCTGCTTGGTTTTGATAATCCGAGAAAATCTTTATTGACCACAATAAAGGAAGCTGTCGATAATAGTTTGGATGCCTGCGAGGAAGCCAGCGTATTGCCCGAGATAAACGTGGAAGTTGTTGAAATGGCAGAGACCAAATTCAGGGTTATTGTTGAGGATAATGGACCTGGAATTGTCAAAAAGCAGATTCCCAATATTTTTGCAAAGTTGCTTTATGGCAGCAAATTTTTCAAGCTCTCGCAAAGCCGCGGACAACAGGGCATAGGGATTAGCGCTTCTGTCTTGTATGCGCAGCTGACAACAGGAAAGCCCGCAAGGATCACATCCAGGATAGGAAAAAAGCATCCTGCTTATTATTATGAGCTGCACATTGACACGCAAAACAACAAGCCGGAAATAATAAAGGAAGAAGAGGTTGAGTGGAACAAAGAGCATGGAACCAGAATAGAGCTTGATCTGGAAGGGAGCTACCAGAAAGGCGACCAAAGCATTGACCAGTACCTAAAGCAAACAGCAATAGTAAATCCCCATGTTACAATAATTTACACAAACCCCAAAGCTGAGCAGATTATTTTTGCACGGGCTTCTGAGCAAATGCCAAAGAAGCCTATTGAAATAAAGCCTCACCCTTATGGAGTTGAAATTGGCGTTATGTTATCTATGCTGAAGCTTACAGACGCTCGGACATTACAAAGCTTTTTGATGAATGAATTTTCAAGAGTAGGTTCAGGGACAGCAAAGCAGATTTGCGAGAATGCTGCATTATTGCCAAATACAAAGCCAAAAGATATTTCTAGGGATATGGCAGAGAGATTAATTGAGGGAATCAAAAAAACAAAAATAATTGCGCCTTCTGTAGATTGCATTAGCCCTATTGGGCAGGAATTGCTTGAGAAAGGGCTGAAAAAGGAGATTAATGCCGAGTTCTATACTGCCATAACAAGGCCGCCAGAGGTTTACCGCGGAAATCCGTTTATTGTTGAAGCGGCAATTGCTTATGGCGGCCAGCAAAATCTGGAAGAAAGCATGAAACTTTTAAGGTATGCTAACCGCGTGCCATTGCTTTACCAGCAAGGTGCATGTGCAATAACCAGGTCTGTAATTAACACTGTGTGGAGAAATTATGGATTAAGCCAAAGCAAGGGGGCACTGCCGATAGGACCTGTTACTGTTGTTGTCCACATTGCTTCTGTCTGGGTCCCTTTTACATCAGAAAGCAAGGAAGCAATTGCGCATTATCCTGAAATTATAAAGGAAATTAAATTGGCTCTGCAAGAATGCGGAAGAAAGCTTGCAAGCTATGTAGGGAAGAAAAGAAGGCTGCAGTTTGAAGGCAAGAAAAGAGATTATATTAAAATGTTCATCCCTCATGTTGGAGAGGCTTTAAAGGAATTACTGAAGCTGACTGATAAAGACGAAAAAAATGTTGAGGAACTGCTTGAAGAAATACTCGAGAAAAAAAGGGGGGAAATGGAAGAGATTGAAGCTAAGAATCTGGAATATGATGAGGAATTTGCGAAGATAGGCAAGGAAGAAGAAACGGAAGGAGGTGAAGAGAATGAAAAAGAGTGATTGATTTTTCTTTATGTCCACTTTAAAAGCATAACATTTTTGTAGGCAAACTCAACAGTAGTCCCAATTGAAATTTTATCACTATAAGAATTCTAAGAAAATTAGGGGAAAAACACATATAGTGTTAATCCCCTAAGCAATTTTGTCGTCAATAAATAGCCTATGCTATATGCTTTAATGACAGATTGATAGAAAAAGCAGCATCAGCCTGATGTTCTAATTAGTTTGATTCAAAAATCGGCCTAAAATTCTGAGGTTTGCTAGAATAATAACAAAAGTGATTTTAAAGAGATGCCTATTTCTTCTTCTCTTTCCCCTTAGCCTCTTCCTTCTTTGCCTCTGGCTTTGATGCTGCTCCTGCTGCTGGTTTTGCTTCTGCACCTGCTACTTTCTCTCCAGGCTTTGCTTCTGCTCCAGCTGCTGCGGCCTCTCCTTCAAGAGGCAGCAATTCCTTAATCAGCTTATCAGGTATTCCTGCTTCAACAAGCTTTGCCTTAATAAGGCCTCTTTCCTTGCCAGCCATTGCAGCAATAATGTCTTTAGCGGTCTTTTCAAATTCTGCCCTTCTCTTCTCAATCTCTGCAGCAAGCTTCTTCTTCTCTTCTTCCAATCTAGCCTTTTCTTCTGCAGTAAGCTCTGTCTTTTCCTCTTTTATTTCCTTATCAAACTTTCCTTCATTGACTTCCTTTATGGCTTCAACTGCGGGCTTTCCTTCTACAAGTATTCCCATCGAGTTGCATGTCCCAATTATTTCCTTGACTTTTGCTTTTAGATCATTGCCCAGCAAATCGCTTTCCTTCATCTTGGCTATTTTTATGATCTGCTCAATAAAAATATCTGCAACCTTGTCTGTTTTAGGATTGCCAGAGCCTTTTTCAATGCCAGCTTCTTTCAGTATTAATGCAGAAGCAGGTGGTGTTCCAACAGAAATCTCAAATTTCTTAGTGTCCATATCCACTACGACTTTGACTGGGACTTGCATACCATTAAAAACGGCTGTCTTTTTGTTTATATCCGCAACCACCTGGCCTATATTGACTCCTAAAGGCCCTAAAGCTGGTCCTAGCGGAGGCGCTGCTGTAGCTTTTCCGCCCTGTACCAATGATTCAACTGTTTGCGATGGCATTTTTGTTAATAAATGTTACTCTGCCTTTTCCTTTTCTTCTGTGTCTCTTCTGACAACTTTAACAGCATCAAGCTTCAATGTCATCGGTATAGGGACTGCTGCCTCTAAAAGCTCAACAACAACTTCCTCTTTCTGCTTGTCTATCCTTGTTATCTTAGCCTGTTCGCGCTTGAAAGGCCCTGATATAATTTCAACAATATCATTCTTTTGTATGTTTACCTCATGCTTTACCTGTTCTAGCATATGCTCTATTTCAAAGTAATCAACTGTTTTTGGAAGAATGCCTCGCGCATACGGTACATTAAATGCTGCTTGTTCAGCGTCTGTCTTGTTTCCAGCTTCCAGGAAAATGTAGCCTCGCATGCCATGCGGCCTTATAACTGCAAAAACCTCGAGCTTCTTTCTTTGGGCGTTAGCTACAATAAAGTCCATTACCTGGTCTTCCCTGTTGGCAGTTACCCTTAATCCATAAATCTGTGATGCGCTTGCTTCCTGTTCCATTTTGATAGTTTAAAAATAATTATTAAGAGGGAAATTTTTCTTGAATAAATATTATTGTTGTGAACCGCAATGTACTATCTGACTATTGAAAATAGCCACTATTTAAAAGCTTTAGGGAAAAAGCAGCTGTTTCAGCATAGTTATTACAAACCCCAGCAGGCCTATGATAATCATGCCCAATCCTGAGGCTTTTACTATGGTCTGGAACTCAAACTTGCTTGGCTTCCTCGTTACTCTCAGCACTCTTACAGACTCATTAATAAAGCCCTTAAACTTCATCCAGTAAGAATTTAAATCCATTTTAATCAAGGAATTCTATACCGAGCTCTGACTCTATCTCTTTTTTTCTCTTGTTTGTGGTTTTTATTCCAGAACCAAGTATTTGCGAACTCTTTACCCCTGTAACAATGAGCATTGTCCTTATCGTCCTCTCCATATCCTTGCTTATCTGAGCGCCCCATATAATCCTGGCATCATCGTCAAGCTTATTTGATACAGTCTCGACAACCTTGCGGGCTTCATCCAACGTCATGTCTTCTCCGCCAATAACATTAATCAAGGCTCCGTTTGCCCCTGAGATGTCGGCATCAAGCAACGGGTTGTTAATAGCTTTCTCAACTGCCTCTATAGCCCTGTTTTCACTATCGCTTTCGCCAACGCCAATTAAAGCAACTCCTCCGCCTCTCATCACAGCCCTTATGTCTGCAAAATCCAAATTTACTAAGCCCGCTTTTGTCACTAGTTCCGCAATTCCTTTAACAGCATTTGTTAAAATCTCATCTGCTACCTTGAATGCTGTATGCAACGGCAGTTCTGGTGCAAGCTCCAAAAGTTTTTCATTGGGTATTACGATCAATGTATCTACTATCTGCTCCATTTTCTCAAGACCGATAATGGCATTCTCGTATCTTCTATGACCTTCCATGTTGAAGGGCAATGTCACGATGCCTACAGTCAAAGCTCCTATCTTTTTTGCAACTTCCGCAATGACTGGAGCTGATCCTGTTCCTGTACCCCCGCCTAAGCCGCATGTAATGAATACCATGTCAGAGCCAGTTAATGCCTTCTTGATTTCTGCTTCCTGTTCGCGTGCAGCTTCCTCGCCTACCCTTGGCTCGGAGCCAGCACCTAATCCTTTTGTAAGCTCCCTTCCAATCAGAATTTTTTTGTTTGCGGTTGTGTACAATAAATCCTGAGCGTCTGTATTGATAGCTATTGTTTCTGCCCCTATAATTCCTACCTCAGAAATCCTTTGTATTGTGTTATTTCCCCCACCGCCTGCTCCCACTACCCTAATAGCGGCTTTTTGTTTTGCCAAAATCTGTTCGAGCTCTGCATCTATATCATAAGTGGAACTCTGCACAGATAGAGATGTTGTTTGAGAAAATGTTTCTGCTCGCGCATTGCTTATTTCAGGTTCCAAATTAACCCACCCTTTTAACAAATCTAAGAGTAGCACACTTATATTTAAATTATTTGTTTTTTTGTTTATTTAACAGAAAATTCCGCTTTTTTTACTTCCGGCATAAGTTCCGTTATTTTTTCGATTAATCTTTCCTGAATCTCTTTAGGTATCTCATTTTTCAGAGTTATTTTTGCATTGCCATTTTCAACAGTCACTTCAAAATCTTTTGTGCCAAGTGCAAGGTTTACATATCCCCTGAGCTTTTCCTCGCCATCTGTTATTTTTTTATTTATCTTGACTTTATACAAAAGTTCCTTGCCAGCAAGGGGATGGTTAAAATCGACTAAAGTCCTTCCCCCAGATACTGTTTTTACAGTACCGACCATGCTGTCTATGTTCAGCTGCATTCCTGGCATAGGTTCTATTCTCTGCTGCTTAAATTTGGCTGTCGGAATTAATTGTATAAGCTTTGCATTCTTTTTGCCAAAAGCGTCCTCTGGCTTAATATCAAATTCGTATTCTTTGCCAATGCCTTTCCCTTCAAGGTTTTTATCAATGCCTTTTAGTATCTGTTCCTCGCCTATACATATTATTGCGGGGCTGAAATCATGGTTATGCAAATTATTTTCCTTAGCAATCTTTTCATCAGTGGTGTCAAATATAATATTGCCTTCCTTTATCTTCCCCGTGTATTCTATTTCGACGAAATCCCCTTTCCCCACAGTTTCCATTTTTATAAAACAAGAAGTAAATTTCTGCAATTGCTGCTTCTTTATAAGTTTTTTGTTTCGGCATTTTTTGCCTCTTTTATTATTTTATCCACTGCTTCTTTAATGCCCAGATTTGTAGTGTCAATAATTAAATTGTATAATTTTTTGTCGTGATAATCGACACTATAGAGCTTGTCATACCTCTTTCTCTCGCTTTTTTCCCGCTGCCTTATTTTTTTAACCAATTCTTTCAGGCTTTTGCTCTTTTCATCGCTTCTTCTGTCTTTCAATATTCTTTCTGCCCTTACCTCATCATCACAATCAAGAAAGACCTTAAGGCCTGCATACGGGAGGAAATAAGCAGTCAAGCGCCCGTCAATGACAAAATTATCTTCTTCCCTCAGCTCTATTGTTTTTTTGTCAAGCTCCATATCTATAGACTTATCTTTCTCCGCTAATCTACTTAGCTCATTTAATGACATTTTTTTTTCTTTTGCCAACTGCCTCATTAAGTCGCCAATAGAGTAGTGCTTAAGTCCCAGCTTCTTTGCCACTTCTTTTGCAACAGTGCTTTTTCCGGAGCCTGCTTTTCCCGAGATAGTTATTATCATTTTGTTTTACTGATGCAAACTTGCTTATAAATTTTGTCAAAAGCTTTTTATAAGGTTAGGTATATAATAAGGCTATGAAAAGCAGAATTATTGATAAATTGGCAGTATTCCTGCTCAAGGATGGCTTTACGGTAAAGACTCTTACAAGAACGTGCTTTGACCTGCTTGCGAGGAAACAGGACAGAATACTGCTGATTAAGGTGCTGGAAGATGCGAATTCAGTCAGCAAAGAGTATACTGACGCGATGAGCATGGTTTCATCCTATATTGGCGCTGTTCCGGTTATAGTGGCAGAAAAGGCTGGTGACAAATTGGGAGACAATGTTCTTTATACCAGATTTGATTTGTACACATTGAACTTCAATACTTTTGTCAATTCCATTAGGAATAAATTCCCTTTTGTCAAGAGAACGCAAGCGGGATTCACAGTTTCAGTAGGCGGTAATAAGCTTAGGAAGAAAAGGGAGGAAAAGGGATATTCCCTCAATTATTTGTCAAAAAAAGTAGGGGTAACTAACAGGATGATGGACAAGTACGAGAAAAATGATTCGGAAATAACCATAAGCAAAGCCAGAAAAATTTATGGCATTTTTGGGCATCAGGTTTTCAACGAGATAAATATTTTTTCCAAAAGCAACGAGATAAAAAGCAAGTATAAGTCAGACTTTTCAAAAAAATACATTGATTTGGGATTTGACGCATCCGATACCAACAAGACGCCTTTCGATATAATAGCAAAGAAAGACAATGACATTATACTTACGGGAATAGGGGACAAAACGAGAAAAGACTTTTCTTCCCTCTCAAAGCTCCTGGATGCAGATAACCTAGTCATTTTCAAAAAGAAGAAGCCCAAAGGCATACCTTCACTGACAAAAAAAGAGTTTCTGAAGTTTGAGAACGCCAACGAGCTGATAAGGTTTCTCAAGGAATTCTGACTATTCACCCGCTCTAGGATTAAACTTCTTGTGGAATCGAGCTTTTTCTGTAGGGTATGGTGTATAGGAAAAGCCCAATGTTCCTGCCTCATCATGTAAGCCTATTTTCTTGCTATAACCCATGCTTAATGCATAGTAAGCTGCAAACTGGAATTCCGCGCTTGGCTCATTCTGGATCTCTTCCATGTCGTATACAAGCTCGACTTTTTTTTCTTTCCCGTCATATTTTAGGAATACATTTGTGGTTCCCGTTTGAGGGTTATAATAGGTTATATACAGCTTACTCTTGGATCTTTCCACCTCGCCACTAAAAACTGCAGTGTCAGAAATTGTAGCTGCGCCGAAGCCTGATGCGCCTATTGCCTGCAATCCTACAATCTTTGAGGCTGAATTTGCAAAGCAATCCTTAACGTTTTTTTCATTTAGGAATATTTTTAGCTCCATTTCTTCCGTCTTTTTTACTATTTTCAATTTTATTCCCTTGTACTTCCTGTTGAAGCCCTCAACCAAAGACTCAAACTTTTTCAGGTAATTGTGGAAGTCTTGCTTAGCTTCAAAATAGTACTTGTCCATCCCTTTAGCTGCACTCAGCATCTGCAGCAGGTCTTTCCTGAAAGTTTTTATTGCTCCCTTGTCGATAGAAGCCAATAGCGGACTGTCCATAAGCTAAATATTTTAGAGAATATATTTAAATGTGTCGGAAATCAGAAAAATTTATCCAGCCCCTGCTGTTTTTTGTCCTTTATGATTTTTGCTTCACTGTTCTCAAATACCAATTGTCCATAGACCCCATCATAGCCGGGCTTTATTTTTATCTTCCTTTCCCTTACAGCTATAATTGCATCCGCTATTTTTTCATCAGCAGCTTTGATTAAATCTTCTTTTTTTGCTTCAAGCAGTATGTTAAGTTCTGTTTCGAAATGTTTTATTAGGTTATAGTACTCTGCAAATACTTTTTTTGAGGCTACGCTGGAATTAAACAACGATGCTAATATTTCTGATAATGGAATTAATGAAGTGAAGGGTACAGCGCCTTTTGGCTTGTAGCCTTCTTCCCTGTCAGCTAATTGCTCTACTCGATTTAATACGCCTATTGTTAAAGGCCTTTTGCACTTAGGGCATATATTTTTATTCTTTAATGATTCTTTTGGCTCCATGCATATGTCACATGACCTGTGACCGTCTAAATGGTATTTTCCGTAGTTTGGATCAACCTCTATCGTATATAAAAATCCTTTTCTTGTCCTGATTGCATCTATAAGGTTGTCGTATGTCGGCTCAATATCAAAAACATTCGCTTCCCTTCCTATGCGCCAAGGCCAGAAAGAATGCGCATCTGAGCTGCTTACTAAAGTGTATTTGTCTAATCGAGAAAGCCTCCAGTTCATTGCAGGATCGCTAGAAAGTCCTGTTTCTATAGCATGTATGTGCTTTGTCTGGTCTTTGAAGCATTCTTCAACAGAATCAAATCCAGACATCGAGCCGAACAATGAATACCAAGGAGTCCAAGCGTGTGCCGGAATAATTTCTATTTTCTCATCAATGTTCTTCATCATCTCCACAAGATCTATGCAATTAAATCCAAATATCGGCCTTCCATCATAATCTATTCTTCCTTTTTTCTTTAATGCTTCTTGTATTTGCTCGACAATTTCGAAATTTTTTGCAAGAATTACATTGTGGATTCTTCTCGCTTTTCCATCCTGCGTATAGATATTAGATATTTCCCCTTGCAGTATAAAATTAAACCCCGATTTTGATTTTAAAATCCCGGTATCATCTTCGTTTAATCCTGCTTTTAATTCCTTGAGCCATTCAGGATGGGTTATATCTCCGGTTCCTAAAAGGTTTAACCCTTTTATTTTCGCATATTTTTCCAAGTTTTCCAGATTTAGCTGCTTAGAGGTTGCCCTGCTGAACCTGGAATGGACTTGTAGGTCTGCGATGAGTTTCATAAAGAAAAGTTGTTCTTATCTTGTTTTTAATTTTTTCTTTTATTTTTTAATTCGCCCAGAAATTGGTATATTGTAGCTATTCCTATGTTAGCCAATAAGATTTATAAATGTTTATGCTTATTCTGATTAAAATGGCAAATATTTGGCTCTATTCACTGACAAGCGTATTTATTGTAAGCTTAATGTCTTTCGTCGGTGTTTTAACTCTTTCCATAAAAACAGAAAGGCTGAAAAAAATATTGTTATACCTAGTAAGTTTCTCTGCCGGAGCGTTGTTTGGGGATGCCTTCATTCATCTGCTGCCTGAAATTGTAGAAAAATCAGGTTTTGGCCTTAATATATCTTTATACCTAATGCTTGGAATTGGAATTTCATTTATTATTGAAAAATTTATCCATTGGAGACATTGCCACCTTCCAAACACAAAAGACCATATACATCCATTTGCGATGATGAATTTATTCGGAGACAGTGTCCATAATTTTATTGACGGGTTGATTATCGGTGCAAGCTATCTGGCTAATATTCCTATAGGCATCGCCACAACTCTAGCAGTTATCTTCCATGAATTGCCGCAGGAAATTGGAGATTTTGGAGTACTGCTGCATGGAGGCTTTTCAAGGGCAAAAGCATTGCTGTTTAACTTCATTACAGCGCTAACTGCGGTTTTCGGAGCTGTCGTTTCTTTGTTGATAAGCTCTTATGTGGAAAATATTACTACATTTTTGATACCCTTTGCGGCAGGAACTTTCATCTATATTGCAGGCTCTGATTTGATTCCGGAACTGCACAAGGAAGTTAAGGTTGAAAAATCTTTCATGCAGCTGATTGCGATAGTTCTTGGTGTATTGTTTATGGCGTCGTTACTTATGCTTGGGTAATTTTTGGCTAGCTTTAATTGTGCGAAATAAACCAAAAAGATTTTAGACATAATTTTATTAGTGGAGGTAGTGATTTGGAAAGTTCAAAAATGATGCAATACCTTATTTTTCCCGTCGGAAAAACGAAAAGTTTATATAGAAGGTAGGGCGTGGCTTGTAAATATAAGACGAGTGGTCGTCTAATATTAAAATCTGAGGTGAAATAAATGGCAGAAAAAGTTGCAAAAGTTGGGGTAAAAAGAGAGAAAGGTTACCTATATTTCTTAGACAAGAAAGGTAACGTCTCAAGGGCTAAAATGGCTCGAGGCAAAAAGAGGTCGGGAGGAAAGATTCAGGTTGTTACCAAAGTTGGTGTTAAGAAAAAATCTGGATACCTATACTTCATAGACAAGCAGGGAGACGTCTCAATGGCCAAGATGGTCAGAGGCGGAAGAAAAAAGAAAAGAAGGTAACCTTCTTTTTTATTCTTTTTTTATTGTAATTTTTATTTTATTGATGTAGCAGTTATTTCTTTTTTTGGGATTTTTCATTATTCTTAGTTTAATCAATAAAATTATTGTAAATTTGATGGTACTACATCCAACAGTAGA